>ERZ506950.110-NODE-110-length-76409-cov-5.896364_pt1 | contig 76409 bp, 92 predicted proteins | sample MGYA00512897_ERZ506950 | MGnify/ENA metagenome assembly ERZ506950
ATCCACGCACCCGCCGTCCGGCTGCGTTGGTCACATTGTTGCAGTATTCCAGATTGTAGCGGCTCTGGCAGGCGATCAGGGCTTCGCTGAAACTGCGGGGTTTCAGGGCAGGCAGGTTGTTCTCGGTGCAGTAAATCTGGTATGCCTCATACAGCTCTTTGGAGCTGGCAGATAAATCGGCTTTCAGGCGAACATACCCGTCAGAATCCAGAAAATCATAGACATTGTTGTTGTCCCGTTTGACTGCCTCCCGGTTTTCTCTGGTGCGGTCACTTTCGGTGAACTTGAAGTTGTTGGCAGCCAGCCGCTGCAAACCCTCAAAGGCCCACAGCAGTATGCCCTCCACCTCGGCCTTCATCTTCTCCGCAAGGTCGGGATCATCCACACGGCCAGCAGGCTTTTCCTTTGTGGTCAGCACCAGCTGACGGCGGTAAAACCCATCACTCCGGTCAAACAGAGCCTGCAAATCTCCGTTGGAGAAGGCCAGCAGCCGGGCGCACATCCATCCCTGATAGCTCTGCTTGCCCTTGCGCTCCAAATCCATCTTGCCCTGGGCAGTGACGATGGATTTTACATAGTTGGTCTGGCGCAGGGCCTCCATCCGCATATCGTCATCCACGCACAGGAGGATATGCTCCAAATCGGCACGAGCAAATCGGTTCTCAGATATTTTCCCGATGCTGCCATCCTTCATGTTGGAGCCGAACAAAACTCCCAGCACAGCGCCGATCTGAGACTTCCCTTCGCCGCCATTGCCCTTGATGACCATCATTCGCTGGCCCTTATTGCTGGGAATCAGACAGTAGCCGATGTATTCCTGCAAGGTGGGAATGTCCTCCGGGTAGAGAAGGTCATCCAGAAATTGCAGCCAGAGGACAGGTTTCGGGGCGTTGGGGTTATAGGCCATAGGGAAGCGGTTGCGGACGATTTCAGGTTTTCCCTCCACAAACCTCCCATCCAGAAAAAGCGTCCCGTTGGAAAGATGAATCCGGTCCGGCTCCGGTGGAAAATCCTCCACCAGTGCCGCCAGCTTCATCAGCTCCACAATGTTGCTGATTTTGCGGGGAATATTGCTGACCGCACAGCATTTCAGCTCCTCAAAAATTTCTCCTCGCAGGGGCAGTTCATCGGTCACGCGGCCTTCGGGTGTGAAAAAAGCCCCGTTTGTGAAGATGATCTTGTGCGTCTGCAAGAACTCATCACAAAACAGGGCTTCGTTGATGTTTTTTCCATCGAACCAGACGGGCATCCCGTCAGGCTGCTTGTTTTTCTTCATGGGTAACTTCCTCCTTTTTCAATCTCTCCAATCGTTCCTCCAAACCGGCGATCAGGCCATCTTTGTTCAGTATTTCTACGATTTTTACCCGCTGTTCCAGCTCGGCGGCAATGAGCAAATCTGCCAGATACTCCACATAGTCCAGCATCTGGCAGGCTTCCACAAACCGGTCATCCAGAACATCTTCCGGTGTCTTGGGTGTGTACTGCACCTTCCAGCTTTCCAGAAGATGCAGATAATCGCACAATACCCGCAGGCAGCGCACCTCATCCTGACGGTATGCTCTCAGCAGGGGGCGTTCCGGTTTGGGCAGGGCGATTGCCGCTGGTGGCTTGTCCGGGTCAATCCCGAAGTCATGAGCCAGCTCTTTAGCCGCCTCGTAGCTGCTCAGACCAAACAACTTCGCCACAAGGTCGATCACGTCGCCGGTAGCTCCACAGCCAAAACAGTAAAAGTACCGCTCGTTCAGCTTCATGCTGGGGTGCCGGTCATCGTGGAAGGGACAACAGGCCATGCCGTTTCGGCTGACGTGCAGCCCATAATAGGCCGCTGCTTCTGGAACACGGACAACTTGTTTTATCAGCTCAAACCATGTCATTACTGCTCACTCCCTTCCGAAAGAAAATCCTGGGTTCCGTTCTTTACCATAGAGCCTCTCTTTCTTGCGCTTCCGGCGCAGCTGTTGTATAATGTTGGTACAGTTCCGAAAAAAGTAATCTGCTTTCAGATTATCCTTTCACTAATAGGAGAAATCCCGGGTGTAAAACGGAACCATTTTTTTGAAAAATCATAAAAAAATTTTGAAGGGGGTGGAGTCATGACGTATCTCACAGATGACGAGCTTCTGGATACCGAAGATGGCTTCACCGAATGGGATGAGGACGTAGCCGCCGGATCGGCGGGGGAAACGCTGGAACAGGCCCTTGCGGAAGAACGCCTGGCAGAGCTGGGAAGCGAGCTGGAGCAGGACGAGCATCCCGTTGATTATGATGCCGAGCTGGAGACTGAGGAAGAAGAAGCGGCTCCGGTCAGCGAAAAGCGACTGAAACGGGAGATCCGGGCGGAAGCCATGCGTCGGCTGGAGGAAGCGGCCCGCACCGAAAGCGATTTCCGGGTGGTCGTGGACGAATGGGACAAGCTGGACCGGAACCGGGAGCGCCGGGAGCGGGACCACGAAAACCTCCGTGGGGATGTGCCGCTGGAATATCAGGCGGTGCCGGAGCCAAAGCTCATCCCCCGATGGATGAACACCCCTGCATACCGGCAGCTGATGGCCGGGAATTTTTTGGACGTCCTATTTGACTGCCCCTATGAGATGCACCAGCTGAGTGCCGACCCTTTTATCTCCGGCATGATCGAAAATCTCAGCGAGGAACACAAGGAAGTCCTGTATTTTCTCTCTTTGCGGCTGTACAGCACCGCCCGTCTTGCCGCCATTCGTGGGCAGTCTGACCGCAACATCCGCAAGCTGCGGAAAACCATCCATAAAAAATTGCAGCGCCAGATGTATGACCATCTGTGCAGCAAGCCGGAAAACGGCCTAACCTTGCGGGAGCGTCGGTTTTTAGAGGAATACTCAAAAATCGCAAAGAAACAGGGCAAGGATGCCGTGATCCGGCGGGAGAACAAGACCAAGCGCAGAAAAAAGAAAAACCGCCCCTGATGACAGGGACGATGGAACAGAGAGGGCGTGTATGATGAAAAATTTATTTGAGCAGTCCCGTTCCCATTGGGTGCGGTACGACCATTACGAGATGAAAACAGCCGGGGACGGTAAGCGGTACATCACCCCCGGCAAAAACGCAAAGCCGGATGTCTACAATCCTTTGAAAGAAGCCCCCGACATTGTGCTGGATGCGCTGAATGTGGGGATGCTGCTGATGGGGCGCAAGCCGGAAGCAGAAGTGGAAAAGGCAGTACTGGAATTTGTCACCCGGTACGGCCTGCTGGGGCTGATGACCGCCTTGCCCACCACGCCGACCTTTATGGAGTACGAGGCGGTGTACCTGCCGAAAAACCACTTCATCAAGGAAGAATCCATGGCAACAGACCAATATCTGTCCCTCTTTTACCCCTTCGACCAGCTGGATGTGGTGAAGAAGGGCATTGAATCCACATGGAATGTGTCCGGCGACCGGAGTATGATTGCCCTGACCATGACCTTCATGGACGAGCCGATGGCCAAGAATATGAGCTTCCAGCGGGCATATGCAGAGCCTTACGACTGGGTCACCCAGCAGTTCAAGGATTGGGCGTTCACCCTGACCACATCCATCTTGTACTACAATGACTACGACTCCATTGATGAGGACACCCGGGGGCTGTACCGCAAAGCCATGGCTGTATTCGGCGGAATCGCCCCCAGCTACCACATTGAGCTGCTGGACAAGCCCACTATTTACTGGGATTTTCACTCTCTGCTGCTGGGTATCCAAATGATGTTCAGTTTCATGCTGGTGGACGATGACCAGCCTCTGCGCCTGTGCAAGCATTGTCAGAAGGTGTTCCTGGGCAGCCGGTCCAACGCCGCTTTTTGCAGCCCACGGTGCAAGAACCAGTACAATGTCTATAAGAGCCGTGAGAAGTCCAAGGGAGAAGCAGACTAACGAGGGTGCTGTCGCTGCGGCGGGACGGGAGTTGATATACCTTTGCTTCCTTTTCCGTCCAGGCAGATTTTGCCCTGTGAGCAAATCCCGATTTCGTCCGTGATCGCACAAAATCCGCCTGCCCTACTGCCGCCGAGAAGTGTCTACCCGCTGCCCATCTGCCCAAGTTGCAGATGCCGCAGTCAGCCCCTTCCCGGCGACAGCCGGAAGCAAAGGTATAACACACTAGACTTTCCGTGGGAAAGTCGTGTGCCAAGGAAGGCGCTGCCCTCCTTTGGAAACCTCCTGCCAAGGGGAACGCTGTTCCCCTCTGGACACCCCGCCTGTCCATGCAGTGGCTATCCATCCTGCTTCCGCACGCCGGATACGCTCCTACCCGAACAGGTAAAACAGGCACAGAGATTTGCCCGGGTGGCGGGCAGATTACTGTGCCTGTTTTTGTTCAGCGGTGGCTGGGCAAAGCATACGCGGAAGCCTTGCAGAACCCTCGGTCTTGGTTGGAGATTTTCGTATTGGAGTGCGAAAACTAATTGTCCCAATTCCCTATATCTGGTATAATAAAACAGTCGAATTTTCTGACCGGAGGTACCCATATGGCCATCTCTTACAATAAGCTCTGGAAACTGCTCATTGATTGCAAAATGAGCAAGGCAGACTTACGCCGAGCGGCGGGAATCGCTCCCAATACTATGACAAAACTAAACCGCGATGAAGAAGTGACCCTCGAAACACTCGGGAAAATTTGTGGTGTGTTAAAAGTCAATGTCGGAGATATTGTGGATATTTTTCCTGATGCTCCATAACAAGATAGAAAGAGAGGGAGATCTATGACTCCATTTGAAATTGTAACTGCCATTTTGAACTTGCTTGCACTTATCCTGATTCCCATAATAGCCGTGATAATTGGTCAGCATTTGCAAAATGTTTCAGCAAAACGAAAAGATAAAATGGACGTGTTTAAGACGATGATGATGAACAGAATCGGCTGGTCCGTTGAAGGTACACGAGCCATGAACATTATTGATATTGTTTTTTCGGATGATAAAAATGTTCGACAGGCTTGGAGTGAATATTATCATGCTCTTTGTGTCAAGGACCCAGATGAAATACAGTTAAAGCAAATGCAGCAAGCACAAGATAAATTACTTGAGAAAATGGCTATTTCTCTTGGATATAAGGATAAAATCACATGGGAAACCATTCAGAATCCTTATGTTCCGAAAGGGATGATGGAGGCAATGGATCAGCAACAGATCATCCAAAAAGGACAGACAGAGCTTGCAAAGGTAGCTGGTGCGTTTGCTCAAATGATCAATACTAACGCAGCCAATCAAGCGCCAAACCGACAGGAGGATAATCCCCATGCCAACACTTGAATGGATTGGAAAAGATAAAGTGGTAAACCACCACCAGGAGGTGCCTTATCGGGTGCTGGAGCGCTAGTACAGCTATGATGGAGCTGGGCAGCACGCCGAGGACAACGGCAGCGAAAACATGATTATCCATGGCGACAATCTGGAGGCGCTGAAAGCCCTGCTGCCCCAGTACGAGGGCAAGGTGAAGTGCATCTATATCGATCCGCCTTACAACACTGGCAACGAAGGCTGGGTGTACAACGATAACGTCAATGACCCCAAAATCAAAAAGTGGTTGGGTGAAGTGGTTGGCAAAGAGGGCGAGGACCTTTCCCGGCACGATAAGTGGCTGTGCATGATGTACCCCCGCTTGAAGCTGTTGCAGCGACTGTTAGCGGATGATGGAGTTATTTTTATCAGTATTGATGATACCGAGTATGCCAATCTGAAACTAATTTGCGATGAGATTTTTGGAAGCAGCTGCTTTGTATCAAATATTTCATGGCAGCGGACATATTCTACCCGAAACGACTCCAAAGGAATTGTGAACGAAGTGGAGCACCTGATTGTTTACAGTAAACAGCCAGGCTGGAGTCCTAACAAACTTCCAAGAACAGCCGAAATGAATGCTAAATATAAGAATCCAGATAACGATTATGCCCCATGGAGATCTGACAATGCCTTTGCAGCAGATGCTTCAACCCATCAAGGAATGGTTTACGCTATCCAACACCCTATGACCGGAGAATTACTTTATCCAAGTAATGGAGCGCACTGGAGATATTCACAAGATGTTATGTTAGAGACAATGCGCGGCTGGTGCGATTATGAACTACGGGACCTGAATGACGCAAAGGAACGTGCTGCTGTATGCGGTGTTCCAGAATCTGAAGTGCGCAAAGGGGTTCAGGCTATCGTTTTGTCAAAATCTTTGGAAGAATCTGCTGTACGAGCAAAAGAGGTATACAAGCGCGGTCAGTGGCCTCGTTTCTTTTTTACTAAAGGCGGAAAAGGCGGTATTGCCCGAAAAACATACCTTGAAAATGTAGGTGGAAAACTTCCTACTAATTTTTGGCCGTTTTCTGAGACAGGACATACGGACGAAGCCAAAAAAGAGATGCTGGCAATTTTCAATGGGAAAGCAACTTTTGACACACCTAAGCCCCGCCGATTGTTGGAATATGTACTCACGATTGCAGGTAATCAAGATACTCTGATTCTCGACTCCTTTGCAGGTTCAGGCACTACTGCCCATGCTGTGCTGAATATGAACAAGGCCGACGGCGGCAACCGTAAATTCATCCTTGTAGAAATGATGGACTACGCCGACAGCATCACCGCTGAGCGTGTCAAGCGGGTAATTGACGGTTATGGAGAGGGCAAAAAAGCCGTGGAAGGCACCGGCGGCAATTTCAGCTACTATGAGCTGGGGCCTGTGCTTCTGCTGCCGGACGGCAACCTCAACGAAGAAGTAGGCCCGCAAAAAATCCGGGAATACGTCTACTATATGGAGACCAAAGAGCCCCTTCCCGCCGAACAGCCCACGGACGAGCCCTACTTCATGGGCCTGTGCCGCAACACCGCCTATTACTTCTACTATGAGCGGGAACATGTCACTACGCTGGACCATGCCTTTTTAGCTACCGTCCAGACAAAATCCGAGGGCTACACCATCTATGCCGACCTATGCGCCATCCCGCAGGAGACACTGCGCAAGCACAATATAACCTTTAAGAAAATCCCCCGAGATATTGCCCGGCTGTAAAGGAGCGTGAAGAAATGGAACTGAAATCCTATCAAAAAGAAGTCATTGCCGATCTTGCACGCTACCTGGAGCTGGTGGTGGAGTTGCAAAGCCCGGCAAAGGCGTATCAGGTCCTCTGGAACGAAAAGAATGTTCTGGTGGGCTTCGGCGGTATGCCGAATTATGTGAATGTACTTCCCGGTGTGCCCCATGTGTGTGCCAAGGTGCCCACCGGCGGCGGCAAGACCTATATTGCCGCCAGTTCTCTGCGGACGATTTTTGACGCCATGCCCCAGCGCCGGGCCAAGGCCGTTGTATGGCTGGTGCCCTCCGAGGCCATTCTGACCCAGACCCGCAAGGCGCTGGAAAATCCCGACCATCCCTACCGCCAGCGGCTGGATGTGGATTTTGGCGGGCGGGTGCAGGTCTACTCCAAGGAACAGGCCCTCATGGGTCAGAATTTCACCCCCTCTGCGGTGACAGAACAGCTTTCTTTGTTTGTCCTCAGCTATGATTCCTTCCGAACCAGCAAAAAGGAAGGCCGCAAAGCCTATCAGGAGAATGGTTATCTGGCCGAGTTTGCCAAGTGGATGGATGATCCGTCCGTTCTGCTGGCCGATACCGATGAGACAGCGCTGATCCAGGTGATCCGCTATCTGAATCCGGTGGTCATCGTGGACGAGAGCCACCATGCTACTTCGGATTTGAGTGTGGAAATGCTGCAAAACTTCAATCCCAGTTTCGTGTTTGACCTGACCGCCACCCCCAAGAAGAAAAGCAATATCATCTCTTTTGTGGATGCTGCACGGCTGAAAAAGGCCAACATGGTCAAGCTGCCGGTCATCGTCTATAACCGCAAGTCCCAGGCCGATGTATATGGGGATGCTATCGCCATTCGTGCTAAGCTGGAGGCGCAGGCTAAGCGGGAGCAGGAAACCAGCGGACGCTATATTCGCCCCATCGTTCTGTTCCAGGCCCAGCCCCGCAACAATGCAGACAGCACCACATACGAAAAAATTAAGAAAACACTGGTGGATGGCGGCATTTCCGAAAAGGAAATTGCCATCAAAACCGGCGATAAGGACGAGCTGAAAAATGTGGACTTGCTGTCCCCAGACTGCCCCATCCGGTACATCATCACTGTCAATGCTCTGAAAGAGGGCTGGGACTGCCCCTTTGCCTATGTGCTGGCCACGGTGGCAAACCGCACTTCTACCGTGGATGTGGAACAGATTTTGGGGCGCGTGCTTCGGCTGCCCTACACACAGAAGAACATCAGTGAAGTGCTGAATCTTTCCTATGTCATCACATCTTCCGCAGACTTCCACCAGACGCTGGAGAAGGTCGTGGCCGGGCTGAACAGCGCCGGTTTCAGCAGCCGCGACTACCGGGCACAGGATGTGGACGTGCCCATTACGGCTACACCCACCCAGGAGCCGGAGCAACTTCCTATTGTCCCGCCTCCCGCTGACAAACCAGATCTGCCGGAAGTAGACGGCTCGGATTTGAAGGCGCGTTTTGAAGCGGCAACGCATGAGGCGGAGCAATCCGTGCAGGATGGAACGATGCAGTCCGACCCCATGCTGTCACAGGCTCTGCAACAGAACAAAACCTATGAGGACGAGATCAATCAGGCTGACAATACCGCTTTGAGCTAGGCTCCATCGGAGGTGCGCGACAAAATGAATCAGTTCCGAATGAATGAGGAATTTGCAGACGAAGCCTCTGCCTTGCGCTTCCCCCAGTTTATGCTGGAGACTGGCCCCAGTCTGTTTTCGGAAGCCCACGAAACCCTGGAACTGGAGCACTTGGAGGGTGGCTTCTCTCTGCGGGACAAAGATGCTCATGTAGATTTCACTACGGTCAACGCTGAGATGGCACGGGTGGATGTAGACGACAGCAAAGACAGCACCGCAAAGGCGTGGCGTCTGTCCGGTGGCGACAGCGCCTTTTTCCGAGAGTGGTTCAACACCCAGCCCTCGGAAAAACGGCTTTCTCTGTGTAAGGGCATTATCAAGCAAAAGCTGTCCAAGATGAACTGCGTTAACGACCGGGAGCTGGATGAGTACATCGACCGGGTGATCGGCACCATGAGCGAAGATCAGCTCTCCGAACTGGAGCAGTCGCCGTATCCTTATGTCGTGAAGATTCAGGGGAAAGTGAAGGAATTGATTGCCCAGCATCGCTCCGGCGTCTTTGATACCTGGCTGGAGCAGGACAAGATTTCCTGCCTGCCCAACTATGCGCTGCCAGCGGTGATCTCCCCAACGGCATTTACCTCGATGGTGCCAAAATCGCTCTATACCGCCGAAGAAGATATGAACGAGTACGAGTTCAAGGTGGTGTGGGCACTGTCAGAACTGGGTAACGTCAAGTGGTGGCACCGCAATATCTCCAGACTGGGCTTCCAGATTAACGGCCCCGTTCATGCTTACCCTGATATCATCGTGATGCTCCACAGTGGAAAGGTACTGATGGTGGAGACCAAGGGCGATCACCTGGATAATGATGAGTCCAAGGAGAAAGCCAAAATCGGTGACCAGTGGGCGAAGCTGGCTGGAAAACAGTACAAGTATTACATGGTGTTTGAGACCAAGCAGCCGGACTATCTGGGAGCGTATTCCCTAGAACGGTTTATGGAGATTGTGAAGGGGTTGTAACACATTGAGACCGCGGTGAGGACAAACTATGGATTTTATAAAACTTCCAGCAAATTCGGAAAAACTTCTGCTAGAACTTCTTCAAGCCGACAATCCAGTCCAAATGCTAGGTGTTCGTTTTGAACAGGCATCTCAGCGAGACGATGATGAATTGCGCGGTATGCTTAGAGAACTGCGCGAAAGAGGATATATCAATGTGCAGTGGGCAGATAATGTACCCTACTACCTTACACTAAATAATTCTGCCAGGACTTATAAGGAACAACTTGCTGAATACGAAGATCAGAAAACAGTACATTTTTTGCAAGAAAAGAAGGTGAGCCCGATTATTTTCATAAGTCATCGTTCAACGGATAAAGCAATTGCTGATATGCTGCTTGATTTTTTCTCAGGTACAGGAATACCTCGCCAAACTGTGTTTTGTTCCTCATTACCCGGCAATGACATCAATGAAAAGATTTCTGGAGAAGTGAAAACTGCCTTGAAAAAAAGTGTAGTCAACATTGCGATTCTTTCAACTGACTACTACCAAAGTGCCTACTGCTTGAATGAAGCAGGTATTCTGTGGTATCAGGATGATGTGCCAGTAATTCCAATTGCGTTGCCAGAAATCAATTCGAGCAATATGTATGGTTTCCTAAGTAATGAGTATAAATTACGCAGATTGGATTCCGACACGGATATTCCTTATATTTACGATGTTGTAAGCGAAGCGGTTTCTGCGCCACGTACAAAAGTCGGAATTATTACACATGAAAGCACTAAACTCAAAGGAAGATATGCCGATTTTCTAAAGACAAGGGAATCGCAGAAATTTGAACCTCCCGTTATTTTATCTTCTGATCGTTTGGAAATTACAACTGATGATGAACGGATTGTGCTGTATTATATAATCCGAAATAGCGTTCGCAAGGTTTCTAAAGATATGGTTAGGACTTGGCTATATACTGACGAGATTTTCGAAGTTAATATCGACAATGCCTTTGATCTGCTATCCTCCGTTGGTGGCGGTTCCGTGGTCGATGATACGCTGGAATTGGGGATTGATTTATTTCGAAAATATTCCGCAAACGCACAGTCTCTGCTCACTGGATTGAAGGAGTATGTAGATCAGCATAGAAGATTGGCCTCTGATATGTTTATGAAACTATGGAATGCCAATACATTGGATACAATAACACTTTTATTCATTTGCTACATTGTTGATGAAAGAATCGAGTCTTTTGGCGATCGTTGGATGGCGGAAGGACAGATAAAAAATATTCAGCAATGGGAGATCAAGCATTCACTTGACTCTACTCTTTCAAGCAACTATGGGACTTCTCTACAGTTTTTAATTCAAAATAATCTCGTTCATGAAAGCAGTTGGACAAGTTATGGGAATCCACGGGAATATTCTCTGTATCCATCAATACGAAACTTGCTTTTTAACTGTCCAAAAGGAATACAAGAGGCGCTCCAAACAATCAAAGATAAACATTATCAAGATCAAGAGTTGCCATTTTGATCTTGTTACCAAAATGCCGCGCACCGGTTCAAAAACTGGTGCGCGGCATTTGCTTCTACATTTGCCCACTATACCATGTGAAAATGTTTTAGTGCCTCCATAATTGCCGCTTCCTTTTCCGGCGGGCACTGCGGTACTTTGGCATCTTCCTTCTTTGACAGATTATAATTCTGCCCCACATCCAACCCGCACTTCCGCTTAACCTGGGAGATATACAGGCTGGAGACCTTCAAACCGTACTTTTCCAGCACATACGCCTTAATCTGTTCATAAGTCGCACCCTTCTGGAACCCGGACATATCCATATCTTCCAGAGAGAACTCTACTCGAACCTTCTTTGAGTCGATTTCACCCTTGGAAAGCAAGACAACCGTCTCCACGTGCTTTGTGCGGGGGAACAGGTCCACAGGCTGCACCTTCACGGGGCGGTAGCCCCGGTCGGCGAGATAGCGGCAGTCCCGGGCGGCAGTGGCGGCGTTGCAGCTGACCATCACCACACGGCGGGGAGCCATGGCCAGCACCGCGTCCAGGGTCGCCGCGTCGCAGCCCTTGCGGGGCGGGTCCAGGCAGATGACCTGCGGGCTGAGACCCTCGGCAGCAAGCTGCGCCGCGGCCTGCCCGGCGTCGGCGCAGAGGAACCGGGCGTTTTGCACACCCATGGCGGCGGCGTTGGCCTTGGCGCTCTCCACCGCTTCGGGCACTATTTCCACGCCCACAAGAGCACCGCAGTCGTCCGCCATGGAAAGCCCGATGGTGCCCATGCCGCAATAGAGGTCCAGCAGGGTGTCGGTGGGCCGCAGGCCGGCGAACTCCCGAGCCACGGCGTAAAGCCGCTCGGCGGCGGGGGTGTTGACCTGATAGAAGGACAGCGGCCCCAGCTGCACGGGCACGCCGCACATCGTGTCCTCAATGTAGCCGGCGCCGAAGAGGGGGATGCACTCCTCACCGGTGATAACGTTGGTCTTTCGGCGGTTCACATTCAGAACGATGGTCTTGATCTGCGGGAACTGAGCCGTCAGTTCAGCACAGAACTGCTCCGAATCGGGCAGGCTGCGGCCGTTGACGACAAGGCAGAGCAGCACCTGCCCGCTGTGCCAGCCCTGGCGCAGGAAGATATGCCGCACAAGGCCGCGGTGGGTCTCTTCATTATAAAGAGGGATGCGGTGCGCCTGCAGAAATGCGCAGACCGCGGCGGCGATGTCGTTGAGAGCCTTGGGCTGCAAGAGACAGTCCTGACAGGGGACAAGCCGGTGGCTGCGCCCGGCATAGAAGCCGAAGGTCACGTTTCCATCCTTGTCATACCCGACGGGGAACTGCACTTTGTTGCGGTAGCGGTCGGTCAGGGGGCCGGTGAGCAGCGGCAGCACTGGCAAAGCCTCAAAGCCGCCGAGACGGCGGAACGCATCGACCACAAAGCCCTCTTTGGCGTGGGCTTCGGTCTCATAGTCCAGATGACGGAAACAGCACCCGCCGCAGGGACGGAACACCGGGCAGTCCGGCTGGATGTGGCCGGGGCCGGGGACGTGCAGCTCCTCCACGATGCCAAAAGCATAACGGCCCATGTCCTTCACGATTTTCACGGTGGCATTGTCGCCGGGGGCGGTGGCGGGCACGAACACCGCCTTGCCGTCCAGCCGGCCCACGCCGCTGCCGTCGCTGGAAAGGCTCTCAATGGTGAGCCGCGCCAGGGTGTTTTTCAAGCCGGGCACAAAAAGCCCTCCTTTTTCTCATTCGCTCAGGCCGTAGGGCAGGATGAAGCGGCCCGCCTCGTCCGACGAGAGTTCGGTGCTGAGGCCGGGGAACTGGTGCTCCAGCGCGTTCAGCGCCATCCGGGCCGCCGTGCTGCCCATGGCCACCGGGTCATAGTGGGCCACGGCCTGCACGCCGTCCGCCACCAGACTGTCCGCCTCTTCCGGGGTGTCGGCGGCGGCATAGATGCGCACCGGCTGCTCGCCGTCCAGCCAGCCAAGGGCCGAAGCGGTCTCAAGGGCGGCCTGCGCGTCCTGGACGCTGGTGCAGAGAATGACCTCCGGCGCGCCCTGACCGGCAAGGGATTCGGCGTCAAAGGGGAGCGCCGCGCCCTCGCCATCGGCATAGTTCACCTGAGCGGTGTACACGCCGTAGTGCTCGCACTCGGCCAGCGCGTAGTTGGCGAGGTCGGTCTGTTCCTCGTCGGGGGCGCTCTGGTACAGGTAGTATTGCAGCAGCAGGTCACCGTTCGCGTCGGCGATGGTGCCGTCACGGTAGTCCATGGCGATGGCCTTGCCCAGCACCTCGCCGCCGTGGGAGGCAAGACTGCCCAGATACCACAGCTGGGCGCTGGAGTTCAGGGTGGCGTCGCTGGGGCTTTCGCCCACGAAAAACACCGTGGCGCCCGCCGTTTCGGCAGCCTCCAGCAGGGAAGAGTCCACTGAGGCAGCGTCCTGAGGAACGATGAGCACCCCCGCGCCGGCGGCCAGCAGGCGGTTTGCCGCATCGGCATAACTCTCGCCGGGCTCAGCGGTCAGAAACTCCACTTCCTCGGCTTCCAGCGCGGTCTTCAGTGTGTCCGCGTCCAGATAGGTCTTGCCGCTGGGGGAGGTGAGCAACCCCACGCTGGGCGGCGGGGCGAAAAAGTCGATGGTGTAAAGATAGAAAACGATGCAGGCGGCAGCGGCGCCCGCCAGCAGCAGCCCTTTAAAGATGTTGAAAAGAATATGTTTCATTGCGGTCACTCCCGGTCATGCGCTGTGGTCCGGCATCGCGCTGAGATAGCGGCTGGGCGGCATGCCCATGGACTTTTTGAACACTCTTGAAAAATAGAACTTGTCGGAAAAACCCACGCTTGTGGCGATCTCCGCGATGGAGAGCTGGGAGTTTTTCAGCAGATTGCAGGCCTCGCCGATGCGGTAGGAGGTGAGATAGTCGATGGGGCTCTGGCCCACGTTGCTCATAAACAGGCGATAGAGATGGCTGCGGCTGACGCCCACCGTCCGGGCGATGTCGTCGATGGTGATCTCATGGGAATAGTTGAACTGGATGTACTTGATGGCGTTCAGCACATACTGACTGCCGGCGCTGGGGGCATGGATCTCCTTTTCGGCGGCCTGATGCATCAGCTCCGACAAAAAGAGATACAGGTTGCCCACCATGGCCGCCTCGTTCTCCGGCTTGGGGCCGCGGGCGTTGAAGATGCTCAGCAGCGCCTGCTGCAGAGGCTCGGGCCGGGTGGAATGGAACACCAGCTTCTGTTCGGTGAAGGGGGTGTGCTGCACCAGCTTGGAGGCATAAGCGCCGTTGAAACCCACCCAGTAATATTCCCAGGGGTCGTCCTCACTGGCGTTGTAGCCCGCCAGCTGGCCCGGACGCAGCAGAAAAAGGTCGCCGGGGCCCAGATGATGTTCCTGCCCGCCGGCGCGATAGCAGCCGTGTCCGTCCACCACCAGGTGGATGAGGTAGTGGTCCCGCACCGCCGGCCCCCAGCTGTGCAGGGGGGCGCAGTGCTCCAGACCGCAGTTGAAGATCGCCATCTCCACATGGTCGGAATAGTCCTGCTTGAAGGATTGTTTGTAGATTTCCGCCAAGATAAAGCCTCCTCGCCGCGCCAAAACGTGACCTTGTTTGACAAACAAAATTATTTTATCAGATTATTCAACAAAAGTCCATCCATTGTTTGGCTTTTCCATGCTTTTTGTGCCTTCCGCCGCCTTTGAAAAGAGCGGAAGGTCCATTCACAAAAAATTCACAGGCAAGATATAGACGAATTCGTCTAAAAGAGCTATACTTTCAAATTGTAGACGAATCCGTCTGTTATTGCAAAGGAGATGCCTTTTTATGGAGGTCCTTATGGATGTGCTGCGGCTGCTGGCCGCTATCCTTATCGCGTTCGCGGCGGGCAAACTGGTCGCCCGGATGAAGCTGCCCGCCATCCTGGGCTGGCTGATAGCGGGCATGATCATCGGCCCCCACGCCCTCGGCCTGCTGAGCGGGTCAGTGCTGGACTCCCGGTGGTTCGGCGTGCTGGAAAGCCTTTTTGAATGTGTGTTCGGCCTGATGATAGGCACGGAGCTCATCTGGAAACGGATGAAAAAGGCCGGGCCCCAGATTTTGGTCACCACCCTCACCGAATCGCTGGGGACTTTTCTGGTGGTGAGCCTTGTGTTCGGCGTCATCTTCTGGTTCACGGGCACGCCCCTTTACATGGCCTTTCTGTTCGGCGGCATCGCCCTTGCCACCGCGCCCGCGCCGTCGCTCTCGGTGGTGAGCTCGCTGAAGGCCGACGGCCCGGTGACCCGCACCCTCATCCCCATGGCCGCGCTGGACGATCTGGTGGGTGCACTGGTCTTTTTCCTGGTGGTGGCTTTTGTGGCGGCGCACCTTTCCACCGCGAACATCCCGGTGCTGGTGCTCATGCTGCTGGTGTTTCTGCCGGTGGTCATCGGCGCAATCACCGGTTTTGCCGCGGGCAAAATGCTGCGCCGTACCAAAACCGGCGAGGGCGCGCTGGCGGTCATGCTGGGCATGCTTTTGCTCTCCGCCGGCATTGGATTTGCCATCAACAGTGCGCTGCCGGCGCCGCTTTTGAACTTCATGCTCATCGGCATGGCCTACTCGGCGGCCTTTGCCAACATGATCACCGAAACACAGCTGGGCGCCATGATGAAGGTGATGAATCCGGCCATTGGATTTGCCATGATCGTGGTCATCCTGAATCTGGCCGCGCCGCTGGACTACCATCTGGTTGTCGGCGCGGGCATTTACACCGCGGTGTATATCATCGCCCGGGCGGTGGGCAAATACAGCGGCGCGTTTCTTGGCGCGTCGGTCACCCATGCCCCGCCGACGGTGAAAAAGTATCTGGGGTTCACCCTGCTGCCGCACTCCGGGGTGTCGCTGGTGTTCACCGGCATCGTGGTGTCGGTGCTGGAAGGGCCGGCCCCTGAGTGCGCCTCGCTGATCCAGGGCACCATCGCCGCGGCGGCGGTCATCAACGAGATCATCGCGGTGTTCGTTGCCAAGAAAGGCTTTGAGTGGGCCGGGGAACTTCACAAGGCGGAAGGAGGAGTGCGGGCATGACCCAGAAGGAACGGCAGGAGCGCAGCAAAGAGGAGATATACCGGGCCGCCATGGCGGAGTTCGGTTCCCGCGGCTACGACGGTGCAAACATGGAGCACATCTGCGCCGACCACGGCATTTCCAAGGGCATGATGTACCATTATTACACTGGCAAGGACGAGCTGTTCCTGCTCTGCGCGGAACGCACCTTCCGGGAGCTGACGGATTACGTCGCCCAGGGCATGGACGCGCTGAATGAAACCGACATCCCGCAGGCCATCAAGGGCTTTTTCCTGCTCCGCGAGGGCTTTTTTCAGGACCGGCCCAATGAAAAAGCGGTGTTCGAGAGCGCCATGCTCCGTCCGCCGCGTCATCTGGCCGGGCAGATACAGGAACTGCGCGCGCCCATCCGCCGGCTGAACCGTGAGTTCATCGAGCGGATGGTGGCCCGCATGCCCCTCCGGCAGGATCTGGAGCCGGAAAAGGTGAGCCGCTACCTTGCCGGCATCGAACCCTTCTTCCAGGACATCCTGAACAGTTTCCAAGAAACGCAGGATCTGCATGCCATGCTGAACGCGTCGGGAGAACTGCTGAACATGGTCCTTTTCGGCGTTCTCCGCCAGGACGGTGGAGCCGAAGAGCGGCCGCCGCAAACATAACAAAAAGGCCCCAGTCACTGACCGGGGCCTTTTTTATTCGGACCGAAGTCCATGTTGAACTGGAGCTGGAAACGTGACTTGAACACGCGACCTGCTGATTACGAAATAAATCCATCCAAATGATAATGCCTCTAATTATAGCAAGCAAATGCGTATTATTGGATAGTTTAAAAGCAAATAGAGCAATGCGGAAAATCCATGTAAATAGCCTAAAACGCACTGAAAACGTTTGATAAACTAACACATTAACTAACAAATTCGTCCTGTAGTCAATCGTAGTCAATCAAGCAAGTCAATCCCGCTGACCAGATCGGCGGCGCTGGTGTGGGTGTACAGGTTGACCGTCGTGCTGAAATCAGAGTGGCCAAGAATCTGCTTCACAATCTCCGGGCGGATACCGGCAGCAATCATGTTTGTTGCCGCCGTGTGCCGGCAGGTGTGTGGTGTTACGCCCTGGATGCCGCAGGCCCGCATGAGGGACTGGAACGCCTTTCTTACCTTGCTGTCGTCCCTCGGGGTTCCGGCAGCCGATGGCAGGAGCCAATCCGTTTCGCTCTGCATCCATTCCTCTATGATCGGGACGATGGCCTTGTGGATGGGAATGGAGCGGTTCCGCCCGGCCTCCGTCTTTTCTCCGCCCACCATGTAGCGTTCCTCAAGGTGGACATCCTTCTTTTCCATGTGCAGCAGTTCATTGATGCGCATGCCGGTGTAGCACAGCACGGTTGCGATTTTGGCAATATCAGAGTATTTCGGGTCCTGCATCTTGGCGCGGATTTCGTTCTGCTCCTCCGTGGAGATCACGCGCTTCTTTCCGTCGCCACGCCCCGGCAGCACAAGTAACTGGGCATAGTTCTTGTTTATCAGGTCCTGCTTCATTGCATACTGGCAAAGCTGGGAGAACAGGAGCCGTTGTTTCTCGCACAGGGACCGGCTTTTCCCATCGGCTACAATGCCGTCAATAATCTTCTGGAAGTCCGCCGCTTTCAAATTTCGCATTTTCCTACCATGCAGTGCGCCGGCCCTGGCAAATGCCTGTTCATAGCTATCCCGGCTCTTCTCCCCAATAGCTTGAAATGCAGTCTTTTTCCATTGGTCATATATCCCCGCAAAGGTGGAGTTTAGTTCCTCCATAGAGGGCTTGTCGATATTGTATCTGTCCAGCGCCTCGACGGCCTCTCCAGCCGTGGCGTATGTGCCCAGCAGGCCGCCAGAATACGCCACCCAGGGCTTTGCCCGATTGCCCTTCAATTTGTATACAGTGCCACTTCCCTTGGCCCTGCGGCGCGTCCTGCGCTGTGGCGGCGTGGCGGTTATCCGCTTCCCGCAATGCAGGCAAAAGCTGGAGCCGTCAGGTATTTCTCTTTTGCATCGGATGCAGACCACAACATACACTCCTTACAGTTATGGCGCAAACTCTATTGACACTTCACACAAAGCCTGGTTCCCAGCGTATTGTCCAGATGTTTCCTCTATAGTAACCGGTATTTTAAGAGACAACCCGCCGTCTGCTCCTGCCTCTGTGAATGTATACGTCATTGTTTCCTCTGCATAGTCTGGGTCAGAATCATCTTCCCAGCAAGAAACAGTGATTATATTTTTTTTACCAATAAGGATAGATATGCTGCGCCCTTCGGTAACGTCCTCACCGTTTATTGTAACGTTGTAATATATGTCATCGCCAACATGATCGTTGTATATAACATCACATTCTGTAGTTACTGATATATTCCGGAAAGGCTCTTTAATCACTTCTTTGCTCGGAGATTGAACATTTACACTTGCACCGCTGTAATTTGCTTCCACAGATTGTTCTGTGGTCTCGTTTTCTTGCACTTCTTCTGTTGCAACATCCTCAATTACTGGCGGTTTGCATCTTCCGCACGGCTTGAGTCCGGCTCGCGTGGCCTCAGAAAGGGATGCCTTATTGTGTTTTTTCGCTAATTGAGGGCAGCCTTTTAGATGATAAAATGTTGCGTTATTGGGAAAGTAAACAACAGGGTCACTATCATTTACAGATGGCGACTTGAATTGGCCACCCAATGAGAGCGCAGCATAAATAGAAACAGCTAAAACGAACAAAGAAAGCACAACAGACGGACGAATCCTCCGTGTTCTTTCCGAAGGCTGCGGCGGATTTTCAGGGCTTTCAATGTCGTCTGCTTTCGTATTGTTGGAAGCGCTTTCGGTGCCGTTTTTGCGGATATCTTTGTTGATTGAGAGGGCATCGTCATATCTGCGGCGCCGCTCTGCATCCTTTAGTACAGAATAGGCTTCCACTATGCGGCGCGTCATATTTTCGGCAAACACCTTGTCCCCAGTATAATAATCGGGGTGGAACGCCTTGAGCATATTTCGGTATGCGGTTTTGATTTCTTCCTCTGTGGCATCACATGGGACGTTTAGAACATCATAGTACGTCATTGGATTTTACCCGCGCCAAGAATTTGAATCAAGGACACGCCAGTGGCGATGTAATAAATTACGCTGTGCGACGGGGCGAAGGTGTGCATGAGGAACCATCCGCCCACCAGAATTACAGACCACAAAATGACGGTGAACAGCGTCAACCCAATTCCTCGTGCGTGAACATTCTGGAGGCTCCCAATAATTTGCGCAAACCCAAACACTCCAAGAATGTATGCTCCTGCGCCCACTAAAACCATTATAAGAATATTCATATCGCTTACTCCTATAAGCTAAAATTCGGCTATATATTTTACCGCGCAAAACGTGATTTGTAACGTACTTTTTTCAGATTTTCAAGCAGAATTTCCGGCTGTTTTTTCGTACTCTATGCCCATTGAATACAACCATCGGTTGTGCTATTGTTTATACACCACGAGAGAGAGGATGTGTTGACATGGGCAAGAACGAAGACAGGGAGGCCGTATTGAACGAGATCGATAACCATAAGGAAGATAAAGATTTTATTTCTGCCCTTCGTCACTACGCTGAGACTTTAAAAAGTCAGCGTACCGGCGCAGTTCCGCCCACTCGTCAGGAGTAAAGTCTGAAAACTCGGCAGCAAATTCTTGAGCTTCCTTAGAGTGCTCACCCGAAAGGGTGGGCACTTTTTTTATTTCCGGATCATCAGTTTCGCCCATCAGATAGGCAGAAGTAGTTTGCAAAGATTCAGCCCATTTCTCCACATATTCTGCTGGTACATTTTTCATTCGCCTTAAATTGCTGGCGTAAAATTCGTCTTTACCAACCGATCTAAACAAGGCGGATTGTTTTATTCCTTTTTCAGAGCAAAGCGCCTTAAATCTATCAAGTCTGAAGATAAAATCACCCCCCGAATGTTTTGTGCAAAATGACAAAATACCAAAATCTTGGTAAAATGCATTGCAAGTACCAAAATATTGGTATATACTATAAATATACCCAATTCAAACACGGGTAAAGCAAAGCTCCACACAACCGAAATGAGTGTGGTTCAGTAGTGGTTGAATTATACCGCAATTTGATTTTACCACGCACCGAAAGGCTTTGCAATAGGCTTTGAAAGGAGTGTGTAAATGGAAAAGATGTACACCTGCGAAGCGGTTGCCAAACGGTACGGCGTGAAGCGCGGAACTGTATGGGAATGGATTCGCAGCGGTAAGATGGGCGCCACCATTGTGGGCAAGCAGTACCGTGTTTCCGAGAAGGACATGCGCGAGTACGATAAGGCTCACCAGAAGAGCGCCAAATGATACAAAACATCAATAGGCTTGGGTTTGAACAGGCGGCGGAGTGCCGGATACTTCTTCCTCCATTTCTATCCTCTCTTCCGCTTTTCCTGCAAAGCATCCTCACACGGGCGGCAGGACTTGCTCACCTGTCGCGTGACGGCAACACCGCTCCGCCGCCTATTCAAGCCCAGGCCAAAGAATGGAGGTGGCACAATGGTGCCTACCATGACGCTGCATGAATGCTGCGAGCTCATGCGGGCGAACGAAATCAAAATCAGCGAGCCCATCCTGGGGCAAATGATCGAAGAGGGCAAATTTCCCTTCGCTGTTGGTGTGCGCCGCAAGGAAGGCGCATACATCATTTTCCGAGCCGGGGCCGTTCGCTGGCTGGAAGAAATGCTGGGCACAGAGTGTGCCGGGAAGGAGAGCGAATGAAATGGCATGTAATCGCGGGCATCGTCTCGATTATCGCGGGCCTGATGCTGGGGACCGCCCTGTACCTGTGGATACAGGTCACGCGGCTGGCCATGGCCGGGGTGCTTTGAGCGCCATCTACCGCGCCTGTGCCATCCTGATGGCGCTGTTGGTCGTGATGCTCACCGGAGCGTGGGCGGAGGGCCTGCAGAGCTGGGGCGAGGCCTGGACCATCGCCGGCATCTGCTCCGTGGTGGCCTACTTGATGCTGCGGGGTGCTGGTGATGTTTAAAGGCATTGGCCCCATGCGGGGCGTGACAGTCCGGGACGAAGACGCACTGGAGTACGCCCTCGAACAATGCGGTGTGCGCCATATTACCGGGGATAAGGATAATCTCATGTTTGATGCCCTCATGGGCGCGATCAAAGATTGGTTCTTTTCCGGGGACTTCTACCATGAGGACGATATGGACTATGTAGAAGAGCCTGACGGCCCGGACCCCGACGAGGAGTACGAGCGGTATCTGGACATTATGATGGAGGAGCAAAGCAATGAAAGCATATAAAGGATTCAACCGAGATATGACATGTCGTGGTTTTCAGTTTGAGGAAGGCAAGGAATACCACGAGGACAAAGCGGTCCTCTGCGAGAGCGGCTTCCATGCCTGCGAAAACCCGTTGGACACGTTCAATTATTACTCCCCTGGAGATTCCGTGTTCCACGAAGTGGAGCTGGACGAAGTTTCGGACGAGCGCAACGAAGATGACACGAAGATTTGCGCTAAGACGATTCGCGTCGGCGCTCGGCTGGATGTTGCCGGCCTGTGCAAAGCGCACTTTGAGTATGTGAGTGCGCACTGCAAACCTGCAAATGGTCGTGTTGCGGGAGACAAAGAAAGTGCCTCCGCCGGTAACTGGGGCAGTGCCTCCGCCGGTGAACAGGGCAGTGCCTCCGCCGGTTACAAGGGCAGTGCCTCCGCCGGTTACAAGGGCAGTGCCGCCGCCGGTAACTGGGGCAGTGCCTCCGCCGGTGAACAGGGTTTGGCGTGTTGCCGTGGAGGCAAAGTTAAGGGCGGTATGGGAGCCGTCATTGCGGCATCCGAACTGGATGATTACGGCAAAAACATCCGTGTGGCGGCTGCAATCGTTGACGGCGAAAAAATCAAGGCAGACACTTGGTACACCGTCAAAAACGGCGAGTTTGTGGAGGTTGACGAGCAATGAAGAAAAAGCTGAACCTCACTTATGTGGGGGAAGTGGATGTGACCAACTATGGCACTTACATTGGCGAGCAAGGCCTCGAAAAGATCGTTTCCAATGCTATGCGAGAAGACGAAGCCGGCGAAAAGTTTTTGGCCCGCGTGACTTTAACCATCGAGCCTTTGGAAGACGGCGGTTTGCATGTGGAGGCGAAATGATGGGAGTGCTTTCAAACATTACACGCCGAGAGAGCCACGCAAAGGTCGATAAATTCACCCGCAAGGCCGAAATCCTTGTGGCGTTGCAGGCTGGCCCCATGACAGCCCGCTGCGTGATGCAGGTGCTTGGGTACAACGACCTCAATTCTGTGCGGCCGCGCATTACCGAGCTTGTGCAAGAGGGCCGAGTGGTAGAGGCCGGGACCGTATGTGACCCCATTTCAGGGCGCAAAGTAGTGATCTACGCATTAAAGGAGGACTGAAAATGACAGAAAAATCATGGCCCAATTTCCGTGTTTTACGGGCTGACGAGGTCGAGTGCCGTGTTGCCACCTGCACTGAAAAAGGCGTTTCGCTTCTTCTTTACAAGGACGCGAGGTGCGACATGATCCTTTTGGACGAAACCGTGGGTCCTACCAACTGGCAGCGCAAGCACAGCCGTGACAACGCAAACTGCGAGGTGTCCATTTGGGACCCCGAAAAATGCCAGTGGATCACCAAAGAGGACACCGGCACGGAAAGCAACACCGAGGCGCAGAAAGGCCTTGCTTCTGACAGCTTCAAGCGTGCGTGTTTCAACTGGGGCATTGGCCGAGAGCTGTACACTTCTCCGTTTATCCAGGTCGCAAAAGAAAACTGCGACATCTACGAAAAGGGCAAAGACCCCAGAACCGGGAAAACCATCTACGGGTGCAGGACCCGATTCTCTGTGGGAGACATGGTGGTTTCCGATAACCACGTTATCACCTATCTTACCATCATCGCGAACGGCAGAGAGGTGTTTGGGTTTGGTAAGAAAGCCGGCACGAAGTTCCCTGTCTGCTCTGTGTGCGGCGGCGATGTGGTGCCCGTAAAAAAACGCGACGGCACGCTCTGGCAGCCTCCCGAGATCGTTGAGTACAGCAAGCACCAGCACGGCAAGATCATGTGCGCCGCTTGCCTCAAAAAGGCGGCAAAGGAAGCCAAGGAAGAGAAACAGGCAGCGTTGGTGATGTGATGAAGGTTTTTGAATTTTCGGAAGCATCTGTAAGCCCGGAAGGGTGGCTGTGCCTCAAGGTCGATAACGTGCCGATGGCCAGACAGTTTGTTTTGGATTCTCGCGGCAAGAAGTATGACTGCGAAATCAAGGAACATAGAGGCCTTCGCAGCCTCGCGGCAAACGGTTACATGTGGAAGCTGTGCGAATTGCTTGCAAAGGCAATCGGAAGCACAAAAGACGAGGTTTACATCGACGCGGTGCGCGACGTTGGAGTTTTCCGTGATTTCCACCTGCCGGAGGAGGAGGTCAAGAGCTTCCGAACGGCATGGTCCGCGATTGGCGCCGGGTGGCCTACCGAGAAAGTAGACTACACGCCAGACGGGCTTGTGGTGATTCGCGCATACTACGGTAGCAGCGTGTACAGCACAAAGCGGATGGCGAGACTGATTGACAACCTTGTGCAGGATTGCAAGGCTGTTGGCATTGAGACACTGCCGCCCGACAAGCTGGCCGCTCTGGTAGACCAGCACCAGCCGGTGAAGATTGGGGGCGGCGATGGATAAGAACGGATACGCCACCAGCATTATGCAGGACACGATTTTTGAGCCGTTCTGCTACCTGTGCGGCGCAAACGGCGCCCTGGACAAGCTTGACCGGCACGAGATTTTCGGCGGTCCATACAGGGAGAAATCAAAGCGCTTGGGCCTGTGGGTGCTGCTTTGCCACAATGACTGCCACATTTTTGGCCCGCTGGCCGCACATAACAACGCCTCCACCGCGTTTCGGCTGAAGCAAGAGGCCCAGCGCAGAGCAATGGAGGCATACGGATGGAGCACAGAGGACTTCATCCGGGAGTTTGGCAAGAACTATTTGGAGGACTGAAATGGTTCACATTATCGAAGATTATTACATGACGGCAGACAGCAACTGCTATACGGTGGGGAAGCGCAAAACGCTCAAGGACGGGAAAACCATTCTTGTGAACACTTCGTATTATTCCAGCGCCATCGCCGCAATTCAATCTGCGCTCGATAGGGCAATTATGGACAAAGTGGCACAAAACAAGATTACGGAAATCAATGAGCTTGTGTCCGTCTATAAGGAAATCACCGCATGTGTATCTAATAAGCTTAACGGTGCATTCCGCGCCGCACAGGAGAAGACGGCGTACAGCGTAACCGAAAGCTATCCGGTCTGCTGCAAGAAAGATTAAGGAGGCACCAAAATGGCACTGAATATCGTGGCCCTCATGGGCCGTTTGACGAAATATCCTGAAATGCGCAAGACCCCGCAGGGGGTGAGCGTTGCGACCTTCACAGTTGCGGTGGACCGCAGCTTTGTGAAGCAGGGAGAGGACCGGCAGGCTGATTTCATCGACATCGTGTGCTGGCGCAACACCGCCGAGTTTGTCTGCAAGTATTTTCAGAAAGGCTCCATGATCGCGCTGAACGGCAGCATCCAGACCCGGGCCTATCAGGACAAAAACGGCAACAAACGAAAGGCGTTTGAGATCGTGGCCGACAACGTACATTTTGCCGGCGAGAAGAAGGACGGCGGCGCGCAAGGCGCTGCAGCTTCGCACTACGAAGAGAAAAAGAACGACGACTTCGCAGTGATTGACGAGGGCGAAGAGGACTTGCCGTTCTAAGGAGGTCACAATGGACTATTCATTTAACGGCGAGATCGCGGCAGAGTACGGGGTGGACGAGGCAGTTTTCATCCATAACCTGTATTGGTGGATTCGCAAGAACGAGGCGAACGGGCGGCACTTCTACGACGGCAAAAGCTGGACATACAACAGCATGCAGGCGTTCACCGACATGTTCCCGTTCTGGACCAAAAAGCAGGTCCGCCGCATTATCGACAAGCTCCGAGACTGTGGCGTTCTGATTGTCGGGACATTCAACGACAACAGGTTCGACCACACCCGATGGTACGCATTATCGGATGAAATATACGAGCGATATTCCGTGCCGAAAAGGGATACTTCGACGAGCCCAAATGGGCACGTCAGAAGTGCCCAAAAGGGCACATCTTATATATGTACAGATAGTAAACCAGATAATAGAGAGGGGCGGTTCACACCGCCCACGCTCCAAGAGGTCGAGGCTTATTGCATGAGCCGGCACAACAGTGTGAACCCTCAACAGTTCATCGACTTCTACGCCTCCAAGGGCTGGATGGTCGGAAAGAACAAAATGAAGGACTGGAAAGCTGCTATCCGTACATGGGAAAACCGGGACAAGAAGGAAAGCAACGTTGACAAGGGCAGGGAGGTGCATTATCTGCCGTGAACGACATGAACGCAGCAGAAATGGCCGTTATTGGCTGCCTCATTATGGTGAACGAAGCACAGGGCCAAATCCTGTCGGAGGTATCAGAGGAAGACTTCACCAGCCAGCAGCTTGCGGACCTGTACGGGAAGCTGAACGCGCTGTGGAACAAGCTGGGCAAGCTGGATGCCGTTGTGGTGTCCAGCTTGCCCCCGGCAGAGAAGGAACTGGCGGTTGCCTGCGCAGAGGCCCCCATCGCTTATAGCAATTGGCCGGTGTACTGCAAAGCGGTGCGCGAGCGGGCGATGATCTTAAGGGCGCAGGAATTGGGTCTAAAACTCGCCACAGGAGATTTAACGATGGATGAGGCCTCGGATATTGCCAACGCCCTGAACGCGGCTCTGGCGGGCCGCAGGGGCGTTATCAGCGAAGGCAGCGTGCAAGGCATCATCGGATTCATCAAACGGCAGTGTTCCGGCGCACCGAACTACATAAAGACAGGGTTCAGCCGCATGGACAGATACACAGCGTTTTCTCCGGGTGACATGGTTATTATAGGCGCTCGACCGTCGGCTGGCAAGACCGCATTTTCCATCCAGCTTGCGCTGAACATGGCCAAGTCTGGCAAGCGTGTGGCGTACTACTCGCTGGAAACGTCTGCGCAGAAGATCATGGACCGGGCGATCACCTGTTTCTATGGACTGGACTTCCAGACCGTGAAGGAACACAAGGTCTATGAGGGAGATCAGGGCGAATTTGTACTTGACCCGGATAAATTCGGGAAGCTGCCGTTTGAGGTTATCGAGGCCAGCGGGCGAACGGTGCAATGGATTCGCGCTGATGCTGTGCGCCGAAAAGCGGATGTGTGCATGATTGACTATCTGGGGCTTGTTAGAGGAAAAGGCAACAGCCGGTATGAGATTGTGACCCAAATCTCACAGGACATCCACGCGGCGGCGCAGGAAACCAAGATGCTGTTCGTGGTTCTGTCACAGCTCAACCGCGCGGGAGAGGGAAGTGTGCCTAACGTTTCCGACCTGCGTGAAAGTGGCCAGGTGGAGCAAGACGGCGATTGCATCATGCTACTGCACTACGCCGACCGGGAGACTGGGGAGTATCTTGTCCGCATTGGAAAAAACAAGGACGGACTGGTGGGAGACCTCAAGTTCAACTTTGAGGGCGCAAAACAAAGATTTTGGGAGGTAGACGATGGAAGAACGTGCTGAATACATCGAAGAGCAGAAAGAGAAGAACATGATTGCCCAGAGTGCGCACCGGGGCACAAGCAAACCGGCGTGGCGAATGAGCGGGCCGAACGGCGATGTTGTGACGTGGCCTTCTCTGCCGAGAGTGTATGACCGGCTCAAGTATATCACCAACGGTCTTGATGCGGCAGAGATCGCGCAGAAGATCGGCAGCACTCGCCATGCAGTTTACCAGCAGTTTGGCCGCGCCGAAAAAACTTAGCAAGGAAATCCTTGCGAAGTATGCGCAGGCGTTCGGATGCCCGCTTCCGTGGCTTATGGGCGAAACGAAGAAGCCCAAAGAGGAGCTGGAGGCTGTGAGCATCATCCGCCCGAAGCCGGCGGTGCGTATCGAAATCAACGGCACGTTCCCCATCGAAACTATCCTGCAAATGCTTCCGCAGGGGGGGACATACTGCGCCGAAGTGCTGCTTGAGGGAGTGAGCGAATGAGATATTGCACAATTTGCTGGGACGCGCCGGCACAGAATGGCTCGCCGTATTGCGCAGCATGCGGGAAAATCCAAAAGCGCATATCGCAGGCAAAGGCCGATAAAGCATACCGTGAGCGACACAAGCTCAAAGAGGAGCGAGAAAATCTTGACGACGATGTGGCAGAAATCGAAGCCTACAACGAGAGGCACGGAACCGCATTGTCGTATGGCAAGTGGCGCGCCATGGTGGAAGGGAGAACGTGATGGAACTTGTGCAAATCCGGGCGGCGCGGCTGTACCTGAACCGCAAAATGCCGGTTGAGCAGATTTCAACGCAATGCAGAATCCCCACGCAGGAAGTGCTCCACGCCATTGCGCTGTACTTGAAATCGCACAGGGAAGAAAACCGAGAATGCCAGGGTTGCCCCTGGCGATGCGGGGGACGCCCTTGTGTATGGCCCAAGGGGGTGTGCAGGCTGTGAACTCCAACAAGCGAAAGACCGGCGGCGCATACCGCCTCAAAAAGCGCTCTGTAAGCCTGCACGCAAAGGCGGGCAAGGATAGGAGCAAAAGCAGGAAGAAGGGGAAGAAATGAAGTCACATCTGGAGCGTGCGCAGCTGTCGCTCACGGACGAGATTACCGTGGACGGGTTTTGCGGCGGCGGTGGATGGAGCACAGGATTTGAACTGGCCATCGGTAAGCCGGTAGACATTGGCGTCAACCACGACGCCGCCGCGATTGCGCTGCACAAGAAGAACCACCCTTACACAAAGCACTACAACGAAAACATTTGGGAGGTAGACCCTAAAGAAGCCTGCGCTGGCAGGCCTGTTGGATGGGCGCATTTTTCACCCGACTGCAAGCACTTTAGCCGAGCTAAAGGTGCAAAGCCGGTGAGCAAGAAAATCCGTGGACTTGCATGGGTTGTTATCAAGTGGGCCGGGACTGTGCGGCCGCGCATCATCAGCATGGAGAACGTCATGGAGTTCACTACTTGGGGACCTCTGATTGCGGCGCGAGATAAAAAGACGGGCATGGTCATCAAAAAGGACGGCTCTGTGGCCGCACGCGGCGAGATCGTTCCATACCACGAGCAACAGCTTGTGCCAGATAAGCGAAGGGCCGGTGAAACGTTCCGACGGTTCGTGCGTGAGCTTCGAGCGCTTGGGTATGTTGTGGAGTGGAAAGAGCTTACAGCCTGCGATTATGGAGCGCCTACCACGAGAAAACGGTTCTTCCTGTTGGCCCGCAGGGATGGGCGACCCATCGTCTGGCCGGAGCCTACACACGGAAATCCTCACAGCGAAGCAGTAAAAAGCGGGAAGCTGCTGCCGTGGCACACGGCCTCTGAAATCATTGACTGGACACAGAAATGCCCATCCATTTTTGAACGGAAAAAGCCCCTTGCGGAGAACACCCTGCGGCGAATTGCGAGAGGTATTCAGAAATTTGTGATAGACAACCCGGAGCCGTTTATTGTTCAGGTAAATCAGGTAAATCATGGAGGAGAGGGATTCCGTGGGCAAGAAGTCACTGATCCGCTGCCGGCTATTACATCCAAACACGGATTTGGAGTGGTGACGCCGTACATCATGTGCGACAACGATAATAACGTGGGGAGTTCTCCTCAGGAGCCTGTTCACACAGTCACGACAGGAAATCGCCACTTTGTGGCCTGCCCCACGCTGATACAGTATCACAGCGAGCAGGTGAATGGGGAACACCGAGGCCAGAAAGTAACAGACCCATTGCAGACTGTGGATGCATCAAACAGATATGGACTTGTCGCTGCCACATTGGTGCAAACAGGATACGGGGAACGAGATGGTCAAGCACCCCGCGCACTTGACTTGGAAAAGCCGCTGGGAACGGTGGTTTCGGGTCAAAAGCACGCCGCCGTGACGGCTTTCCTCTCAAAGTATTACGCCGGCGGATATAGCGGCGCAGGAAGCGCGGCAGACGCGCCGGTGGATACGATTACGGCCATTGACCACAACAGCCTTTGCACAGCAAACATTGTGCAGCTCAATAACAACTGCACCGGTCAACCAATGACGGAGCCGCTTCATACGATTACGGCTGGAGCGGGGCATTTTGCAGAGGTCAGAGCGTTGCTTATCAAATACTATGGCAATGGCAGCGCGCACAGTCTCAAAGAGCCACTGGATACCATCACCAGTCGGGATAGATTCGGGCTTGTTACAATCAAGGGCACAGAATACCAGATCGTGGACATTGGATTGCGAATGCTGTCTCCTCGTGAGCTTTACAACGCCCAGGGCTTTCCGCCGGACTATGAGATTGAAGTGGACTGCAACGGCAAGGCATACCCGAAGAAGGAGCAGGTAGCACGGTGCGGAAATGCTGTTCCACCGCCGTTTGCTACCGCGCTGGCGAGAGCCAACGCGCCGGAGTGGTGTGAAGATAAACCAATCAAGACCATGGCCGAATGGCTTGACCATGTAGCAGTTTAAGGAGGATACCATGACCACCACCGAATACTTACAGCGCGAAATCCGCCGCGTGGAGCTGTCCATCCGGCGCGCCGAACGCAAGCCGAACACGCCGCCGGAAGAACTGCGGGGGCTGCACGAGAAGCTGGAGCACCTGCAAGAGGCTCTGGAAGCCGTAGGGGAGCACTGGCGGCGGGTGCATGAGCAGAGGGGGTGGACGGCAGGAGAGCCGCTAACGCTTGAGCAGCTGCGGGGGATGGACGGGCGGCCCGCATATTGGCCTGACGATGAAAGTTGGGGAATTATCTCTGTTGATGATGCCGGTAGATGGGCAGGTATTCCGTTTTTTCGCGGGCGCAAAAATGGCGTGAATTTTGAGTATGACATTGTATCCAGAGGAATGGAGGTTTACGCCTACCCGCCCGCCCGCATTGACAGGGAGAAGTGGACATCGGAGTGGATTTATCCAGAAAACGAGTTCAACTTACCAAGATGCTCAAAATGCGGGTGCAACAGCAAAGACGCGCAATATGAACACAAAGACAAGTTTTGCCCGAAATGCGGGCGCGCCATGACGCCAGAAGCCTTGGCGGAGCTGGAAAGGAGGGTTTTTCCGTGAAGTGCAAGTTTGAGCACGACGAAGACTGTTGCAACAGCGGTTCACCGCAGTACATGTGCAAATGCAAGCCGGATGTGTGCCATAGTGCCGTACCCATGACGAACGGAGATCGCATCAGAGCCATGAGCAATAAAGAACTGGCTGAGTGGATATGCAGCCACATGACGGCTGAATGCTGTGACCAGAGATGCCCCGCAAGAGATATTTGCAATCTTGGAGACAACGGGCTTGTAAAGTGGATTGAGCAGCCGGCAGAGGAGGGTTTCAGGTGAGTGAAGTTATTGCACTTAGAAACTGCAAAGACTGCATTCACGTTGATGTTTGCAGATACAGAACGGACCCGGGAAGCAAAGATTGCCTTTGCAAGCACAGTGCCGCCGACGTTCGCCCGGTGGTGCGGGGGCGGTGGTTGTGCGAAACCGAGATCGAAGGGCACGCCTGTGGGGAGTGCTCAGCGTGCCACAAAATCCGCGTTATAGATAACTTCTGCCCCAACTATCGTTCGCTTCCCCCTCTCATATCCGCCCCGCAAAGGAACTTTCGAAAGCGCGTGAAGCTCTAAAAACAAAGGCCACAAGCGGGGATATTTTCAATCTGTGCAAAGCGTTTGAGACTATTCAACAGAATAAAAACGTTGGGCACGGTTACGAACTGAATGTGCGTTATCGTGACGGGATTCTGAACGCGCTTGAAAAAACAACCGAAAATTACACCCGGACAATTCAGCAGCAGAATGAAAAAAGAGAGGGGTAATCTTGTGGGCAATACTGTGAAAGAAAAGCTCCTGCAATACTCCGCCGCCATGGAGGACGTGCGCCGGCTCCGCTGGAGGCTCATGGAGGCGCGCGCCAGGGCAGAGCAGACCGCCGCAAGCCTGGAAGGCATGCCGACAGCGCACAATCCACAGCGCATGCAGGCAAATGTCGAGGCAATGGAGGAAGCCGAAAGACGGTTGAACCGTGCGATTTTCACCGCATACCAGCGCAAGAAGGCAGTGACAGAGCTGTGCCAAAAAGCCGAAACTGACCGGCAGAGGCGGTATTTGCATATGCGATACGCAATGAGGCTGCCCGCCAGAGAGATTGCAAAGCGTGAGGGCATCGGGGAGCGCACCGTGAATTTGGTCCTCGCGGCTGGAATTAAATCCATAGAGGCATAAAAAATCCCCCATCCGGCAATAGTCGGTTGGGGGATAGCCTTGTTTATAACGCTTGCTTCACTCGCTCCGCAGCGGCCTTTCCCGCCGGCGTGAGCTGTCGCTGCCATGCACCCTGCGACGGCGCCCAGCGGAAGCCGTTGGCTTTCAGCAGGTCGCGCGTCTCTGCGTCCGGCTTGCCGTCGAAAATGAACTGCACACGCATGATCTCGGTGTCCTCTCGGTAGGTGTAACCGTCGTGCTGTTCGTCCTCAGCCTGGGAAGCCTTCGCGGCTTTCAGAGCCTCCAGTCGTTCGCGTGTGCGCTTGATGCTCGCCAGATTGTTTGTTAGCGCGTAAGTCGGGAACGGGCAGCGGTACAGGGCCGGCGGCGTACCGTCACCACGGGAAAACACGTCAGGCCGGGTGAGCCATTCAAAATTTTTCGGATCGATGCCGGGGCAGCCTTCAAGCGTCTTGTGCTTCCGGTAGTAGGCGTTTGCCTCCTTCATCTTCTGGTGAGATGCCTCCAAGGCGGAAAGTTTGACTTCGAGATACTCGATTGCTTCGGGATCGTCGCTTTGCACGGTCTGCAGGTGGGCACGGCGCATTAATCCCAGGTAATAATCGGCTTTTTTGTAGTTCTCTCGGTTTGCGTCCCAGGCCGCCACCTGCTTTTCCTTCTTTCGCACCGGAAAATTTCCGGCGCCGGATACCAGCACAGACGGGCAGCGGGTGCCGATCTCGTTATCCCGGTTGATTGCCTCCGCCAGCTTCCTGGCGTAGCGGTCAAACAGATATTCGGCCCTGTCGCGCTGCTCCTGCGTCTTGCACTGGGCCTTGACTTCCTCCAGCTCGGCGGCGGCACGGTCCACGGCGGCGCGATACTCGGCGGTTGCGCTGCCTTCGTGGTAGTCCCTCATGCTCATGTTGTCATGGGCGCGGCGGGCGGTGGTCTCGTTGATTTCGTAGTACATGGTTAAACCTCCATAATGTGATTTATTGCGAAACCTGCGGCAGCCGCCAGAGCGGCCACAGCGGGCAGAATAACAAGAAGCGGGGGAAGAACCTGGGCGATTGCTTCAAGCGCTCCACAGGCCAGCCAGAGGCCCGCCAGAGCGGCGAAAAGCGCAGCGGTGGTTTTCATTGGGTGTCCCTCCTTTCCCCATGAGCGCCCGCCCTTTCGGGCGGCTGGACTTGCACCAGCGGCGGCGGATGCCGTCGGCCTTGCGGGGTGTCAATCAAGGCACGTTTCGTGCATGATGCGGTATTGTGCCTTTAGTTTGTCGTAGGCCCGGATCGTCACCATGTAAGTGCCGGATTGCTCGTTGTATGTGATCCCGCGCCCATGCAGCCTGGGAAGGTCGTTCCGAAGCGGACGGAGAAAGTAGTGCTTGCCATAAAAGGCAAGCTCGGATGAAAAATCGCACCCCGTGGGGGCCTGCTGCATTTCGTAGCAATAGGAGTAAACGCCGGGAGCTTCCGCGTGAACCGATGGCGATTTTGCGGTCTCCAGAGCCTCATAGTCTGGCGCGTACCCGTGAAGCTCGCCGGTTTCGGGGATGAAACTCGATGCGCACATATCAGGCACGAAAAGCGTTGTCCTGTCGTCTACCTTCCGTTCATATCCTCCGGGAACCTTGGAATAGATGCCGGGGATTGTCCGCTCAACTGCTGCCATTTTAAAACCCTCCTGCTTTGTTGTCCTCTTGGTAAAATGCGATGGTTTCGCCGGTTATGCTGTCATGCCTGTCGATGATGGTGAAGCCGAACCTGGAAAGATCGGCGCGGGCGGATTCCAGGACTGCGACGATGTACTCCGGGCCGCGCTGTGCGTACCGTTCCGGCTTTGTGTATCTCTGCCGGAAGTCCTCCACGGATGCGGCGGTCACTTGATACGCCTTGAACCTGCTGAATAAATCAACCATTGCGTGCTTCCTCCTTGGTCTTGTTTGTGGCTTCCCACTACCTTGCCCCGCTGGCTGCGGGGTGGTTTCGGCCCGGTGCCTCCGGGCTCTCGTCAGGTGGGTGTTGCGTTCAGCAGGCGGCGGCCTTGCGCTGCTCCGCAAGCATGCGGTTGTATGCCATGATCTCTTCACGGCTCTTGACCTTCACGGGATCGGCCTTCTTGACCTGCGCGGCGGTGAACAGGTGGGCGGTGGTGCGGTAGCAGTCGCCGCTCTCGACTTCCTTGCCGTCGACTTCCACCGTCTCGCTGCGGTACTTCCAAAGCACCACGGTAAGGGCGGCGTGCTCGCCCTGCTTGACCTGATACCCAAGGCGGCGCCACTCCTGATAGGTGTGCACCGGCAGCCGCCGGCCAGTCTGGAGAATCGCCATTGCTTCGGCGCCAGTCATAATGCCAGCGGCCACAACCGCGTTGAAAATGATTTGCTCGTTTTTCATTGCTCTTTCCTCCTTTGGTTTGGCAACCCCCGCCAGATCGGCGGGACGCTCCCGGCTTGATGCCCTGTTTATACTCGCCGGGACGAGTGTTATTCAACGAGTTCAAACTTGCGGATGTATGCACGCTCTTGAATTTCCTTGCGGTTCTTTCCAGTGCTCTGCCATGCATCGGTGAGGTAGAAGCCAACTTCCATGTAGAAATCGTGGCTACGAAACACCGCGTTACACCAGACGTCCGGCGTGCTATCGTGGAAGCACATTTCGGCGTCGAAGCTGATGCAGGGAAGGCCGTTCTGGCCAGTGTAGAGGCTGGAGAACATCGGGATGTCGTCGCTGATGGGGTAGTCTTTGAAGTTCTCCGCGTATGCGGCTTTCAGGGCTTCCAGCTGGTAGAAATTCAGGGCCTTGCGGCTTTCCTTGTTCATCATTTTGATTTTCATGCTCTGTCCTCCTATTGCGCCGCGTCGCGGCATTTGTTATAATAAGAGCAGCAAGGGAGCGGCGGTTTATGTTACGTTAGGTCTTTTGCTTTTGGCTGTCAGGCGGTGGTGCGCTTGGCGGCCATTTCTTTTTTGTACTCGTCGAATGCTCTTTGCTTTTGTTCAGGTGTAAGTGCTTTCCATTCGCTGTACTTCATGGCGGCTTCCTTTCTGTGGGCCGCTCCCTTGCTGTGTCTCAAGCATACGTCGACGTGGAGATATTGTCAATACGTCTACGTGGAGTTCTCCGAATTGCACAAACGTAGACGTGGAAAACTGTGCAGAATGTACACGTTGACGTTTACGGAGGTTTTATGTATAATAAGGCAAAAGGGGGTGATAGCATGGCGACAAAGGCGCAAATCCGGGCCAATGTGGCCTACAACCGCCGGCAGGATAGCATAACAATTAGACCGAGCAAAGAGGACGGCGCGGAAGTGCGTGCGGCGGCTGTCTCTGCTGGGCAGTCTTTGCAGGGGTATATTATGCAGGCCGTCCGGGAACGGATGGAGCGAGAAAAAAGGGACAAAATCGGGACTTAATGCTTGAAATTTCCCGCCAAAAGTGCTATAATTGGTACAGTAAAAGATATACCTTGAAGCGTCCAAGGGCTACGGCCTGCGGGCGCTTTTTTCGTACCTGGGGGGTGAGTTTATGGCGGATCGTGTGGCGGTGCTGGTGCGTATGCCGCCGGAACTCCACGCCAGAGTGCGCAAGGCGGCGGGGCGTGATAGCGTCAACGCCTGGATGCTGGACGCGGTACAGGAACACTTGGACGACGGCGAACGCCTCAAAGTGAGCTTGCCGCGAAAGGCCGTACAAGCGGCGGCGGGCACCGAAGACGCGGCAACATGGCTGCGTGACCAGCTCCGGCAGATTATGGACAAAGCAAGGGGGTGAGACGATGGGCAAGGCAATAGAAGAGCAGAAGCAGGCAGCCGAGAAGGCAGAAGGCAACCAGAGCGCGCAGCAGGGGAAAGCCGCAAAAGGCGTGGCACGTGCTATGGAGCAGGCAAAGCGCGGGGAGCTGTACAGCCGCCGAGGCCATCGCATCAGCCCGAAGAGCCTTGCAAACCTCCGACCGTGCAAAACCCTGGACGAACGCACCAAGGAAGAGGCCGCGAAGATTCAGAAGGAAGGGCTTACCAAAAGCCACGAGAGCGCACGCAAGCGGCAGACTATCCGCGAGATATGCGAGTACATGCTTGCGCTTCCGCTGTCAGATAGGAGCGCAGTAACGGACGAAAAAGCGCAACAGATGGTGGAACAGATCCAGGAAGCGACCGGCAGAAAGCCCACTTTATACGAGGCAATCACGGCGGCACAGGTGGCGGCGGCGATGGACGGCAGCACCAAGGCGGCGGCCTTTGTGCGCGATAGCGTAGGCGACAAGCCGGTGGAGCAAGTGCATGTGTCCGAGGGCGTGACCGATGGCGACCGGCGGCTGATGGCGAAACTTGAGGCCCGTTTGCAACATAAGGACAAAAAGTCGGAAGCGTAATCAGGAACACATCCTATAAATGCCCACAAACGGCGTGAATACGTTTCGGCGCACTTCGCAAAATAGATATTTAGCGAAATTGCACCACGGCAACATGCATTAAAAGGGCGCGGCAGGTGAAACGGTGCAACGGCTATTCACGAGGCACGGCAGGCCCTTGCCCTGCTCTTTGTAAGGGGGTGAGCGGCCCATCGGCGGCGGATTTTTTCTGTCTCTGGTGGGCCGCAACCTGTGCCACCCCTCCCAAAGGGTAGCCCCCCCGTGCGAGGAAGGGCGGGGCGTGTATGTATATGCCCTCCCCAAAAATTTTTTAGAATTTTTCACCTGCTATCACCTGCTATCACATCCCCGGGAAAAGTGCTATCACCCGGGGCAAAAAATGATAGCACTCGGCCCAAAAGTGATAGCATTTCACCCTAAAACTGATAGCACTGCTATCACAAAGTGCTATCACCTGCTATCACGCGCTTGCACGGCTACAAAACCATGGGGGTATAGCTCAATTGGTAGAGCAGCGGTCTCCAAAACCGCGCACGAGTGTTCGAATCGCTCTGCCCCCGCCAAACATATTGCCTCGGAGGGAATGAAATGGATTCCAATGATGCAGCTAAGTTCAGCACAAAAGAGCTGGTCGAAGAGCTTCTGACGCGAGAAGGAGTAGAGCACCAAACGGTGAGCGCATACAGCGATCTGTGTGTGCACATCAATGGTCCTGCAATATCCATCGTTGTGACGGACTAACGCGGAGGGGCGCATGACACCGACAGAATTTAGGCAAGAGGAGGTTGAATACTGCAAGGGCGACCCTGTGTACTTTGTGGAGAACTACTGCCACATAGAAGACAAGGACGCTGACGAGCTGATTCAGCCGTTCACGCTGTGGGACGGGCAGAAGATGGCGCTCAAGGCGTTTGCGGAGCACCGTCACTGCATTGTGCTCAAGGCGCGGCAGCTCGGCTTCACATGGCTTGCGCTGGCGGAATCTGCGCGGCTTCTGGTGTTGTGGACCGGCCGCACGGTGGTTGGCCTGTCACGTTCCGAGGAAGAGGCGAAAGAGCTTGTGCGCCGGCTTGGGGTGATGTTCGAGCACATGCCGGAGTTCGTAGCGCCGGCGAATGAAGTGCCGGAAGGGTGGGCAGGCCCCACATTTGACCAATCTGCGTTGAGCCTGACGATTCATCATCCTGGCGCGCCGGACAGTGTTTTCAAAGGCTTTGCGTCCAACCCTTCGGTGGGCCGTTCGTTTACGGCTGATTTGATTGTCATTGACGAATGGGCCTTCCAGCAGTATGCGAGGGAAATCTGGCAGTCTGCTTTTCCAATCGTAAACCGCCCGCACGGCGGACGAGTGATCGGGCTTTCCACCATCAAGCGCGGCACGTTGTTCGAGGAGATTTTCACGAACCCCACGAACGACTTCCACAAAATCTTTCTGCCGTGGTCTGCGGACCCGCGCCGCGACGAGAAGTGGTACAAAAGCACCCTTGGCGCGCTGGGCGAGGACAAGACCATGGAGGAGTACCCCGCCACGGTCGAAGAGGCTTTGACGGTCCCCGGGGGCGCGTTCTTCCCGGAGCTGAAAGACGTTCACAGAGCGTCGAAGCCGCCGGAAGTTCCTGGCCGGAAATACGTCACAATCGACTATGGCCTTGATATGCTCTCGGTGCACTGGGTGGACATCGACACCACGAACCACGCGGTCGTATACCGGGAGTACAACGAGCCGAACAAGACCATCGGGCAGGCTGCGGAGATCATCAACCAGCTTAGCGCGGGGGAGGACATCGACCTGTTCCTCGCCCCGCCTGACCTGTGGAACCGCAGCCAGGAAAGCGGCAAGAGCCGCGCGCAGCTGTTCAGCGAAGCGGGACTAAACCTCACCATGAGCAGCCGCGACTTTGCTGCCGGGTGCGCGGCTATCAAGGAATGGCTGTCTCTGGACAGCGAAGGTAAGCCTTATATGCAGTTTTACAGGTGCAAAAACCTTGTGGACTGCATGACCAAAATCCAAAAAGACGAACGCAACCCGAACGTCTACGCAAAGGAACCGCACAGCTTGACGCATGCCGTCGATAGCTTGCGGTATTTTTGTGTCTGGTGGACGAATCCGGCGGCCAAAACGGAGAGCCGCAGAAAGGTGCACTGGGAACCCGACCTTTATGAGGACTACGAGAACGCCGACAGCGAAGGCAAGGCGTACCTCATCAAGAAATACGGGAACCCGTTTTAACGAGGAGGCGAATGCCATTTGAAAAAAGCGCGAAACAAATTGCAGGTCTGGCAAGACCGGCTTTCCAGGGCGCGTGCGGAGTATCAGGACACCCTGAACAAAATGATTGAGTGGAACGCCTATTACGACGGCACCCGGATTTCCCAAAACGACACCAACGGGGGACGAAAGGCCGTTCGCAAAAGCTCCAATGTGCGAAACATCGTATATGAATTGATCGAGAGCCAAGTAGACAGCACAGTTCCCATGCCGCGCGTGGAAGCTATCCACGAAGAGGACAAGGACCTTGCGCGCAACATCGAGGCTGTTCTGCGGCATGAAATCTCCCTCCAGTCTTTGCAGGAGCTGAACGACCTGCAGGAACGCACCGTGCCCATAGAGGGGGGCAGCCTGTGGCTTGTCGAGTGGGACCCTGCGGCCGGAACGCACTGCAACCTTGGCGATGTCAAGGTCACCGAGCTGCACCCGAAGCAGGTGATCCCGCAGCCGGGCGTTTACGAGCTGGAGCGCATGGACTATGTGTTTGTCCAGCTTGCGCAGACGAAGGAATACATCAAAGAGCGCTACGGCGTGGATGTGTCCCTGGCCGGCGAGGAACAGCCTGAAATTCGCGGCGATGTCGGTTCCTGTGAGGACATCGTCACGCAGAACATCGCCTACTACAAGAAAGACGGCAAGATCGGCATGTTCTCCTGGGTAGACGACGAAGTTCTGGTGGATATGGACGATTATCAGGCGCGGCGGCTGGAATACTGCAAAGACTGCGGCGCGGTAAAGACCGGACCCGTCTGCGAGTGCGGCAGCCGCCGGTTTGAGGAGCGCGCTGTAACAGAGCAGCCCGTGCCGGAAGGCCTTGACATCCCCCGATACACCGAGCCTGTGGAGGTCACCGTCACTGACGTGAACGGCGAGGCCGTTCTGGACGAAAGCGGCGCGCCGATTGTGCAGATGGTGTCCGAGGAGACGAAGATCCCCTGCTACAACCCGGGCATGTACCCCATCATCCTGCGGCGCAACGTTCGCAAGGCCGACAGCTTCCTTGGCGGCAGCGACGTGGCTGTAGTCATGGACCAGCAGGACGCCATCAAAAAGATGGGCTCCAAGATCGACGAGAAGATTTTGAAGGGCGGTTCCTTCATCACTCTCCCTGACGGCGTGAACATTGAGACCACCGACCGCGAGTTCAAAGTGGTTCGGGTAAAAAACGCGAACGAAAAGGCCTTGATCGGGGTTATCAATGTCCAGCCCGACGTGAGCAAGGAAATGAACGCACTGGAGCTGAACTATCAGTGGGCCAAGAGCACCTTGGGCATCACCGATGCGTACCAGGGCAAGTACGATTCTTCGGCTACCAGCGGCACCGCAAAACAGTTCTCCGCCAATCAGGCAGCGGGCCGCTTGCAGTCCAAGCGGGAACAGAAGAACATCGCCTTCTCCCGTCTCTACCGGGCGATTTTCCACTATCTGCTGGCCTACTCTGACCAGCCCATCCCGTTCAGCGTGAAGAACCCGGACGGCTCCACGATGTATTCCCATTTCAACCGCTGGGATTTCCTCAAGCAGGACGAGGCGGGCGAATGGTACTGGAACGACGAGTTTATTTTTACCGTGGATTCCAGTGCAAACACCATGACCAGCCGTGCAAACCTGTGGGAAATGCTTGACCTGAAATATCAGGCGGGCGCCTTTGGCCCGCTGAACGACCCGCAGACACCGCTTCGGCTGTGGACCATGCTGGAGGCGGCCGAGTTCCCGTATGCCGCACAAGTGCGCGCCCTAATGGCGCAGTATGTGGAGGAGCAAAATGCAGTGTCCCAAATGCAAAGTGGAAATGCGAGCGAGCAGCCGGTATGAGTATGATGCCGGCGACCCGCCCGCTTTCTTTCTGGTGAACGATTTTGTTTGCCGGAACCCCAAGTGTGAGAACCATAACCGACCCGTCAAGACCGTGAAAACGCAGCTTGACGTGGCAAAGTCTGCTGGAAAGGAGGAAACCGAATGAAAGGCATGAAGGGTAGCGCCGGTCTGAAAATCGGCAACACCGGCAACCAGATGGTGCCCGCCACCAAGAAAGGCGGCAACACCAAGAAGCCCGACGTGAAGAAGGGCGGCGACCTGCGCGCCAGCAAGTGACCATTTAGCCCTGCGGGTGGCGTTGTAGCCCGCAAAACTGTGACTTTTTAGCCGGCCCGGCGTCGATGGGCAGAAAGGTCTATTATGGACGAACTGAACAGCAGCGTTGTTGAGCAGGAAGTAGCTGCGCCTGCACAGGAAGAGGAAACCGTGGCCGACAACACCCCTGATACAGAAGAGGCCCCTGCGGAGCCCGAAACCCAGGAGGAGCGCCCGCTTTCCGAAAACAACCGATGGGAGATTTCCCGCCGCCGCGCCGAACAGGAAGCGCAGAAGCATGTGCAGGGCAAGATCGCGGAAGCCCTTGCGGCGCGCGATGCAGAGTTTGCCCGCCGCTTTGCCGGGTTTACGAACCCCGTCACCGGCAAGCCTATCCAGAACGAGAAGGACTACTTCGAGGCGCTGGACGCGCAGAATGAGCTGGCGATCCGCCAGCGCATTGCGAAGACCGGGCGCGTTGAGCCTTCCGATCTGGAAGCGCTTGTAAACAAGCGTGTTTCCGATGCGATGGAAGTGAGAGAGGCGCAGATGCGCGCTGACATCGAGCACCAGCGTATCCGGGCAGAGGGCGACCGGCAGCTCAACGAGCAGATCACGGAGCTTTCCAAGCTGGACCCGTCCATCAAGTCCTTCGAGGACCTTCTCACCATGGAGAACTTCCCCGAGTTTGATGCTCTGGTCCGCAAAGGCGCAGACCTTGTGAGCGCCTACAAGGCGGTCAATTACGACAAGGCGAAGGCGAACACCGCGAAGGCGGCCACCCAGGCGGCCATCAATTCCGCCCGTGGGAAATCCCACCTTGCGCCCGTTGGCGGGGGCAAGACAGACGACAACGGCCTCACCACGGAAGACCTTGAAATCTGGCACAGATTCGGTCTTACCACCAAAGAGGCCAGAGACTACCACAAGCAGTTCAACAAGTAAAGGAGGAAAAATATGTTCCTGGTTTATCGCCGCGAAATTGCGGACGTCGAACCCACAGAATATGTCAAAGGCGCGGCCTCTCTTGGCCTTGGCGTTGCTTGCAAACTGACTTCCGGCCAGCTGGCCAAGTGCGGCGCCACCGACATGCCCGCCTATATCACCAATGGGCCTCAGCGCGAAGATGGCACCTATCCCGTCATCCGTGTGCTGCCCACTACGATTTTTGAGACCTTGAGCACTGCGGCAATTACCGCAAACAAGGTCGGCACTTCCGTGCAGATCGACGCGTCCAGTGCCGAGTTTGTGACTGCAACCGCTGCCGGGCCGTTCGTTGTGACCTACACAGAGAACGGTGCGAACGCCGTCGTGCGCGGCTATTTCAAGGAGCAGCCGGCGGGGGAATGAAGACCCCTCTTGAGAGCGTATCCATCAGCGGGACCGCTCAAGAGGGGCAAACGCTCACAGCGAATGCGTCCCCGCCTGACGCAACGGTAACTTACAAATGGAAGCAGTCTGACGATTCCGGCTCACAGTATTCCGACATCAGCGAAGCTGTGAGCAAAACGTTTGTCCCCACATCGCAACAGGTCGGCAAAACGCTTGTGTGTGAGTGTACCGGGACCGGCAATTTCACCGGCACAAAGCAAAGCGCGGCGACATCCGCAGTTGTTGCGGCGTCGCTATAACAAGAAGGGAGAGAAAGAGTTTGACCAATATCATTTTTTCCGAGGGCAGCGGCCTGAACGACAGCATCTTCGGCAAAAGCCAGGAGCCGATCAAAGCTGTGATTCAGAAGAACGTCGAAGCCTTCGAGCAGATGTCCATGATCGACAAGATCTATTACATGGACACCACCAAGAACTTTGCAGAGAAGTACACCAGCGAAACCAGCCTGGGCGACTTTGAGGACGTGGGCGAGAACGGCGCGTACCCCAAAACCGGCATGCAGGAGGGCTTCTCCAAGGTGATCGAGCCCACCACCTGGAAGTCCAGCTTTGAGGTCACCCAGGAGATGGTGGAGGACGCCAAGTTCGGCAAGATCAAGAGCCGCGCCGGCATCTTCGCCACCAGCTACAACCGCACCCGCGAGAAGTTCGCCGCGCAGCTGCTGTACGGCGGTACTTCCGCCACCGGCACCACCGTTATCAATGGCAAGACCTACAACACCGCCAGCGCCGACGGCGTGGCCCTGTTCAACAAGAGCCACCCCAGCAAGACCAAGGGCAACAAGCTGCTGCAGAGCAACCTGTTCCAGGGCACCTTTGGCACCAGCATCTTCGATCAGGTGCAGGAGCATATGCAGTCCTTCACCGACGACGACGGCAACCTGCTGAACATTGCCCCCGACACCATCATCATCCCCAACGTGGGCAGCATGAAGCGCGCCATCTTCGCCATGGCCGGCAGCGACTTCGACCCCAACAGTGCGAACAACGCCATCAACTTCCAGGTTGGCCTGTGGAACGTGATCGTCTGGAACTACCTGCCCAAGGCCATCGGCAACAAGCCGTACTTCATTATGATGGACAGTCAGTTCAAGGACAACTACGAGTGCCTGCCCTGGCTGGATCGTGTGCCGCTGACTGTGCGCAGCGACATCGACCCCAACACCGATGCCAACGTATTCAAGGGCCGCGCCCGCTTCGGCGCTGGCTTCTTCGACTGGCGCTGCATGGCGCTGTTTGGCGAGGGTGTTACCACCGGCACTGCGCTGACCGCGTAAAGATCAAGGCCCGCTGCTCACAAGGCGGCGGGCCTTTCCTTTTAAGGGGTGAAGAAATGACATGGTTTGACATCAAGCTGGCCACCCTGCAGAAGTTGTTTTCCGCAGACGGCAACACCCTTGTGAACGACGAGACCACGCGGGACTATCTGGCCGCAATGCCTCAAACGGCAAACGAGGCGTTGCAGCTTGTGGTGACGCAAAACATGTATATGCGCAAAAGCGTGACGCTCACTGTCACCCCGGAGGAGACGGGCGAATACAGCCGAAGGTACGACATGAAGCAGCTGGCTGCCGACTTTTACCGAGTTGGCGAGGCAGAGGTCTACAAGGTGGACGGCGACAAGATTGCGCCGGCGCGCGGATACGGGTTTGCATCCGGGCAGTATTTGATCGTTCCGAGCGAATGGGGCGGCGAGTATGAGATTCACTACGACGCATGGCCGCCCCCCTTCACTTCCGACACGCCGGACGACTACGAAGTTCCCCTGGAGGCGGATGTGGCGACCATCCTTCCGCTGTACATGGCTAGCCAGCTCTACAAGGACGACGACAATTCCATCGCCACCATCTACCGTAACGAGTTCGAGGTGGCGCGCGAAGGCCTCAAGAGCAAGGCCGCGAACGTCTATTACGACACATGGCAGAGCCTTGACGGATGGGCATAAAGGAGGGGCGGTATGGCACAGTTTTCAGTACCTGCGGCACCCTCCCGCAGCATCCTTGTGATAGACGAGTTTCACGGGGTTGACTTTACCAACAGCCCCACCAACGTGGACGAGAAGAAATCCCCGAACGCTCCAAACATGATCCGCGATGTCCCCGGGAAGGTCCGCAAGAGCATGGGGTGGCACACTGTAAAGCAGTATTCCGAGCGCATCAACGGGGTGCACTTCCGACGCGAGGACACGGACGGCCTTGTTCACAGCGGAACAAAGCTGTACAAAGGCGACGACGAGGTTTATTCCGAGGCGAACGACGAGCGAAGCCAGAGCTGGCAGTTTGGCGAAAACCTGTACATCGTCGATGGCAAGGCGCTGCTGACGTATGACGGCACAGACGTGAAGCTCACATCCACCGCTGCAAAAATCCCAACCCTGACGATTGCAAAGTCTCCCACAGGAGGCGGCACTCCGTTTGAGGATTTAAACTTGATCCAGCCGGCCTTCATCGAACTGTTTGCGGGCACCGAGACGGACAAAGTGTACAGCATGACGTTCTCCGGTCTGGACGCGGTGGTCTTGGTCGAGGGGCTGCAGTCCAACGGGACCTGGAAAACGCTTAGTGCGGGGACAGACTACACAGCAGACCTTGCGGCCGGAAAGGTGACTTTTACGACCGCACCAGGGAAAAGCCCGATTACCGGCGAGGACAACGTCAGGATCACGGCATCCCGTCTTGTGGTAGGGTATGCGGACCGAATCAACAAGTGCAGGTTCGGCACACTGTTTGGCGTGAATGGCGCGGCGGACAGACTGTTTTTGTCCGGCAACCCTGACTTCGTGAACTACGACTGGCACAGCGGGCAGAACGACCCGACATACTGGCCTGACACCGGCTATTCCGTCATTGGCACGGAGAAGAGCGCCATTGTGGGATACAGCATCATCAACGACCGGCTGGCCACGCACAAGGACGAACAGGCAGACGGCCGCAACGTCGTTATCCGCCAGGGCGACCTTGTGGACAGTGAAGCGGTATTCCCCGTTGTGAACACTTTGCAGGGACAAGGCGCTGTCGCAACGTACAGCTTTGCATATCTGGTGAATGAACCGCTGTTCCTTACAAAGCTCGGCGTTTACGCTATCACGGCGCAGGACATCACCGGAGAGAAGTATGCGCAAAACCGCAGCTTTTTTGTGAACGGAAAGCTCCTGGAAGAGGAAAACTTGCAGGAAGCGTTTGCTTTTGTGTACAAGGACCTGTACTGGCTTTGCATCAATGGCGTGGCGTACATTCTGGACGGCCTACAGCCGCTCCAAACTGACAAAAGCATGCCGTACTCCACGCGGCAGTATGCGGCATTTTACCGCACGAATGTGCCCGCAAGGGTGATGTGGGAGCGAGAAGGACAGCTGTTCTTCGGTTCCCCTGACGGCCGCATCTGTCAGTTCTACGACGACCCCGCAAGCCAGCTGTCTTACAACGACGACGGGCAGCCGATTTACTGCTGCTGGGAAACACCCGATTTCAGCGGAAAGCTGTTTTACAAGAACAAGACGTTTCGTTTTCTGGCGGTACGGCTTGCGGCGGCAATCGCAACGAGCGTTAAGCTGTACGGCCGTCGGCGCGGCATCTGGACGTTCATCAAGGAGGACGACACCAGGGCGAGATACTTCAACTGGGAGTACCTCGATTGGTCTAAATTCTCTTGGTCAAACGACGAGACGCCGCAGGTCATTACTACAAAGGTCCGCATCAAGAAAGTCGACAAATCGAGATTCCGGCTTGAGAACGACGTGCTGAATGAGCCTTTTGGCATCAACGACGTGGCCATCGAGTATGTGGAAAACGGAAACTTCAAGGGGTGAGAACATGCCTTTTACAAAAATTACGCCGGAGGACTTGCAGGGCAAGGGCGTTATCGGCCAACCTCCTGTCCCCGGACTTTCCGTGCTTGAAATGCAGACAAGCGTGGAGGAAATACCGCGTGATGTCATTATCCCGAAGTTCAACGAGTTGAGCGACGAGCTCGATGCTGCGGGTGTTGACAAGGCTGTAAAAAGCGACGACGTGACCAACATCCGGCTCAACCAGGATAACCAGATCGAGGTGTCCCTTGATAATGGCGGAAGCTATGTTCCAACCGCCAGCAGCGGCCATGTGATTCTGAACGAGAACGGCGTTATCATGCCGCAGCGAAGCCGCATGCAGTTCCAGGGCGCAACCGTGCAGGACATCAGCGGTGTAACCGTCGTATACGCAAAGCCGGGCGAGACAGGACCCCAGGGTTTACAGGGCCCGCAGGGAGAGCGTGGCGAGACAGGCCCGCAAGGCCCGCAGGGTGTACAGGGCCTGACTGGCGCGACTGGCCCCGCCGGACCTACCGGCCCCCAGGGCGTTCGTGGCAACCAGGGCGAGGTCGGCCCACAGGGCCCACAGGGCATTCAGGGCCCTCGTGGCGTTACCGGCCCCGCTGGCCCCACAGGCCCGCAGGGTGAGACTGGACCGCAGGGCCCCACAGGCCCCAAGGGAGACCCCGGCAAGGACGGAAACAGCTTTGTTATCCTCGGTCGATATGAAACGCTCGAAGAGCTCCAGCAAGACCATCCGACTGGCGCTGCAGGCGATGCGTGGGCCATCGGAAGCGCCGCAAGCAACACGACCTATATTTGGGATACAAACCTGAACGCATGGACCGACATTGGCTCCATGCAAGGTCCCCAGGGCCCGACCGGCCCGCAGGGCCCAGTGGGTGCCACAGGCGCTACCGGCCCGCAAGGGCCCGCTGGCCCCGAAGGCCCCGAAGGCCCTCAAGGCGTAAAGGGCGACAAGGGCGACACCGGCGACCAGGGCCCGCAAGGCTTACAGGGCGAAAAGGGCGAAACCGGCGCCACAGGCCCGCAGGGCCCGCAAGGTGACACCGGCCCTGCTGGCCCGCAAGGCCCACAAGGCATTCAGGGATTGCAAGGCCCGACCGGCCCTACCGGCCCGAAGGGAGACAAAGGCGATCCCGGAGTTATCCAAAGCATCAACAGCAAAACTGGAACTGCTGTGACGCTTGTTCCGTCAGACATAGAAGGCGCAATGGATTCCAATGTGTATGCCACAAACGGGAAGCCCGGAGTTGTGGATAATGCTGACGAGGCTGCAAACGGAGTGTTTGTGTACGCCCACAGCAAGAGCGGCACAGTGCATGAGTTCTCTGGCGATGGGCCCAACGGCCGTGCCAAAATGACCGCAGATGTAGAGGCGGGCGACACTTTTACCGTGAACGGCGCGCCCGTGACAGTAGAAAACGGCGTCTCTAACGCAATAGAGGGCAAGCTCTCTGGAAGGTGGGTGACGTTTTCTGTAAACGAAGGCAAGATCTCGTTCTGTTCCCCAAGTGGCTTTTCGTTGCTTTGGAAAAATCAAAGCGGACCCGCAGAATTTGCTCCGCAAAAGGTTCTGTTTGACCCTGCCGGTTATGATTTCTTTCTTATTGTTTTCACGAACTCGGGATACAGAAAATCCGAAATTGTCAGAGCAGGTCAGGCGAGCATGCTACAGTACGCTGGTCAGTACATATACCAGCGCGCTGTAACCGTACAATCAGACGGAGCAAATTTCGGAGGAGGAAGCTATTACCAGACCTATGCATCCTCTTCTCCGGCTGAGTACAACGAAGGATGCGTCCCGCTTGAAATCTACGGGCTGCAATAACAAACTACAGAGGTTTTGATATGAGAAAGAGCAACGGTGATGTAATTTTTGCGTGGCCCCTTGCCAGCCACGTTATCACTGCTGGCTGGCAGTATTCCGATGGCTCTGCGCACGATGCTATCGACATGCGGGCGACCGTCGGCACCCCTGTTTTTGCCGCAGAAGGCGGCACCGTGGACTGGGTGCAGACGTGGGACGGCAGCACAAAGACCGGCAATCAGTCCTACGGGAATTTGGTGCGCATCCTGCATCAGCCCTACAACGGGGTACGGTTGCAAACCTACTATGCGCACCTTAACAGCGTTAAGGTGTCGCAGGGGCAGGCTGTGCAGGAAGGCGAACTGATCGGGTTTGCCGGGAACACAGGCAATTCGTTTGGCAGCCACTTGCATTTTGAGGTGCGCCTGAACGGAGTGCGCAAAAACCCTCTGAACTGGCTGGACAGCGACTTCACGACCGCTGGGGACCATGTGCGGCTGGGTAACTATACCAGCGTCTCCAGAGACGAGCAGAAGCCCCCCGGCGCGCTGAAAAAGATGCTGGACATATCCAAGCATCAGTCCAGCTTTAACGCGGCTACCGCAAAGGCGCAGGGCATTGCAACGACCGTTTGCCGTTGCGCATACGCAACGAGCAAGGACATCTGCTGGGACGCGTTCGCACCTGCCGTGCAAAACGCAGGGATGCAGCTCACGGCATACGGTTTTCTGACCGCGCATTACACCTCCAAGGCGTCCAGCTTTGCGCAGGCACAGATGGTCATGCGCGAACAGGTGCAGGCGTGGATTGAACTGTGCAAGACCAAAGGATGTACCGTTCTGGCGGTTGACCAGGAGCTTGAGAAGGGCAGCACCATGCTGCTGGTGAGCAAGACCTATAACACACGTCTGCTGCAAGAGGCCGTGTCCATGATCCGCGCGGCGGGGCTCACGCCGATGATTTACACCGGCGCAAGCTGGTGCCTGTCCTATATCGACTGGGCATCTATCGACTGCGATTTCTGGATTGCATACTATGCGTCCAGCGCAAAGGACAGCGATTTCACCGCATACGCAGACGGCACGTTTCCGACCGGCCAGTACGGTGACCTGCTTCGCTCCATTCAGGCAGCCGGGAAGCTGTTTGCGTGGCAGTACGGAAGCACTGGCAATCTCGGCCCAAAGTACGGCGCAGGCAGCGTGAACATCGACCGCAACTGGCAGTACAAAGATATGGAGGATAAGCCCATGACGTTCACTCCCATCACCGGCAAGCAGCTGGTGGTCACCAAATCCGAAAACCCCGCGTGTCAGGCGTTTGCATCCGCTGATGTGAACGACCCGAAGTACATCAACCTCGCACTGGGCACTTATGAGATCATCGCCATGGGCGACAGCATCACCATCGGCGGCATGACCGCCCCGTGGGTGCAGATTCTCGTGGACGGCGACACTTGGTGCTGCCTTGCACTGACCGACCGTTGCCGCATCGAGGACAAGCCGCAGGAGCCTACCGTGGACCTGTCCAAGGTCATGGAGGCTCTTGACCGCATTGAGGCCGCGCAGAAGAGCACCGACAGCAAGGTGCAGACTGTGCTTGACAAGCTCGCCGCCGCCGGCGCGGCGCTGCAGTGAGGAGGAGGCTATGGCAGACGTACTCACTGAAATCATTAAAGCAGCAATTCCGCTGCTTGCTGCGTTCGCAGGCTGGGCCGCCGCAAAACTGCGCTCCAACGGGAAGCGCGACAAGGCCATTGAGGCAGGCATGAAGATGCTCCTGCGGGAGCGCATCATCGACCGGGGCATGCACTACATAGAAAAAAACGAGATACCACCCTTTGCCCTGGAAAACATCAAAGGCATGCACGCCGCCTATGTAGACCTGGGCGACGGAGACCGCTCTGTAAACGTGATTGTGGAGCGGTGCAAAACACTGGATATCGTAAACGGAGGTTGAAACCATGGACATCATCGAAATGCTGAAGGAATTTATCCGCCCCGAGCTTCTGGTGCTCATCCCGGTGCTGTACTTCATCGGTGTGGCGCTCAAGAGCGCGCAGGCCTTCGCGGACAAGCATATCCCCCTCGCGCTGGGCGCTGTGGGCGTCGCGCTGGCGGCCCTGTGGGTCGTGGCGACGTCTACCATTGCCAGCCCGCAGGACGGCGCTCTGGCCGTTTTCACAGCCATTGTGCAGGGCGTGCTCGTGGCGGGTGCAAGCGTGTACATCAACCAGCTTATCAAGCAGGCGCAGAAATGAGGACAACTCCCGACCCAGCCGGGCCGGGATTTTTGTTAAGGAGGTAAACAAATGGCATACAGAGTTGACGCAGGTGCTGTTAATTCCGGCTCAAAAAGCAATTTTTTGAATGGAGCGGTAACCGGCGGTCTGGCAGGTATTTTAAATCGCCCATCCGGCGGCTCTGGCGGCAGTTCTGGCGGTGGCACGGTGACCGTTCAGCAGTCCTCTGGCCCCAGCTATGCGGACATTCTTGCGCAAATCCAGGCCCAGCAGCAGGCAGCGCGGGACCGTGCATATCGTGCTGCCGCAGAACAACAGCGTAAGAATTTGGATTACTCCACCGGGCAGGTGAATAACGCCGCAGACAAGGCCCTCCAAGAGGCCTATATCAACAAAATGATGACCCTTAAAAACCTGCCGCAGACCCTTTCTGCGCAGGGCCTCACCGGCGGCGTTGCAGAATCCACCACTGCGGGCCTGTATAACAACTATGGCAACAGCCGCAATGCGATTGAAACTGAACGCCTTGACCAGATCGGCGCGCTTCAGCAAGCCTATAACAACAACATGGCCCAGCTTGAAGCGCAGCGGGCGACCGGTGAGGCGGCCAGTCTTTCGGAGTACGCCCCTGTGCTTGCCCAACTGGTGGCGAACAATCCGACCGAGCTTGTGTCCATGCAGCAGGGAACTTCTGGCGCGACTGGCGGCGCGCGGCTTGTGTGGGACGAAGACCTGGGCCAGTGGGTGTATCGGTAAAATAACAGGAGGTGGCTTGTATGGCCAGAACCAAAGACCAATCCTTTGTAAACGCCTATTTGAATCGGTATCAGCAGAATCAGAAAAACGCGGTTTCCTCTGGCCAGCAGGCCGCCTCCAACGCCGCGTCCGGCGGCGTCCGGCAAATAAACGCCACGGGGAGCATCACACTGCCCAGCCTGTACGACCCCACGGAGGAACTGTACGCCCTTGTGCTTGACCAGCAGAAAGCGCAAATCAAGGCGCAGCAGGCCGCCGCCAAGGCAGCGCAGAAGGCGCAAGAGAAAGCACAGAAAGAGGCGCAGAAGGCCAAAAAGCAGGCGGAGGAGGACGCCGCAAAGGCCGTGCAGAAGACTAAAAGTCAGGAATCGGTGCTCCCTTCTTTGGCAAGCCTTCAGGCACAGAAAGAGGCCGCAAAAAGCATGTCTTCCGCTCAAAAGGAAACGGCTGAAGATAAAACCCCCGGTTTCTTCCAAAAAGTCGGGGGTGCGCTTTCTTCTTTTGGGGGCGGCGCGTCAAGAGTGGCGTCCAAAATCAGCGACAATCTGGACAACGCGTTTGCCGCTCTGTTCCCGAAGGTGAACACTGAAAACGCCGCCGATTTTTCACAGCCCGGACTTTCTCTCACATGGCAAGAGGCAAATGCCATGGACGCGCAGCAAGCCCCCGAATGGCAAAAGGCGCAGGCGGAAGCAGCCGCGCAGCAGGCAGAGCGAGTTGCGGAGCAAGCCGCAGAGAATGCGGCCTATCGTGCCTACTCAAGGCTTGACACCAAGGACAAGATGGACGCGCAGGCTATTTTGCGCACCACCATCACCTTTGGTACCGAGGAAGAAAAAGCGCAGGCGCAGAAGGAACTCGCCGCAGTTGAAAAGGCCCTTTGGAACGACGAAGGCTATCTTGACTTGGTGCAAAAATCTATCGACGATGAGCCGGAGCAAAGCCGCATTAACAGGTATCTCGACCCCTCTTATAAGCTGAACAAGCTGGAGGAGAAGGACGCGAAGGAAATTGCGGAATCACTGCTTGCAGAATCGAAAGAACACTATGCGGATATGTTCGCCACCCAAGAGCAACGGGACGAGGCGTCCATGAAGCGGTACTATGCGCAGCTGCTCATCTCCAAGACAAGCAATTTGCAGGCCATTGGCGCGGGCGTTCTGGATGCCATTCCGCTTTTCAAAGAGGGCATGGACAAGCTTTCAAGCTGGGCAAATGAAAAGATTTACCCTAGCGAGGATTTGCCCACTGCCGCAGACGTTTTTCAGAACGCGCAGACGCAAAGCCCCATTGCTTACGGCGCAGGCAACGTCGGCGGAAATCTGGCTCTGTATGCCGCCGGTTCTGCCGCCGCCAGAAGCGTCCCTGTGCTGCAAAAGGTTGGGCAGGCAGCCGCCGCTACGCCCGTTGCGCAAACAATTCAGAAAGTCCCTGTGCTGGGCCACCTTGGTACAGCCGATGCGATCACCGGCATTGTTGGCGATACCGCCGTGGACCTTGCCCTTGACACGTTGCCCAGCCTTGGGAATGACATTATTGCCTACAATCGCCAGCAGGAAGCCATCGACCAGGGGCTTGCGGAAGGCAAGACCATGGAGGAAATGCTGCCGTCGCTGGAAGAATACCAGGGCGAATACCTCACCCCGGGCGGCATTGCCGCTGATACGCTCAAGGGCATTGGCACAAACCTTGCCTTCAATCTCGGCGGTGAGCTTGTGCCGGAACTGTTGAAGGTTGGGGGCCGCAAGTTGCGGCAGGCGTTCACGCCGGTTCCCAGCCTGGACGACGGTGTAGAGGCTGCCGCAAAGACGGTTGGGAACACCAACGTGCCCAGCCTTGACGATGCCGCACAGGAGGCCGCGAGAGCTGTAAATGATGCGGCCCTGCCTTCCCTGGAAAACGCCGTACAGGCGGCACAGGGTGGCGCTGACGATGTGGTGAACGCATGGCGCAGCGGAACCCTCACGAACGCACAGCTTGAAACCCTCAAGCCGGGCGGCGTGAACCGCGCGGCATTTGAGCAGGCAACCGGCATGAAGCTGCCAGATACCAGCAGCGAGACACGCAAGTTCCTGCGCTCCATTGACAATCAGCAGGCGCAGGTGTATGATGAAATCAACAACATGGCGCAAGGAGGTGCCCTGAATGAGCGTACAGGAGGAAATGCAGTTCGAGGAATGGGTGAAGACGCTTTGCCCTTGGGACAGGGAATGGGCACAGCAGATGGCGGCAGAGGGCAAGCCTCTGGCGGAGATTCAGTATTACGTCAATTTCTGACGCCTTCCGAAAATATTAACGCTGCGGTAGAGAGAACTGGAGCGACGCCCTTAGAGCTGGTGGATACCACAGGTAACCCCCAGTTCTTTTCTTTTGCGCTTGAACAGGCGCGTCAGACCAACCCCAACGGCCTCATGGTGAGTGGTAAAACGGTTGAGGAACTTTCCCAGCCAGGAACTGTTACCTTTATGAGTAAGGACGGATTGGCTGGCGCTCTTGTTACCGCAGACGGCGATATTGAGGCTGTGTTCAAAAACCCGAGAAGCACCGCGCGGGGCGCCGGCAGCTCCCTTCTGATGAGTTCGATCAACAACGGAGGAAACAAACTTGACTGCTACGGTGACGGCCTTGTGAACCTCTATGCCAAACATGGCTTTGAGCCTGTTGCCCGCGTTCCGTGGAACCCGGAGTACGCGCCTGATGGGTGGACGTATGGCCCGAAAGATGTGTATGTTATGAAGCTCGCAGGAGGCCTTGACGCCGACGGCGTGGCCGCAAGGCTTGGCCTGTCTGAATCCGATGGAGGCTTCCACCGCTGGACGCAGGAAGAGCTTAACGCGCTGCCCACCATGGACTACGACCAGGCGCTTGCTTATCGTGATAGCCTTATTGCAGCGGATAAGCAATCTGCCCGCGCCGCGCAGAGTGGTATTGCAGAGGCGTTTGGCGCGGCGTCTCCGTCCTTGTCTGACGGCCTGCCTGAAAGCATTGGCGCAATGCGCCACAACCCCCGCAGCTATGCCGGCATGCAGGCCGAATATGGCACGATTGCCCCGGGTGAAAATGCCGCGCGCGTGGTTGACGTGCCCATCAGCACAGACGGAACAGACCGAGTGAGCGCAAGCGCGCGCACCTTCGTGGAGGCTCCGCAGACTACCGATGAACTGGTTGGCATGTTTGAGAAGGGCGTTGAGGATGGCCTGTTTTCGCATGACGTGAAGCGCGACGCAGATAGCCTTGCAAGGGCCGTCTCCGCCGTCGAGCAGGACGGATACCAGAACATACTGACGAGCTGGAAAAACCTCATGCGCACTGGCGCGGCTCCCAACAAGGAGCAGATCGTGCAGGGTCAGCTCCTCTACACTCTGGCAGCCAAGAACGGGGACACGGCAACCGCTATGGAACTGGCCGGAGACCTTGCCAGAATTGCAACCGAAGCCGGCCAGAATTTGCAGGCGCAGCGTCTGTTGAAGCGCATGACCCCGGAAGGCAAACTGTACTATGCGCAGCAGACGGTGGACAGCTTTAACCGGCAGCTTAAACAGCAGCTTGGTGCTGGTTTCCAGGACATCAAAATCCCCGAAGAACTGGCCCGTCCGCTGATGGAGGCAACAGACACAAAGGCGCAGAACGACGCCATGCAGAACATCTATCAGTATGTGGCGGACCAGCTCCCCACAGACTGGGGCACACGATGGAACGCGTGGCGCTACCTCGCCATGTTGTCCAATCCCGCAACGCACGTTAGAAACGTGCTCTCTAACGCGGTGAACGTACCGGCCCGAAAGTTCAAAAACATTCTCGGCGCAGGTATCGAAAGGCTGACGCTTGAGGAAGGGCAGCGCACAAAGAGCATAATCAACCCCTTGAGCGCCTCTGACAGGAGCCTTGTGGAGTTCGCCAAGAACGACATTGAAAACGTTATGCCGCAGCTTACCGGCGCGCAGAAGTACAGTGATCGTTCCGCCATCAAGCAGATGATTGACCCGTTCAAGGTGAATGGAACGTGGGGTAAGAATGCGGATAGCGGTATTCTTGCAAAAGGCGCAAGAAGAGCGGCTGATGCAGTTTCTGGGGGGCTTAGTTCCGCCTATAAATTCAACAGCTGGGCGCTCGGCGCAGAGGATATGCTTTTTAAGAAAGGCGCCTATGTGGATAGCCTTTCCCAGTATCTGAAAGCAAACGGTATCGACCCCGCAAAGGCCACGCAAAAACAACTTGACGCGGCCCGCGAGTATGCCGTCGAGGAAGCGTTGCGGGCGACCTATACGGAGTTCAATTCGCTGGCACAGGCAATCGGGAAGCTGGAAAGAACGAACCTTGGCACAAAGGTGTTTATTGGCGGCACAGTTCCGTTCAAAAGCACGCCTCTTAACATCATCAGGCGGGGCGTAAGATACAGCCCGGTTGGCCTCATGGAGAGCGTGACAAACGGTGTTCGTCGGCTCCGCGCTGGCGAGATCAATGCGAATCAGTTCATCGACAACATTTCGCAAGGCCTTTCCGGCACTGCGATTTTCGGCCTTGGAATGTGGCTTGGCGCCAATGGTATAATCAACGGAATTTCCCCGGAAAACAAAAAGGAACAGTCCCTCAAAAGCAGCCAGGGATGGCAGAACTATTCTATCAATCTTCCTGGTGGGGGGACGTACACCATTGACTGGGGCGGCCCGTCCGTAATGGCGATTCTTGCCGGCGTGGAGACCGCAAAGGCGTTTGAGCAAGATGGATACGGCATCAATGAGGCTCTGACGGCGCTTGGAAATATTACAGAGCCAATGTTTGACACCACTATGCTGGACGGCGTGAACAGCGCCATTCAGTCTGCAACATATGCGGGCTCTAACCCCGTTACCGCGCTTGCGTCTCAGGCTGCATCCAATTTTGTGACGCAGGCGATTCCTTCTTTGTCTGGTGTCGTTGCGCGGGCATACGACCCTATTAGGAGAACGACTTACTCCGACAAAGAAGGCGCATCCGGCGCTATTGATGAGAGCAAACAGCGCATAATGAACAAAGTACCTGGGGCATCCACGGGAAATCAGCCCTATATTGATGTGTGGGGCCGTGAGCAGGAAAACCCAGGAGGGAGTTTTGTGGGCCGTCTGGCTTACGGCCTGCTTTCTCCCGGGTATTATTCCCCTGATCGCAGCACCGTTGCAGACGATGTGGTGGATGGTCTGTACGAAGCAACGGGAGATTCTGGAACACTGCCAGGGTCGTTCAACAGTAGCGTGACGGTTGATGGCGAGAAAATCAAGCTATCCCCAGAAAACTATACGCTTGCAAAGCAAACAAAGGGGCAGGCATCCCAGCAAATGATTGAAAGCCTATACGACTATTCGCAGTACAATGCAATGGATGCAGAAGTGCAGGCGGATGTTGTGAAAGGCGTCTATGACCTTGCAAACGATGTCGCAAAGTACCAGGCCATTCCGTCTCTTTACGATGACCTTGTGAGCGAGATTGAAAGCGGAGAAGCGAGCAAGAGCGAAATGCTCGCCGCGATGTACTTTACCGGCGGCGCTGAACAGGTTATCCCTTATCTGGTTGCGGACGAGCTTACTTCCGATGTCAGAGCAGACAAGAACGCAAAAGGCAATTCCATACCTGGCAGCCGAGAAAAGAACTTCATCGAAACCCTCATGCAGTATGGATACACAAGGGGAGACGCGGAAGCTCTGTATCAGCTGCTTAAATGACAAAACCCCCCGGGCCTTATGGCTCGGGGGTGTTTATTTGTGTTCCCATGTTCACGCAATATATTTGTCGGACGAATGGCTTGTAAGCGCAAATTTAGTGATGACAAATAGATTGATTATCAGTGAAATAGAGCAGCACGCTGTGCCTGGGATGTCCGCTTTAATAATATCAATGGGTGAAACGTCTAATTGATCTAAAGCTATGGGTTGAATAGTAGCGCTTACGCTCACGCCTTTTTTGGCATAAACTTCAAATTCTTCTTCGTTTTCAGGGACCCCAGACATTCCAATATCCTGAAATAGAACATTGTTTGAGCTGTCGGTGATAGCCACTAATTCATACTTGTCATTGCGTTGCAGGTCAATTTCTGCAAACCCGGTTTCAAATAGTTCTTCGCCTGTGTTATCGTCATAAAAATAAAGCGAAACGGGGACCGAATAAAAGCCAGAGGGAATTACAGTAAAGAGCAAGAGTAAAAAATATATTAGCGTTAATAAAATGGAAGCGCATGACATAATTACCGCAAGCGTCTTTTCTCCCCTTGATTTTGGAAGGACAAGGCATGCCGAAACCAGTGTCATTATAATTAGTGCGAGCGCAATGTATCCCATTATCAAAAGATTATTAGAGATCATCAAACTTACCTCGTTTGTATTCATTTTACCATGCATGCATTAGTTCATGTGTAATAACACTTTTTGCACTTTTTTCTGCCGCTTCGCCGCGCTTGTTCTTCATATACAGAAGTTATCTTTTTTGAACGCGAAAGGCATGGGCAAGCTCGTGAACTGTGATACAGTCTCCCACCTTGTGTGATATAAACGATGTGTCGTCCATCTTCCGCGTTCACCTTGTTGCTCTGCTCCACGATTGCTTCCTTCAGCTCTGCTTCTTTTTTCTTCGCGGCGTCCCGTTCCATTTCCTTCTTTCCCTTTATCGAAATCAGGAAATGGACAATAAGTATCGCTGCACCTGCATATATGAGCTTATCCCTATACTCTTTATAAAAGACTGCCGCTGTAAAACAAACTGACGCTGGGTAAGCAAGCCAGACCGTTTTTAATGACCGCTCGCTTATTCTGTTTCGAAGCAGAACCGCTATTATCACAAGATCCAAAATTATCGTTGGAGCGACGGAAATAAACGCAGCAATGATACAAATTGCAATAAGATCCTCAAGCAGCGATGATTTGTCCTGCTGGTCTTCATAATATCCACCTGCGCCGCTTCCAGATGTGCGCGTTCCTCCGTCTCCGCCGCTGTTTTGCCCCGTCATGTCCACGAAATCAAACGGGCACTCGCCGTTCACATGCTGGTGGGCCTCAAACCCGTGGTGGTAGTGGTATTCGCCGGTCTCCCGGTCATAATGACCGCCGCTGCTGTCAGTCCTACCAGGGTGTGCAAACACGGTGGTAGACAGCGCAAATGCCAGGGCGGCGGCAAACAGAACAATCACAACAGGAAGCCGCATGGCGCGCCTTATGCCCACAACAACCGCCCCCATTCTTCGCCCTCATTATGCCATATCAAGATAATAATATCAATATATGCGCGAAAAAAGTGTTGACTTTTTGAGGTCACATAATTATAATTGACATTGTGGAACTCAAAAAGGAGTGATGGAATGTCTCCACGAACCGGGAGACCAAAAGCAGAGAATCCAATGAACGTTGACGTGAAAGTCAGGATTGACCAAGCGACCAACGAAAAACTGGAAGCCTACTGCCAGGAACACAGCGTTACCAGGGCAGAGGCAATCAGGACAGGCATACATCTGCTTTTGGCTCAAAAGAAATAAGGCATCCGCTCCCACCTACCACAGCGAAGCGAATGCCTTAAACACCACCAGAGGAAGCCTCCGGCAAATCCATTATAGCATGGGGTGCTTTCTCTTACAAGGGAAAGGAAAGAAAAATGGACGATAACGTGATTGTTCTTGATGATTTCGCAATGGAACTGGCCGGTGTGGCAAACAGTCTGCACACCACATACGCCTCGTCTGCGATTCTCGATCAAGCAGGCAAGAACGCCATTGCGGCCCCGATGTTTCTGCTTGACCGGCTGCTGGAGGATGTGACCGCAGCCATCAACAGCGGAAAGAAGGTGAAGGCCCTGTGAGCGACCTTCAGCTTTTCCAGAACCCGGAGTTTGGCCGGGTGCGCATTGTGGAAGTGAACGGCGAAGCCTGGATGGTGGGCAAGGACGTGGCCGAGGCGCTGGGGCATACAAACCCACAGCGAGCAATTAGAGAATACGTCGATAGCGAGGATAAAGGGGTGACCGAAATTGTCACCCCCGGTGGCGAGCAGGAAATGACCATCATCAACGAAAGCGGCCTTTACAGTCTGGTGCTCTCCAGCAAGCTGCCCAACGCCCGCAAATTCCGCCGGTGGGTGACCAACGAAGTGCTGCCCACGGTGCGCAAGCACGGGGCCTACATGACCACGGAAACGCTGCAAGCGGCCATCCTCAACCCGGACACCATGATACAGCTTTGCCAGCAGCTCAAGGCGGAGCAGGAGCACAGCCGCCAGCTTGAGGCAGAGAATGCGGCCATGCTGCCCAAGGCGGTGTTTGCCGACGCGGTGAGCGCCAGCAAGAGCAGCATTCTTGTGGGCGAGCTTGCAAAGCTCCTGCGCCAGAACGGAGTGGACACCGGCGAAAAGCGTCTGTTCCATTGGCTCCGGCAGAACGGCTACTTAATCAAGCGCAACGGCGCTGACCACAACATGCCCACACAGCGCAGCATTGAGCAAGGCCTGTTCGTCATCAAGGAAACCACCGTCTGCCACGCCGACGGCCACACCACGATCTCCAAGACCCCCAAGGTCACGGGGAAGGGCCAGCAGTATTTCGTGAATCTCCATCTTCGCAGCATGTAACCACCACCGCCCGGGGCTTCGGCTCCGGGCATTTTTAAATAGTCACATTTATTATGTTACTATTTAAAAATTATGTTACTAAGCACGAACCCAAAGTGTAGTTATAATATTTGTCAACAAAAATTATAAGTAGAAGTTTAGTTATAGATTTTCCGAGTTTACATATCGCTTGATATATCACAATAAGCTAACAAATAAACTAACAAGAACACCGGCACACAAGTGATAAAACATAGCAAAAGCCCCGCAAACTGGCTTATATAGCCAATCTGCGAGGCCTGTTTTTGGAGCTGGAAACGTGACTTGAACACGCGACCTGCTGATTACGAATCAGCTGCTCTACCGACTGAGCTATTCCAGCGGAACGGATATTATTGTAACGGAAAAAGCATCGTGCGTCAAGAGAAAACGGTCAATCCAGGCGAAAATCCTCCGGGGAGAAACTGGGCAGCCGGGGCTGGCGGCGGGGCACCCGCTGGATGGGGTCGTAGAGAAATTTTTTGCAATGGAAATAGGGGGAAACGACCCCGCGCTTCTGGCACAGGATCATGCGCGGGTCGGCGGCACGGCGGCCGTGCTCACAGTATTCGCAGGCCGGTTCCACATTCTGGCCGGGCACGGGATGCTTACGAAACACGGCGGCACCTCCTTTTGTGATTTTCGTTCATTATACTCTTTTGACCGCCGGATGTAAAGCCGAGGCCGTAGAGCGCCGCACAGCACAGCGCGAACAGAACAAGGGCGGCGTCCGGTGCGGTGCGGCTCTGCACGATGAGCCGCTCGCCGGCGGCGGCCGCGGCGGCAGCCCCGGGCACAAGGCCCAGCAGAAGGCGCAGCGCCCCCAGAGAAAGGACCAGATGCACGGGCCGTGCCGCCGCCAGCGGCAAAAGGGAGATGTCCCGGTCCAGCAGAGCCCGCACCTGCAAAAAGACAGAGAGGCTCTGGATGCTCAGGGCGGCGCAGCATCCGTAAACTGCCGCCGCACCTTCCAAATGGCTTGCCTGAATGCAGCCGCCGGTCACCTCCAGCAGCGCCGCAAGGGTCGCCCGCACCGGCCCCGACGCGGGCAGAAAGGAGCCCAGCGCATGGCTCAAAAAGCTGAAAAAGGTCACGAAGCCGCACACCGCCAGCATGCTTTGTACCGCCCCCTGAACAGCGGACACAAGACTGATGCCCTGCGCTGCGGCTTCCGGGCAGGGAGCAAATTCCGCAAAAGTCTCCGGCTCCGAAGCGAGAGTGGCCCGGGCCAGAAGCCCCGCCGCAAGGTTCGCCAGTAGCAGCGCGGCGAAGATGCACCAGCCCAGCCGCGGATTGCCCAGCAAAAGGCAGCCCACCGTGTTCACCACGAAGGCAGGCCCGGAACCCACGCCGCAGACGAGAAGCAGCTGCGCCTGCCGTCGGGTGAGGGCGCCCCCAGCATACATCTGCCCGATGACCCTTGCCGCCACGGCAAAACCGCCCAGCCATGCCAGCAGCAGCGCGGTGGCGGCGCGGCTGTCCCGGATGCCGAGGCCAAACCGGGTATAGGGCCACACCGCCGCGCCCAGCACCTTTGCCAGCGGGCTGGCCGCAATGATGGAGGAGACCACGAAAAAGGGGAACAGCGCCGGGATGACCTGCTCTGTGCAGCTGGCCAGACCCGCCCGGATGCCTTCGATGCAGGCGAAGGGGCGGGCAAACAAAAGCGCCAGCATTGCCAGCGCGCACACGCCGCCCGCGGCAGCGCGCAGGGGAAATTTCTTCATAAGCTCATCCTCCCGGCTAATATAAATAAGGGTAGGCGGCGCACAGCGCCGCGCCAAAAAAGGTCACAGAAGCGGCAGGGGGCAGGAGATGAAACATAAACGCAAAACCAGACGGGAGAGCCCCGGGACCTATCTGAAGCGGCTGGTGCGACAGCCGCCCGCCGCCTTTTACCGCCAGCCCGTTCTGCATATCCAGTGCGGCGGGCAGGTGGAAGTGGAGGGCTGCAAAGGTGTTTTACTTTACGACGAGAACCAGATACGGCTGGATATGGGCGGCTGGCAGGTGAGCCTCTACGGCGACGAGCTCACCCTGTGCGGCGTCGGCGGGCGGATGCTCACCCTGAAGGGGAAGGTATTCCGCGCGGAATTTTCAAACGAGAGGTAAACGATGGGGCTGATTTGGGCAAACTGTTTCGCAGGCGTTGACTTCGAAGCTTGCGGCGGGCGAAGCGAAAAGCTTATCACGCTGTGCGGCCGACAAGGCATCCCGCTTTACAACATCCGTCCCACGGCGGACGGATTCATGGCGCGGCTGCCCGCCCGACGGTATCGGGAGGTCTCCCGTCTGGCGCGGCGCTGCGGCACCCGCCTGTGGGTGCGGGAAAGGCGGGGCGTGCTTTTCCGGCTCCGGGCTTACCGGGGCCGCTGGGGGCTTGTGCTCGCGCCGCTGGTGTTTGCGGCGGCGGTGCACCTGCTGGGGCGGAGCGTCTGGTCCATCCGATACGACGGGCTGGACGCGGCGGCCCGCAGCCGGGTGGAGCAGATGCTCTATTCTATGGATATTTGCGAGGGCGCGGTTTTAACCCAGGAAAAACTGCGCCTTGCGGAAAAACAGCTCATGGACGGGGACGAAACTTTCGGCTGGGTGTCGCTGAACTTTGAGAAGGGGCGGCTGGTGGTGGAAGCCAGCCCCGCGCTGCAAAAGCCCGCCATCGAATCCAACGACCCGGTGGACCTGGTGGCGGCGGCGGACGGCATCCTGCTGGAGGTGAACGCCCAGGAAGGGTTTGCCGTCAAATCGGTGGGGCAGACCGTTGCCGCCGGGGACGTGCTGGTGAGCGCTTACAAGCCGGACCCTTATGAGCAGCCGGTGGAAAGCCACGCCAAAGGGCTGGTGGTGGCGGCGGTGAAAAAGACCTACCAGTGCGTGCAACCCTCCACCTATGAGGTGCAGGCGCTCACCGGCAGGGTGGCCAGCAGCTGCCGCCTGCGCCTGTTCGGGCACACGTTGGAACTGGGTGCGCAGCTGCCGGAGGGCGAGGAGGTGCGCACGGTGCACCGGCCGCTCACCGTGCTGGGATTTGCCCTGCCCGCCACCATTGAGGAGCGGTATGTGCCCCAGCGGGAGGCGCGCCAGTTTCACCTCTCGCCGGACGGCGCCCGCCAGTACGCGCGCTTTGCATGTCTTGCCCAGCTTTACGCGGAGTTCCCGGACGCGGAGATCATCGCCGAAAGCCGCCAGGAAAGCTGGGACGGCGGCACTTTGACCTACACCATGACGGTGGATTTCAAGGCGGACATTGCCCGGGAAAAGGGTGGATGAAAACGCCGTAAAATTTTGTGTAAAACAGACAGTTCCTATTGGATTATTTTGTGGTATAATAACGATGTATTTGTGGGCGCAGGTGCAATCGACCGGCCCCGCGAGATTTCGGCAAGTGAGCAGGTGTGGAATGGCAGAAAAACTGATCGAGCTGAACAGTGTAGAAACAGCGCTGGAGATTTTTGGCAGCCGGGACGAGAACATCCGCCTTTTGGAGAACGAGTTTTCCATCACGGCGGTGTGCCGCGGCTCCCAGATCAAATTCACCGGCGAACCGGAGCAGGTGGCGGCAGCCGCCCGCGCGGTGGACGCCATGCTCACATTGCTGGAAAACCACACCCCGCTGGAAGAGCAGACGGTGCGCTACTGCATCAGTCTGGCCGGCGCAGGGGAAGAGCGCCGCGTGCGGGAACTCACCCAGGACTTTGTGGCCGTGACCGCCAAGGGGCGGCCCGTGCGCCCCAAGACGCTGGGTCAGCGGGAGTATCTGCAGGCCATCAAGCAGAACGCCATCACCTTCGGCGTGGGCCCTGCCGGCACCGGCAAGACCTACCTGGCGGTGGCCATGGCGGTTAAGGCCTTCAAGAGCAAAGAGGTCAGCCGCATCATCCTCACCCGGCCCGCCGTGGAGGCGGGGGAGAAGCTGGGCTTTCTGCCCGGCGACCTGCAGAACAAGGTGGACCCCTATCTCCGCCCGCTGTATGACGGCCTGTTCGACATGCTGGGGGCCGAGAGCTTCCAGAAGCTGCTGGAAAAGCAGACCATCGAGGTGGCCCCGCTGGCCTACATGCGCGGCCGCACGCTGGACGACGCCTTCATCATCCTGGACGAGGCCCAGAACACCAGCCGGGAGCAGATGAAGATGTTCCTCACCCGCATGGGCACCGGCAGCAAGGTGGTGGTCACCGGCGACGTGACCCAGATCGACCTGCCGGACCGCAGCCGAAGCGGCCTTCTGGACGCCTTGAACGTGCTGAAGAACGTGGAGGGCATCGCCCGGGTCTACTTCACCGAAAAGGACGTGGTGCGCCACCGTCTGGTGCAGGAGATCGTCAAGGCCTACGACCGGGCGGCGCGGCAGCGGCGCAATCCCTGAACTGACGCCCTGAGCCGGGGCGTTTTGCGCGGGCGGGACCCCGCGAACGGAACCATTAAAAACATGAAGAGGTGAAACGGTGTGTCAAACAAAGTGTTGATCACAAACCAGCAGAAGAAGGTGAAGATCCCCTCGGGCCTGCGCATCCTGATCCGCCGCAGCTGCAACGCTGTTCTGGAGTTTGAGGGGTTCGAGCAGCCCGCGGAGATCAGTGTGACCTTCGTGGACAACGCCGAGATCCAGACCCTGAACGCCCAGTACCGGGGCAAAGATATGCCCACCGACGTGCTCAGCTTCCCCTTGGGCGAGGACGGCAAATACGATGTGGACCAGGACACCGGCGCCTGCCTTCTGGGCGACATCGTGATCTCCATGGAGAAGGCGATGGAGCAGGCGGAACTCTACGGCCACCCGCTGCAGCGGGAGGTGGCCTTCCTCACCGTGCATTCCATGCTGCACCTGCTGGGCTATGACCACGAGCAGGGCGGCCTTGCCGCGGTGAAGATGCGGGAAAAGGAAGAGGCCGTGCTCATCCAGCTGGGCCTGCCCCGCACTGTGTCCTACACGGCGGACCAGATCTGATATGCGGCGGTTTTTTGCCGGGTTCGGCTATGCGGCGCAAGGCTTCTGGGCCGCGGTGAAAGAGGAGCGCAACCTGCGCTTTCACCTGTGCGCCGGGGCATATGTGCTGCTGGCCAGCCTGTTCTATCCTTTTGGCGCGGTGGAATACGCCCTGCTGTTTCTCTGCATCGGCGGCGTGATCGCGCTGGAGCTGGTCAACTCTGCCATCGAGCGGTCGGTGGAATCTCCCGACCCCGCCCACTGGCGGGCGGCGGGCGGCGCCAAAGACATGGCTGCGGGCGCGGTGCTGACCTTCAGCATCGCTTCGGCGGCTGTGGGCGTGATGCTCTTCTGGCAGCCGGAGGTGCTGTGCGCCATCCCCGGCTGGTTCTTCGCGCACCCCTGGGCCCTGGCCCTGCTGGCGGCGTCGCTGGCCGGGGCCTGGTTCTTTGTGTTCTGGCCCGAAAGAAAGAAAGGATGATCCTTTGCAGACCTCATCGGTTTTTGTGGCCCTTGTGGGCAAGCCCAACGTGGGCAAATCCAGCCTGACCAACCGGCTGGTGGGGGAGAAGGTGGCCATCGTCACCTCCAAACCCCAGACCACCCGCACCCGCATCACCGGCATCGTCACCCGCGGGCCGGTGCAGTATGTCCTGCTGGACACCCCCGGCGTGCACATCCCCCGCACAAAGCTGGGCGAGCGGATGAGCAAGACCGTGGCCGACAGCGTGGCGGATGTGGACGTGAGCCTGATGCTCTTTGAGCCCTACGGCGAGTTCACCGAGGCCGAGCAGGCCATGATCGACGCGCTGCGGGGCACGCCGGCGGTGGCGGTCATCAACAAGACCGACACCTTGAAAAACGAGGCGGACCTGGCGGCGCGCACCGCGCAGCTGGAGGCGCTGGGGGTGTTCGACAAGGTCGTGGCCATCAGCGTCCGGGAGGACAAGGGCTGCGAGGAGCTGTTCGGCATCCTGGCCGCCTACGGGGTGGAAGGCCCCCACTATTTCGACGACGACGCCTACACCGACATGCCGGAAAAGGCGCTGGTGAGCGAAATTCTGCGGGAGAAGATGCTGCTTTTCCTGCGGGACGAGGTGCCCCACGGCATCGCCGTCACGGTGGAGCGCTTCAAGGAGCGGGAAGACAAGAACATCATCGACATCGACGCCAACATCTACTGCGAGCGCAAGAGCCACAAGGGCATGGTCATCGGCAAGGGCGGCCAGATGCTGAAAAAGATCGCCAGCGCCGCCCGGGTGGACTGTGAGGAATTCCTGGGCGCGAAGGTGAACCTTCAGTGCTGGGTCAAGGTGAAGGACGACTGGCGTGACAGCGACTTCCTTTTGAACGACTTTGGCTTTGTTCAAAACAAATGATGTTGTCGGTTAAACACGACACATCGCAAAAATTTTTCTACATCGCTGGACAACTTTTCCGGGCATACCGGCGTACAATGGTGGAACAGTATCACCAGGGGGCGACCAGCGATGGACAGCAGCGGTTCTTATTGGAAAGATTGGAAAGAGTTTGAAACGACCGGCGGCGTGCGGGAGTACCTGAACTACAAAAAGGCTCTGCGCACCGGGCAGCCCGGGCTGCCGCCGCCCGCGGGAGACGAACATGCAACTGGTGACGCCGGGCCTGGTGCTGCGGGAAGTGAAGGTGGGGGAATCTGACCGTATCCTCACCATCCTCACCCCGGAGCACGGCCTTATCTCCGCATCTGCCAAGGGAAGCCTGCGCCTGAAAAGCAAACTTTTCAGTGCCTGCGGGCTTTTTTGCTATTCGGAATTCACCCTGTTTGCGGGCAAGTCCATGTACATGGTGGATGACGCCCAGGTCAAACAGGTGTTTTTCGGCCTGCCCAAAAGCATCGAGGGCATGGCGCTGGCCATGTATCTGGCGGAGATCGCCCAGACCCTGCTGCCCAGCGGCGGCGAGGCGGCGGCCCAGCTGCGCCTTCTGCTCAACAGCCTCTACCTCATCAGCGAGCAGAAAAAGCCCCTGGCCCAGATAAAGGCGGTCTATGAGCTGCGCTCGGTGTGCGAGGCAGGATACATGCCCGCGCTGCTTTGCTGCAAAAGCTGCCAGAAATACGACGGCGGCGATTTTTACTTCGACATCGGAGCGGGCGAGCTGCTCTGCGGCGACTGCGCCGAGGCCCAGGGCCTTGCGCCCAATCTGGACGAGGGCGCGCTCATCGCCCTGCGCCACATCGCTCTGGTGGAGGACAAGAAGGTGTTCGCCTTCTCTCTTTCGCCCAAAAGCCTGAAAAAACTGGGCCGCGTCACCGAGCGCTACGCCGCCGCCCGGCTGGACAAGCCCCTGAAAACGCTGGATTTCCTTCACTCTGTGATGGAGTGAACTGAACTACATAGCGGGCGCGATGCGCCCTTTTGAGGAGAATCATGGATACAAGTTATCGCAAAACACTGGAACTGGACAAGATCCTGGAACGGGCGGCGGCGCTGGCCGTCTGCCCCGAAGCCCGCACCCTGCTTTTGGAGCAGCCCGCGGGCGAAACGCCTGACGAGGTGCGCTATGCCCTGAGTCAGACCGACGCCATCGCCAGCCTGCTGCTGAAAAACGGTAGCCCCCGGTTCGGCGGCGTGTCCGGCGTGGACAAGGTGGTGAGCCGCGCCGTCAAGGGCGGTGTGCTCTCCATGGCGGAACTGCTGGAGGTGGCGGGCACGCTGCGCAACTTCCAGAACCTGGTGTCCTGGTACGGCCTCACCGAGCATGACATGCTGCCGGTGGACGATTTGTTCTACGCCCTCAGCCCCCAGCCCGGGCTGGAAAAGCAAATAAGCTCCGCCATCCTCTCGCCGGAGGAAATGGCGGACACCGCCAGCAACACCTTGTTCGAGGTGCGCCGCAAGATACAGGCTACCGAAAACTCCATCCGGGACAAGTTGGACGCCATCATCAAAAACAGCACCACCAACAAGTTTTTGCAGGACGCGGTGGTCTCCATCCGAAACGGCCGCTTCGTGGTGCCGGTGCGGGCGGAGTACCGGGGCGAAGTGGGCGGCGTCATCCACGACGTGTCCAGCAGCGGCGCCACCGTGTTCGTGGAGCCCACCGCTGTGGTGGAGGCCAACGCCAAGATCATGCAGCTGCGCAGCCAGGAGAAGGCAGAGATCGAGCGCATCCTCATCGCCTTCACCGAGCAGGTGGCCTCCATCGAGCCGATGTTCAACTTCAGCTACAAGGCCATGCTGGACATCGACGTGCTGCTGGCCAAGGCCCATCTGGCCCTGGAGCAGAAGGCATGGATGCCTCAGGTGGCGGACGACGTGCATTTTGACCTGAAAAAGGCCCGCCACCCCCTCATCGACCCCGACAAGGTGGTGCCCATCGACGTGGCGCTGGGCGAAAATTACGACACCCTGGTCATCACCGGCCCCAACACCGGCGGCAAGACCGTCACCCTCAAGACCGCCGGCCTGCTCTGCGCCATGGCTCAGCACGGCCTGCTCATCCCCGCCCACGAGCACAGCACCGTCTGCGTGTTCACCGACTATCTGGTGGACATCGGCGACGAACAGAGCATCGAACAGAGCCTGTCCACCTTCTCCGGCCATATGAAAAAGATCACCGGCATCCTGGACAACGCCTTCAAGGGCAGTCTGGTGCTGCTGGACGAGCTGGGCGCGGGCACCGACCCCGCCGAGGGCGCGGCGCTGGCGGTGAGCATCATCGAGCAGCTGCGCATCCAGGGCGCGCTGGTCATGGCCACCACCCACTATTCCGAACTCAAGGTGTTCGCGCTGGAGACGGCTGGCGTGGTGAACGCCAGCTGTGAGTTCGACGTGGAGAGCCTGCGCCCCACCTACAAGCTCAGCGTGGGCGTGCCGGGCAAGTCCAACGCCTTCCTCATCAGCGAAAAGCTGGGACTGCCCGCCTGGGTCATCCAGCGGGCTCAGACCCACCTTGCCAGCGATGACAAGCGGCTGGACGACGTGCTGGCCCAGCTGGACGATTTGAAGCTGCAGCTGAAAGAGAGCCAGGACGAGGCGGAAAAGGCCAAGGCCGAGGCGGAGAAGATGCTGGAAAAGGCCCGGGAAAAGTGCGACGCGCTGGTGCGTCAGGGCGAGACCGAGCTGGAAGCCGCCCGCCTCAAGGCACGGCAGATGACCCAGCAGGTGCAGGCGGAGGCCTACGCCCTCACCGACGAACTGCACAAGCTGCAAAAGGACGACAAGCAGTCCGCCGCCCAGCGGGCCGCCCGTGCCCGGGAAATTGCCCGCAAGGACGCCGAGCGCCTGTTCGCCAAGAGCGACGTGGCCCACAACCCCGTGCGCCAGTTCGTGCCGCTGAAAGAGGTGCGGGTGGGGCAGGAGGTGGTCATCGCCGAGTATGACCAGCTGGCCACCGTCACCTCTCTGCCGGACCGCAACGGCATGGTGGAGGTGCGCGCCGGCATCATCCGGACCAAGGTGCCCCTCTCCAGACTCAAAGCGCCGGACAAGCTGCAAAAGCCCCAGAAGAAGGGCGGCCGCACCGCTCCCGCGCCCCGCAGCACCACCGTGCAGCGGGTGGAGCGCAGCGCCAGCATGGAGATAAACCTGCTGGGCATGACCGTGGAGGAGGCGCTGATGGAGACCGACCAGTTCATCGACCACGCGGTGATGAACGGCCAGACCATGGTCTACCTCATCCACGGCAAGGGCACCGGCGCGCTGCGCAACGCCATCCACCAGCACCTGCGGGGCCACAAGAACGTCAAGAGCTTCCGCCTTGGCCGCTACGGCGAGGGCGAGGCCGGCGTGACTGTGGTGGAACTGAAGTGAGAACCAACAAAAAACAGGCTCCTCTCCGGTGAGAGGAGCCTGTTTTGCGTGTTCGGAAAAAGCCGGGGCCCGGCAGGCGGGCCGCCGGTCTGTCAGTCTTCCAGCAGCTTGCGGTTGGGCACGATAAATTCGCCGATCTCGACGTAGGGCAGGTCGGGCTGCTGGGCAAAAACAGCCGCCGCTTTCTCCATGATGTCCGGATGGTCGGACTCCAGGGCAAAATAGGTGTTGAATTCTTCGTCGGTCATCGGGACCATGCCGTTCTCTTCGGTCATATTCATCATCTTGCATCAGGAAACATGTTGGATTTGAGCAAAATCTGCACGTGGTGGTCGTTTCCTTGCCTCCTTGTATATATTATACGCAGCAGAATCGGAATGTCCACGAACGATGCCTGTAAAATTTCAGCGTTTGCTCACAGTTTGCCCTTGATGCGCCCCAGGGCGTTCTTTTCCAGGCGGCTCACCTGGGCCTGGCTGATGCCGATCTCCTTTGCCACCTCCACCTGCGTTTTGCCCGAGAGGTAGCGCAGCGCCATGATTTTTTTCTCCCGCTCGCTCAAGGCCTGCACCGTGTCTCTGAACATGATGCCGCTGATCCAGCTGTCCTCGCCGCCGCCGTCGCCCAGCTGGTCCATCACATAGATGGTGTCGCCCTCGTCGCTGTACACCGGCTCATAGAGGCTCACCGGGTCCACCACGCTTTCCAGCGCAAGGGTCACGGTGGCTGTGGGCAGCTGCACCTTGCGGGCGATCTCGTCCATGTGCGGCTCCCGGTTCAGCTCCTTTTGAAGCTGCTCCTTGGCCTGCATGGCCTTGTAGGCGATGTCCCGCACCGAGCGGGAGACCCGCACGGCGTTGTTGTCCCGCAGAAAGCGGCGTATCTCGCCCACGATCATGGGCACCCCGTAGGTGGAAAACCGCACGTTCAGGTCCGGGTCAAAGTGGTCGATGGCCTTGATGAGCCCGATGCACCCCACCTGAAACAGGTCGTCCATGCTTTCGCCCCGGCCCACGAATTTCTGCACCACGCTCAGCACCAGCCGCAGGTTGCCCTGTATCATCCGCTGGCGGGCCTCCTTGTCGCCTGCGCGGGCGGCCCGCAGCAAAGCGGTCTTTTCTTTCTCGGTGAGCACCGGAAGTTTTGCGGTGTTCACGCCGCATATCTCGACCTTGCCGTAATACAAAGATGGTCACGCTCCCCCCATGGCATGACAAAAGTATGGCCGCCCGCCGCGCCGGGCAAACAGCGCGGCCGCTGGTAAAAGCTGGCCGCACATCTGCCGCCCGCGCGCATACAGTGAGGGGGAGGGGGAGTGATCTTGTATGGAGATTCGTATTCTGGCGGCGCTGGCCGTGGGGGGCGTGTTGCTGGCGGCGGTGCTCATCACAGTGATCGCGGCGCTGCTCTATTCCCGGTTTGGCACGGGGCAGTGGGAGTACGCCCGGCCGGATTTCGGCCGCCGCGCGGGTTTTCGGGCCCGGAGCCTGCCGGAAAATGACATCGTCCGGCTGGACCGCATATCTCTTTTGAGCGGGGCGGTGGCTCAGCTGGAGTACACGGTGGAGCCGGAGTGGAAGCTCATCCTGCGGGTGGGCCGCGCGGGCGCCGACCTGCGGGAGGGCGATTTTGAGCAGAACTTCCGGGAGCAGGTGACCCTGTATCACCGGGACATCCGGGTGAACATCAGCCAGAACGAGGGCGGCGCGGCGATGCTGCGCTGGAGCAAAAACGGCTTTGACTATCTGCTTGCCCTGCCGGACAGCGAGATGGGCCTGCGGGGCGGCCTGATGCCGCTGTTCGTGCAGCAGACCGAAATGGTGGAAAGCAAGACCGCCTGACGAAAGCAAAACAGAGCCCCCGCCGCCTGCAGGCGGCGGGGGCTCTGTTTTGCTGCAAACTCAGCACATCTTTTCCAGGTCCCGGCGCAGCCGGGCGATGATGCGCTTTTCCAGCCGGGAGATGTAGCTTTGGGAAATGCCGATCTCGTCGGCCACCTCTTTCTGGGTGTGCTCCACGCCGTCCAGCAGCCCGAAGCGCATCTGCATGATCTGCTTTTCCCGGGGGGCCAGCCGGTCCACCGCCGCCAGCAGCATGTCCTTCTCAGCGTCCTGCTCCAGCTGGGCGCTGATCTGGTTCTGGTCGGTGCCCAGCACGTCGGACAAAAGCAGCTCGTTGCCCTCGCCGTCGGTGTTCAGCGGCTCGTCGATGCTGGTCTCCTGGCGGCGGTTGCTGCTCTTGCGCAGGAACATCAGGATCTCGTTTTCGATGCAACGGCTGGCGTAGGTGGCCAACTTGATGTTCTTGGCGGGCACAAAGGTGTTCACCGCCTTGATGAGCCCGATGGTGCCGATGGAGATGATGTCCTCCACGGCGATGCCGCTGCTCTCGAACTTGCGCGCGATGTACACCACCAGCCGCAGGTTGTGGGTGATGAGGATGTCGCGGCAGCTTTGACGGCCCTCTTCCAGCCCCTGAAACACCAGCTTTTCCTCTTCAGGGGTCAGAGGCGGCGGCAGGGCTTCCGGCCCGCCGATGTAGTAAACGCCGCCGGGCAGCCGAAGCCGCGCCAGCAGGCGGCGCAGCCCGGCCAGAAGACGGCGGAACAGATTCAGGTGCATGCTTTGGACCTCCTTTCGGTCTCGTCCATCAGGAATTCCCGCCCGAACAGGGCCTGGAACTGCCCGTCCCGCAGGGGCTCGGCGGTGAACACCGCCGTCACGTTTCGGGCGGTGAGCGTGCGTCCCTGGCCCGTCAGCCGGGCGCCGGCGGCGGTCAGCCCCGGCAGCACGGTGCTGCCGCCGGCCCCGGAACAGGGCACCAGCCGCAGGCCCAGCCCCTCGGGCGGAAGGGGGTTCTGCCCTGAAAAGTATTCCCGCAGAAAGGCGTTCACTTCGTCCGAAAGCTGACGCTCCGCCCCCGGCCAGCTGACCAGAAGGGTCTGGCGCCCGCCCACCGGATCCCGCAGAAAAAAGCCGGTGTCATAATAAGCCTGGACCCGTAACTCACTGCCGGCCAGACGCAGTTCCAGCTGCCAGGGTTCCTGGTCGGCGGGCGGCCCGAAAACCAGCAGCACCAGCCGCACCGCCAGATACACCGCCAGCACCGAGAGCACCAGCACCATCGGCGAAAGATCCGCATACACCGTCAAGTTGTGCACCCGCACGCCGTTCATGCCGCCCCGCTGCAACCCCAGCAGAGCAAGGCCCGCCAGACCCAGATTGAGGGCGAAGAACCATGCCCCCGCCCGCAGAAAAGGGCGAAGACCATGCCAGCCGAAGGCGGCCAGCGTCACCAGCGCGGCGCTGGCCAGCTTGTAGGCGAAACCCAGCGGCGCGGGCAAGGCGGGCGCTAAAAGGATCAGCGTGCTGGCCGCGGCAAGCGCCGCTCCGGCCAGGGCGCGGGGCGCAGAGCAGGCCGCGCCGGCAAGCCAGCCGGCCGCCCGCAAAAGAAAATACCCTGCGATGAAATTCGTCACCAGCAGGATATCCAGATAGACAACGATCTTCACAGCCCCACCTCCCGGCTAACAGTGTACCGCGCGGCGGCGGAGAAGACTGTCAAAAGCTGGGTGAGGGCCCGGCCCGCCCGGGCATAAAAAATCCCCCGTGCCACCGGCACGGGGGGAGAGGGTTGCGTTTTACCAGAGCAGGTGCTCCTTGATGGGGATGCCGCAGGCATTCAGCGCCCGCAGGAAGGACGCGCCGCCCTTGTAGTGGATGCCGGTGATGCCCAGGTCGTGGGCGGCGGTGGTGTTCAGCTTGTTGTCATCCACAAAGATGGTCTCGCCGCACACCAGACCGTAGCGCTCGATGAGAAGCTGGAAAATGCGGGGGTCGGGCTTGTTGGCGCCCGCCTCGCAGGAGGCCACGCCGCCCTCGAACAGGGGCCAGAAGTCCCGCTGCTGCATCTCCTCATAAACGTCCCAGGGAATGTTGGAGAGGTAATACAGCGAGAAGCCCATCTTTTTCAGCCGCTTCATCACGTCCACCGTGCGGCGGCGGGTCTTGAGCATGCGGTACCAGTCGTCCAGCACGCTCTGCACCTCAAAGGTGCAGCCGGCCTCGGCGGCATTCTGAAGCATGGCGGCGTTGCCGGCCTCGCGGTCCAGTTCGCCGGCGTCCAGCTGACGCCACTCCACACTGCCGAAGGTGATGTCGTACACCTTTGTCTCGATGGCTTCGTCGTAAAAACGGTCCAGCAGAAAATCGTGAGGGGCAAAATCCACCACGACGCCGCCCAGATCGAACACAATGTTTTTGTACATGGGTCATATCCTCCCGAGGAAAGGGTTGTTCTTTGACAAGTTTCATCCATTATACACTATTTTGTGCTAAAATACAAAACCGGACACATATCTTTTCAACAGGCAAACATGGGGCTCGTTGCAATACAGCGGGGGTCAGCATCGTTTAGTATAGCGAAGGCACTCCGCCGCACGGCCCGGAAAGGGGAGGACCATGACCCTGAGCGAGCTTTGCAAAAAGGATGTGATCCAGGTGCCGCTGGGGGCGAACCTCGGCCGGGCGGACGATCTTCGCTTTGACCCGCAGACCGCCGCCCTTGAGGGGCTCGTCCTGCTGGGCCGGCCGCGGCTGTTCGGACTGCTGGGCCGGCAGGAGGACGTGTTCATTCCCTGGCGGGAGATAGACGCCATCGGCGCGGACGTGATCCTTGTCCGCACCCAGCTGCCCATCGGCACGCCCAAAGCCCGCGGCGGGTTCTGGGCGCGGCTGCTGGAATGACGGCAAAACTTTTTCAGGAGGTTTCATTTCCCTTGCAAACGACGTTGAAACAGAGAGCGCCCTGGCGGGCGAAACTTTCCATCTTCTGGTGGCCGATGGCTCCCATTGTGGCCACTGTCACCCTGCTGTGCACCGAATGGATCCACCGGGGGAGCCTGAACGCCTCCTTCTGGACCGACAATTTCCTGCCACATTTCGGCAGCTTTGCCTGCAGCTGGCTGCTCATCCTGTGCACCTACCTGTTTTTGGCGAACCTGACGCGGCTGCCCGCGCTGGCGGTGCTGGTGTGCGGCGCGGGCGGGTGCATCCCCGCCACAGTGACCTACTTCAAACTCAAGCTGCGGGGCGAGCCCTTCTTTCCCTGGGACCTCTCCCAGGGCGCGGAGGCCGCCGACGTGGTGGGCAAGGCGGGCCTGGAACTGCAGACCTCCATGTGGGTCAGCGCCCTCATCATTCTGGCGCTGGCAGTTTTCGCCTGCCTTGTGCCCCGTCCCCGGGGAGGGGCTGTGTGGCAGTTCATCCTCTCCTGGGCGGCGCCCGGGGCGGGCGGCCTTGCGCTGCTTTTCCTTGTGTTCCTCAGCCCCACCGGCTCCCGGATGGTGGGCATCGTGCCGGACATGTGGATGCAGAACCGCTACTACCGCAATTATGGCGTGATCGCGGGCTTTTTGACCAACATCCAGAACCTTGAGGTGGACGAGCCCGCAGGCTACAGCGAAGAAACTGTGAAGGCGCTGCTGGAACAGGCCTACAGCCAGGACCTTGCCCCGGAGCTTGACGGCAGCTACGCCCAGGCGGGGGACGGGCAGGTCACCCAGCCCAACATCATCTTCATCATGGACGAATCCTTCTGGGACGTGCAGGAACTGGAAGACTACGGCGTGGTTTTCGACCAGCCGGTCACGCCGAACCTCCACCGCCTGATGGAGACCTCCGCCTACGGCAAGGCTTACAGCCCCAGCTTCGGCGGCGGCACCTGCGACGTGGAGTTTGAGGCCCTCACCGGCTTTTCGGTGGAGTTTCTGCCCAGCGGGTCCAAGCCTTTCCAGCAGCATGTGACCCGGCCCATGTTCTCCATCGCGTCGTACTTAAAGGACCAGGGCTACGCCACCCAGGCCATCCACTGCTATTATGCCAAGTTCTGGAGCCGCAACACCGCTTATCCCAACCTGGGCATCGATGAGTTCATCTCGCTGGAGGATTTCGTGGACCCCGAGCGCAAGCGGGACACCGAGTGGTCCGGAGGCCTTGTGACCGACGCGGAGATGGCCCGGCGCATCATTCAGGAGTATGAGGAGCGGGACAAGGACAAGCCCCTCTTCATCCACGCCGTGACCATGCAGAACCACACCAGCTACAACAAGAACAATTACCCCGAGGAGGAGCTTGTGGGCATCCTGGAGGCGCCGGAGGGCATCAGTGAGAGCACCCTCGGCGCATTGCAGGACTTCGCCACCGGCGTGCGGGAGGCGGACGCCATGCTGGGCACCCTCACCGACTACTTCAGCCAGGTGGACGAGCCCACCATCCTGGTGTTCTGGGGCGACCACTACAACCCCATCGGCAGCGGCTATGAAGTCTACACCGCCACCGGCTACGCCTCCGGGGCGGACAGTGAGAGTCCAGAGCTCCACCAGATGCCGCTGCTCATCTGGAGCAACTACTGGGACGGCAAGGTGGACCTGGGCACCGTGGCCGCCTATCAGATCAGCCCTGTGCTGATGGAGCTCTACGGCCTGGAAGAGCCGCCCATGTTCCGCTATCTGGCAAATCAGCTCTCCGCTTACCGCAGCCGCACGCTGGGCGTGACCATCCTGCCCGACGGCACGGCCACCGACGCCGACCTCACCGAGGAACAGGAACAGTGGTTCCAGAACCACTGGCTGCTGCAGTATGACCTGATGTTCGGCGAGGAGTACGCCCTGACCCGATGACGGGCCGCGCTTCGGTTTACAAAGCCCCGGGCCCGCGGTATAATGGCTTTGAATCTGCCTGCGGGGGAAAGGGGAGCCAGAGCGATGGATGAGGTGCGTTCCGGGGAACTTTTGTGCATGGAAGGCGTAGTGGAGAATGTGATTTTTGAAAACCCCGACACCGGCTATGCCGTGTTCGAGGTGAATGCCGGCGGCGAGCTTCATGTGGTCACCGGCGAAGTGGGAGAAGTGAACCCGGGCGAAAGTGTCACAGTCTACGGCCGGTTCGAGATTCATCCCGCCCACGGCCCGCAGTTCAAAGCCGAAAGATGCGAGGTCAGCATGCCGCAGGACCTTGCGGCGACCCTTTCTTATCTCTCCAGCGGGGCGCTGCCCTACATCGGGCGCGCCACCGCCAAAAAGATCGTGGAGCGCTTCGGCGCCGACTGCCTGGAGGTCATTGCCAATGACCCGCTGCGCCTGACCGAGCTGCGGGGCATCACCCCTGAAAAGGCGAAAGCCATTTCGAACGAGTTCAGGCGGATGTTCGGCGTGCGGGAGGCAGTGGCCTATCTGGGCCGCTTTAACATCTCAGCGACGCAGGCGGTGGAGGTGTTCAAACATTTCGGGCCCTCCACCGTGGAGGAGATAAATCGCAACCCCTATATCCTCTGCGGGGAACCGCTGCACCTGCAATTCAGCCGGGCAGACGTCATTGCGGCCGACCTGCAGATCGACTCGACGGACTCCCTGCGGGTGCGGGCGGGTCTTCTCTACGTCCTGCGCCACAACGCAGGCAACGGACACACCTGTCTGCCCCGCGAAAGGCTGGTGCAGTGCACCGCCAACCACCTGAAGATCGGAACAGACGCGGTGGATATAGAACTGGATCGTCTGCTCGATGATGGCGAGGCGCACAAATGCACCCGCGCGGAGGGCGAGTTCATTTTCCTGCCGGACCTTTTCAACGCGGAGATCGACATTGCCGCCCGGCTGTGGGAACTCAGCCGCCATCCTGTGACTCCGCCCGCCGACGTGGACCGGAACATCGCCGTTCTGGAAAGCGCCCAGGGCTTTGCCTACGCGGAAGAACAGCGCAAAGCCATCCGCATGGCCATGAGCAGCAGCGTGATGGTGCTCACCGGCGGACCGGGCACCGGCAAGACCACCACCGTGAACGCCATTCTCTCTCTTTTGCAGCATTCCG
>ERZ506950.111-NODE-111-length-76383-cov-8.006577_pt1 | contig 76383 bp, 68 predicted proteins | sample MGYA00512897_ERZ506950 | MGnify/ENA metagenome assembly ERZ506950
GCCAGCTTCGAGCTGGACATGGCGGCCAACGAGATCCGCTGGTACGAGATCTGAGACCCGCCGCCAACGGGAAGGGGAGAAACAAATGACACATCCTAACATCGTTATGATCCTGCTGGACGACCTGGGCTGGATGGACCTGTCCTGCCAGGGCAGCAAATTCTACGAGACGCCCAACATCGACCGGCTGTTCCAGCGGGGCATGTCCTTCGACAATGCCTACGCCGCCTGCCCCGTCTGCTCGCCCAGCCGGGCGAGCATCCTCTCGGGCAAATACCCGGCCCGGCTGCACCTCACCGACTGGATCGACCACGGGAACTACCACCCCTGCAAGGGCAAGCTGGTCGACGCGCCCTACATCAAAGGGCTGCCGCTGACAGAGCATTCCCTGGCCGCCAGCCTGAAGGACGCCGGGTACCAGACCTGGCACCTGGGCAAGTGGCATCTGGGCAAAAACGAGACCTACCCGGAAAAGCACGGCTTTGACGTGAACATCGGCGGCTGCTTCTGGGGCCACCCCGCCCACGGCTATTTCAGCCCCTATCAGATGGAGACCCTCACCGACGGACCGGAGGGCGAGTACCTCACCCGGCGGCTGGGCAACGAGGCGGTGCGCCTCATCCGCGAGCGGGACAAGACAAAGCCCTTCTTCCTGAATTTCTGGCACTACGCCGTCCACGCGCCCATGCAGGCGCCGGCGGACCTGGTGGCCTATTTTGAGGAGAAGAGCCGGAAGATGGGCCTGGACAAGCTGGACCCCTTCGAGGTGGGCGAGCACTTCCCCATCGAGGCCAAAAAGGACCAGCGGGTGGTGCGGCGCACCATCCAGTCCGACCCGGTGTACGCCGCCATGATCTATTCCATGGATCAGACGGTGGGCCAGCTGGTGGAGACCCTGCGCCAGGAGGGCCTGGAAGAGGACACCATCGTCATCTTCACCTCCGACAACGGCGGCCTTGCCACCGCCGAGGGCTCCCCCACCTGCAACTACCCTCTTTCGGAGGGCAAGGGCTGGATGTACGAGGGCGCCGTGCGGGAGCCGCTGGCCGTGGTGTGGCCCGGCCATATCCCGGCGGGGGCGGTGAGCCACGAGATCACCACCAGCCCGGACTTCTACCCCACCCTGCTGGAGCTGGCGGGCCTGCCGCTGCAGCCGCAGCAGCATGTGGACGGCGTGAGCCTTGCCGGGCTGCTGCTGGGCAAAGAGGACAGCCTGGACCGGGAGGCCGTTTACTGGCACTATCCCCACTACGGCAACCAGGGCGGCACGCCCGGCTCCTCCCTGCGCAGCGGCCGGTGGAAGTACATCGAGTTCTATGAGGACAACAGCCGCCATCTGTTCGACCTGGAGACCGACGTGGCCGAAAAGAAGGACGTGGCGGCCCGGCACCCCGATCTGGTGGAGCGTTTCCACGGCATGCTGACCGGCTGGCTGCGGGACTGCGACGCGGCGTTCCCGACGCCCAACCCGGATTTCAAATGAGCGGACGGTAAAAAACTTCCTCCATAAAAACCGAACGCAGACATCTTTTGCAGAGCGCCCCCGGCCGCCGGCCGGGGGCGCTCTGCCGTTGTTTGGCGGGCCGGTCCTGCTTTGGGGCGCGTCCGGGCTGCCGCGGCCGCCAAAGGTGTGGTATAATAGCGGCAAAACGGCTGCTATGGACTTTGCACGCAATGCCGCAGCGGCGGCATATAACAGGATGAGGGGGATGAACGCATGAAACATTCGGTCCGAAAAAAGCTGCTGGCAGCGGCGGGCGTCGCGGCGGCGGTGGCCGCGCTGTGCGCGGGGGCCTTTTTCTGGTACGTGTCGGACTATTACCGGGCGGAAGATGTGGCGCTGGAGGTGATGGCCCGGGGCACAGGTATCACGGTGGAGGGGGACTTCACCATCCTGTCGCCCTCGGTGCCCTCCGACACCGGCATCGTCTTTTATCCCGGCGCAAAGGTGGAGGCCGAGGCCTATCTGCCCCTGCTGGACCGCATCCGCCGGACCGGCGTCACCTGCGTGCTGGTGCACATGCCCTTCAACATGGCCATCTTCGACCCCGGCGCGGCCCAGGATGTGTTCCCCCTGTTCCCGCAGATAGAGCACTGGTATGTGGCGGGCCACTCCATGGGCGGGGCCATGGCCTCGGATTTCGCCTCAAAGCACCCGGAGGAGGTGGACGGCCTGATCTTGCTGGGGGCCTACATCTACGGGGACTATCCCGACGAAAAGACCCTCACCGTCTACGGCTCGCTGAACCAGAGCGTGGAGGACCACATCGACTACACCGAGAACATCGTGGAGATCGAGGGCGGCAACCACGCCCAGTTCGGCAACTACGGCCCCCAGAAAGGGGACCTGCCCGCCGCCATCTCCGAGGAGGAACAGCAGGCGCAGACCGTGTCGGCCATCGGGGAGTTCCTGGCCCGGGCGGGCTGAGGGGGCCGGTCTCCCGGCGGGGCTGCCCGTCAAAACAGACAAAAAGAGCGTCTCGATGCCTTTGTGCATCGGGACGCTCTTTTCTTCCGTGTGGGAAAGGCCCGGGACCGCAAGAAAACCGCGCATTTGGTTTTTCGGGGAAAAGCGCCGTCAGCAGGCGGCCGTTTCAACCTCCAACTTTTCCAGAAGGCGGCGGCGGGCGGCCAGCAGCGTCCCGCCGTCGGCGGTGTAGGCGGTGGAGGAGGCGCACACCTCTTTTGTCAGGGCCTCCACCGCTCCGGGGTCCGTCCGCTGCAGAAGGCGCAGCAGCTCGCAGTCCTCCGCGCCGCCCCGCTGGGCCTCAAAGCGCAGGCTGCGCCAGGGGCCGTCGGGGCCGGGGTAGACGATGTGGGCGTCCCCGGCGGGCAGCAGCGCGCCCTTGTGGGGGCAGCAGGCGCTGTGCCAGATGTCCGGGCCGATGTAGTAGTTGAAGCCCCAGTGGAGGTAGCCGCTGAACTGTTCCCGGGCGGCCAGCCACAGCAGCCCCCGGCTGACGGTGAGGGGCAGGTCCATGGAGCGGTTCACCGCCCGCCCCGCGGGGAAGGCGCAGGTGTAAAACCACATCTCCTCCCCCGCCGCCTGCAGACGGCGGAAGGCCTGTTCGTGCTTTTCCCAGGTGTCCAGCTTGGGCACCCAGACGTCCACCCCGCCGCCGAGATTCGTGGTCTCCACCGCGTCCAGGATGGGCACGCCGGGCAGAAACTTGCGGCACACCGCCGCCAGCATCCGGTAGCCCACGGCGTTGTGCACCTGGGGCTCGTCCGCCAGCGCCTGGGTCATCCGTTTGTGCCAGCCGTTTTTGTTTATCACCCGCGCCCACTGGGAAAAGTACATCCTCAGCTGAAAATATCCCTCCTCCCCGGAAAGGGGCAGCTCCTGGTCCCAGAAGGGGTAATACTCCGGGTCGGTCCACTCGTGCCAGTGGGCCACATGTCCGCCGCACAGCTTCGGCGCGCCCTCTTCCAGGGCGATGCGGCCCACCTCCTCCGCCAGGGAGAAATCGAACCCCACGAGCCGCCCGTCCTCCGTCAGCGGCCGGCCCGAGGGCAGCAGGATGTGGGTGCAGCGCATGTCCAGCTGGGCCCGGATGTAGCGGCGCATCAGCCGCCGCCACTCCCGGCTGCCCTCGGCGGCCCCGTGCTGGGCGGCGATGTTCTCGTAGCAGAAGAAGTTGAGCATGCTGAAAACGCCCTCGCCGGCGGCGGGCACCCGGGCGGCGTACACCCGGCACTCCACCGGGCACACCGCCCGCTCCCCTTCCCGCTCTATCATCAGCTCGCCGGAATAAAGCCCCGGCACCTGGCGGTGGGCCGACTCCGCGCAGAGGTAAAAAGCCGGCCCCGGCACGGCTTCGCCGAAGGCGCAGGGAGCCATCGCGTCGTACACCTCAAAGGGCGCGGCGCGGGTCACATAGTCCCGGCAGGCGGCGTAGTCGGTGGTGGTCATCAGGGTGGGGGCGGTGTTCTCGTTCACCCCCACCGGCACAAGGCGGTAAAGGCTCACCGGCGGCCCGCCGGGGGTCTTCCAGTGGAAGGTGAGGCGGCACTCCCCGCCCTTGTCCACCAGCAGCTGAAAGGCGGCGTGGCCGCCCCGGGGCGCGTCCAGCCTTGCCGCCTGCGGGCCGGCGAGGGGGCTGTCGGGATAAAGCCAGGTGCAGTCGTCGTATACGCAGAAGTCCATTACGTTCGTTCCTCCGTTTCTTCCGCGGCCGGGATGCGGATGGTCACCCGGGTGCCCCGGCCAAGTTCGCTCTCACAGGAAAGGCCGTACTCCGCCCCGTAGGCCAGATGCAGCCGTTCGTTGATGTTGCGCACCCCGTAGCCGCCCTTGGTGTTGGCGCTGGAGGCGCTGGCGGAAAAGTTGGCCAGACGGGTCTCCTCGTCCATGCCCACGCCGTCGTCCTCCACGGTGATGACCAGGTCCTGCCCCTGCCGGAAGGCGGCGATGCGCAGGCGGCCGGTCTTGTCCGGCTTTTCAAAGATGCCGTGGATGATGGCGTTCTCGATGATGGGCTGCAAGACGATCTTGATGATGGGGCACTGCTCCACCCCCGGCTCCACGTCCCATTCGGTGCGCACCCGGTCCTCAAAGCGCATGTTCTGTATCTCCACATAGAGCCGGGCGTGCTTGAGCTCGTCCGCCAGGGGGATGACCTCCTTGCCCCGGCTCAAGGAAAGACGGTAGAACCGGGCCAGGGCGTTCACCATGCGGCTTATCTCCGGCACATTGTGGGCGATGGCGGTGCAGTTGATGAGGTCCAGGGAGTTGTAGAGGAAGTGGGGGTTGATCTGGGCCTGCAGGGCCTTCAGCTCCAGGGCTTTGATCTGCTGGCCCTGTTCCAGCTTTTCGCCCATCAGGGTGTCGATGCGGCCCATCATGTTGCCGAAGCTGCCCATCAGCTGGCCTATCTCGTCCCGGCCCTGGGGCGCCACCCGGGCGGACACGTCCCCCAGCTCCACGGCGTGCATGGTGTCGTTGAGCAGATAGAGCCGCCGGGTGATGGACTGACTGAGCCGGTAGGCCAGAAAGTAGGACGCCGCCGCCAGCAGCACCACCACCGCCAGCATCTCCATGCGAAGCTGGCGGCTGGTGCGGAAGATGTCGTCCCGGGGCAGGGCGGCGGCCAGGGTCCAGCCGCAGTCCTCCAGCACCACCGACTGCACGCGGAAGGGCCCCTGGGACGTGTCCGCCTCCACCCACCCGGCGGAGGAAGCCGGCAGCGAGCCGCTGAGCTGGGCCGCCCGCTCGGGGGAGGAGGCGCTGAGCACCTCGCCGCCGTTCAAAAGCAGCACGGTGCCGTTCTGGGTGATGGTGCTGCGGCTCACCGCCGCGTCCACCCGGCCGGCGGCGATGTCCACCCGCAGGATGGCCAGGGGCTGCTGCACATGGCTGGGGTCGTAAATGAGGCGCATCAGCGAGTACCAGTCCCGCTCGCCCTCCGGCTGGTCGGCAAAGTCGGCGGGGCCGAACCAACTCACGGCGCTTCCGCTCTCAAAGGCGGAGAACCAGGCGCTGCTGCGCACCGAGTCCAGCGAGACGATGTCGGCGGAGTTGGTGTAGAGGTAGTCGTTGCTCACATACAGCCGCACCCGGTCCACCCCGGACATGGAGCGCAGGTAGGTGAAGGTGGTGGAGATGCGGTCCCGGTCCTCCAGGCGCTGGATGTAGCTGGTGTCGGCGGGGTCGCTGGCCGCCAGGGCGTAGAGGGAGGGGTCCATGGTGAGGATGTCCGCCACCTGGGTCAGCCGGCCCAGCAGGTCCTCCACGGCGGTGTGGGTGTCCTCAAAGGCCTTCTGGGCGGCGGAGTAGGTCTGCTCCTCGATGATGGTGTTGATGCGGTGGAAGGCATAGAGGGTGAAGGCCCCCAGCGGCAGCACCAGAAGCAGAAAAAAGATGCACAGCAGTTTGCCCCGCAGGCCCACGTCCAGCAGCAGGCTGCGCCCGAAGGCGCGCAGTTTATTCTTCATGGCAGCAAAGGTTCTCCCGGTAAAGGCGGGGCGGGATGCCCACTTCCTTGGTGAACAGTTTTACAAAGTATTTGCCGTCGGCGTAGCCCACCGCGTGAGCCACCTCGTACAGCTTGCGGGAGGGGTCCGCCAGCAGGGCCTTGGCCCGCTCCATCCGCAGTTCGGTGAGCTTCTGGTTCACGGTGCGCCCGCTGTTCTTTTTGTAGGCGCTGCAAAGATAGGTATGTACGAACCCCAGGTCCGAGGCCATGGCCTGCACGGTGAAGTCGCTGTCCGCCAGATGGGCGGCCAGATACCCGTCCACACGAGTCACCAGGTCCTGGGCGTTGCTCTCCACCGCCTGGAAATAGGTCTGCATCCCGTCGGTGAGGGCCTGCCACAGCTGCCGCAGGGTGGGCTGCTTGGCGGCGGTGTAGAGCAGATAGTCCCCCTGGGCGGTGACGGCGGTGATGTTGCGGCTCTCCGCCGCCGAGAGCAGGGCGAACACGATCTGGCAGTAGATGTTGCGCACCACCTCCGGCCGGGTGCCCTCGCAGCGGCGGATGTCCCGGTAGATGCTGCCCGCCAGGTCCATGGCCTCGGCCTTGCGCTTGTGGCGGATGAGGTTGCCCAGCGTCGCGAACTGCGCCTTGTCATAGACGTAGACCTCGCCGTTGCCGGGGGTGGAAAGGTCGCCGTCCTCCCCGCGGTAGAACACGAGCGCCGGGTCCGGCCGCCGGCTCTTTTTCAGCTCCGCGGTGACCTGGCGCAGAGCGGCGGCCACCTCCTCCAGGTCGATGGGCTTTTCCACATAGCTGGCGGCCCGCAGCTTGATGGCCCCCTTCAGGTATTCCTTGTCGGTGTAGCCGCTGAGGAAGATGAACTGGCACTCGGGATACATCTCCCGCACCGCGCCCGCCAGTTCCAGGCCGTTCATCCGGGGCATCTTCACGTCGCTGATGATGATGTCCGGCCGGTGCTGCCGCGCCAGCTCCAGCGCTTCGGCCCCGTCCGAGGCCGCGTCCACCCGCTCCACGCCCAGCTCTTCCCAGGGCAGACGGTCCCGCAGAATTTCCCGGGGCATCTTTTCGTCGTCCGCCACAAGCACCGAAAACCGCACGGCGCTCCCCTCGCTTTCTTCGCTTTTTGTTGATTCCTACTATAATATAGACTGAATTTTATGACGCTTCAATGGATTTTCGTGCAAAAGATGAAATTTTTTTAAATACCATAATTTTTCCCTCTTATCATAATCGGCTCCCGTTGTTTTGCCCCGGCGGCTCTGTTACGATGGTAGTGGACAAAAAACAACGCACAAAGGAGGCCGGTCAGATGAAACACGGCAAACATCCCTTCCTCCGGGATCTGAAAGAGAACCGGGTCAAGTGGCTGATGCTGCTGCCGGCGGCCATCGTGGTCATCCTGATGTGCTACATCCCCATGGGCGGCATCGTGCTGGCCTTCAAGGAGTACAACTACCACGACGGCATCTTCGGCAGCCCGTGGGTGGCCTTCAAAAACTTCGAGTACTTCTTCCAGTCGGGCAAGGCGTGGAGCGTCACCCGCAACACCATCCTCTACAATCTGGCGTTCCTCTGCGTCAACACCTTTTTGCAGATCACCTGCGCCATCCTCCTTTCAGAGCTGGCGGGCAAGTGGTTCAAGCGCATCACCCAATCGGTGATGTTCTTCCCCTACTTCATCTCCTGGGTCGTGGTGGGGGCCTTCATCTACAACATGTTCAACTACGAGTTCGGCGCGGTGAACACCCTGCTGCGCTCGCTGGGGCTCGACCCGGTGGACATCTACTCCAACAAGGTGGTGTGGCCCTTCATCCTCATCGCGGTGAGCGCCTTCAAAAACGTGGGCTACGGCACGGTGATGTATCTGGCCAGCATCATGAACATCGACGGCCAGCTCTACGAAGCCGCCGACCTGGACGGCGCCAACATGTGGCAGAAGATACGCCACATCACCCTGCCGGGCATCCGGCCCACGGTGGTCATCCTGTTCCTGCTGGCCATCGGCACCATCATGAAGGGCGACTTCCAGATGTTCTGGCAGGTCACCGGCAACAACCCCATGGTGCTGGAGGTCACCGACGTCATCGACACCTACGTCACCCGCTCGCTGCTGCAACTGCAGGAGTTCGGCATGACCAGCGCCGCGGGCCTGTATCAATCCACCTTCTCCTTCCTCTTGGTGCTTTTGGCCAACAAGCTGGTGAAAAAGGTGGAGCCCGACTACGCGCTGTTCTGAAAGGAGGCGGCCTCATGGCAAGCAAGACCAAAACCGGCAAAAAGCCCGTGGGGCGGGACCGCGTTGCCTTTGACGTGCTCTCGGTGGCCGTGCTGACGGTGCTCTCTCTCTTCTGCCTGCTGCCCTTCTGGCTGGTGATCAGCGGCTCCTTCTCGGACCAGGCCTCCATCCTCACCCACGGCTACCGGCTCATCCCCGAGACCTTCTCGCTGGAGGCCTACCAGACCCTGTTCAAAATCCCGGGCGACTTGCTGCGGGCCTACGGCGTGACCATCTTCGTCACCGTCACCGGCACCTTCCTGGGTCTTTTGTTCACCAGCATGGCGGCCTATGTGCTGGCCAGCAGCACCTTCCGCTACCGCTATCAGATGTCCTTCTTCTTCTACTTCACCTCCATCTTCGGCGGCGGCCTCGTGCCCTGGTACATCTTCAACACCAAGTACCTGCACTTCCACAACAGCATCATCGCCCTCATCCTGCCCATCCTCATCAACGTGACCTACCTGCTCATCCTGAAAAGCTATATGGCGGGCATCCCCGAGGCGCTGTATGAATCCGCCCGGCTGGACGGCGCGGGGGATTTCACCATCTACCTGCGGGTGGCCATGCCGCTGTGCAAGGCAGGCCTTGCCACGGTGGGCCTGTTCATCGCCCTCAACTACTGGAACGACTGGTACGACGCCATGCTGTTTTTGGACGAAGGGCGCAGCGATCTGTATCCGTTGCAGTATTACCTGAACAACATCCTCACCAAGGCCCAGGCCATCGCCCAGGCGGCCGCCCGCAGCGGCCTGCCCATGAGCGAGGTGCCCAGCGAGCCCATGAAGCTGGCCATGACGGTGGTGGCCACCGGCCCCATCATCCTGCTCTACCCCTTCCTGCAAAAGTATTTCGTCAAGGGCGTCACCATCGGCGCCGTGAAAGGCTGACGGTAAGAAGCCGTGCACAGCGGTGCGCGGCAGTGTATAATTTACTTATAAGGAGGAACAACCATGAAAAAATCAGCGAAACTGCTGGCCCTCGTTCTGGCCCTGGCGCTGGTGCTGACCGCGTTCGCAGGCTGCGGCGGCACGGGCACTTCCGGCTCCGCGGCGACCCCCGCCAGCACGTCCGGCTCCGAGCCCGCCGCCGGCCCGGACATCTCCGAGGAAGTCACCCTCACCATGTACCTCATCGGCGACCGCCCGGTGGACAACGATCTGGTGTTCGAGAAGATCAACGAGCGCCTGAAAGAAGAGATCAACGCCACCATCGATGTGAAGTTCATGAGCTGGAGCGAGTATGAACAGAAATACCCGCTGATCTTCGCCTCCGGCGAGGACTGGGACATCATCTTCACCGCCGACTGGTGCTTCTACAACGCCCAGGCCACCAAGCAGGGCTTCTGGGAGATCACCCCCGAAGCGCTGGAGACCTACGCCCCCATGACCGCCGAGAGCATGTACCCCGAAGCCTGGGAGCAGGCCAAGGTGGACGGCAAGGTCTACATGCTGCCCATGAACTATCAGGAGCTCACCGCCTACGTCTGGATGGCCCGCGGCGATCTGATGGACAAATACGGCATCGAGTCTCTGGACACCTTTGACGGCGCCGAAGAGTACATGCAGGCCATCGTGGACAACGAGCCTTCCATGATCCCCCTGGACGTGGGCTCCGACTATGACCGTCAGTTCGTGTTCGACCTCTTCTGGAACGTGGAGTCCAACGCCAAGGGCGACGCCCGCTACGCCGTGCTCCCTCCCACCAACCTCCTCAACTGCGTGAGCTCGAACGACCCCGAAGCCAATGTGATGACCACGCTGGACACCGACATCTTCATGACCACCCTGAACAAGGTGAAGGATTGGCGCGACCGCGGCTTCTGGAGCCGCAACGCGGTGGTCAACACCCAGAACAACACCGAGAGCTTCCAGGCCGGCAAGTCCGCTCTGGCCGTGATGAACATCAACACCGCCAAGAGCCTCTACGCCACCCTGCAGGCCGAGCATCCCGAGTGGGACGTGCGCGTGTTTGACGCCATGAACGGCGCCCCCGCCACCATCCAGTCGTACCTTGCCAACGGCATGAGCATCTTCTCCAAGTCCAAGAACCCCGAGCGCGCTCTGATGGCTCTGGACTACCTGCGCAACGACGAGATCTGCCACAACCTGTTCTGCTACGGCATCGAAGGCGTGCACTGGGAGGCCGTCGGCGAGCATGGCCTCAAGTCCCTGCCCGACAGCACCAACTACGCCTACGACAGCAACTGCAACTGGGGCGTGCGCAACGACAAATACTGGCGCACCGTTGAGGGCGGCATCCCCAACGCCGAGGAGCTGACCGAGAACTGGAAGGCCACCGCCCGCAGCGGCCGCTACCTGACCTTCGTGTTCGACGACTCCGCCGTGAAGAACGAGGTCGCCGCCGTGAGCGAGATCTACAACTCCGACTACAAGCTGCTGCAGCTTGGCTTCACCGACGACCCGGAGGGCGATGTGGCGAAGTTGAAGACCAAACTGGAGGCCGCCGGCATCAATGCGCTGCAGGAGGCCTTCCACACCCAGGCCCTCACCTTCCTGGAGAACAACCCTGTGGAATAAACCTGACCCTGAACCGGGGGAGGCGGGCGTGTCCCGCCTCCCCTGTTTTGGCATCGATGGGAGTTTTTCTATGACGAGCTATGAATTTTTCCTCACCGACAGCCTGGAAAAGGTGCTGCCGGACCGGAGGCCGGAAGCCGCCGACCCCGGCGCGCCCCGGCTGCTGAAAAATCAGCGCTGGGCCTTCCAACTGGCCTACAGCTGCAAAAACGACGACTTCGGCGAGACCTCCACGCTGTTTTCTTTGCGGTGCACGGGCTCCGCCAAGGCGGCCCTGGACCTTTTCCGGGTGGAGCTGGTGCCCTGCGATTACCCCTGCCACGGCACCTGGGACGAGGACTACCTCACCACCCGGCCCGGCCTGCTGCCGGACCTGCTGCGCCCGGCGGGCTGGGAGGAATCCTTCAAGGCGGTGCCCGCCCAGTGGCGCAGCCTGTGGTTCTCGCTGGACGCGGCGCGCCTTGCCCCCGGCCCGGCGGACCTGCGGCTGGAGGTGCTGGGCCCGGAGGGCGAGAAGCTGGCGGAGTTTGCCTTCGGGGTGGAGGTGCTGGACACGGCCCTGCCGCCCCAGACCCTGCTGCAGACCCAGTGGTTCCACGCCGACTGCCTGGCGGACTACTACCATGTGCCGGTGTTCAGCGAGGAGCACTGGCGCATCCTGGACAATTTCATGGCCAGCGCCGCCGACCACGGCATCAACATGCTGCTCACGCCGGTGTTCACCCCGCCGCTGGACACCGCCAAAGGCGGCGAGCGCACCACCGTGCAGCTGGTGGACGTGGCCCTTGAGGATGGCCGGTGGAGCTTCGGCTTTGACAAGCTGCGCCGCTGGGTACAGATGGCCCGCCGCCACGGCATCACCGAGATCGAGGTGGCCCACCTGTTCACCCAGTGGGGGGCGGAGTTTGCTCCCAAGGTGATGGTGCAGACTCCCCAGGGGCTGGAAAAGCGCTTCGGCTGGCACACCCCGGCGGTGGGCGGCGAGTACACCGAATTCCTCCACGCCTTCCTGCCCGCGCTGAAGGCGGAGCTGGACGGCCTTGTGGGGCTGGACCACGTGTGGTTCCACATTTCGGACGAGCCCCACGACCACGAAAAGGAGACCTACGCCGCCGCCAAGGCCACAGTGGCCGGCCTGCTGGAGGGCTGCCACGTCATCGACGCCCTCAGCAGCTACGACATCTACCGCCAGGGCATCGTGGAAAAGCCGGTGGTCTGCAACGACCACATCCAGACCTTCGTGGACCACGGCGTGCAGCACCTGTGGACCTATTACTGCACGGTGCAGGCGCTGGCGGTGCCCAACCGCTTCATGGCCATGCCCAGCACCCGCTGCCGCATCATGGGCCCGCTGCTCTATCAGTACGATTTGGAGGGCTCTCTGCACTGGGGCTTCAACTTCTACAACGTCCAGCGCTCGGTGCGCCCCATCGACCCCTTCCGGGTGACCGACGCGGGCGAAGCCTTCCCCTCGGGGGACGCGTTCCTGGTCTACCCCGCCCCCGACGGCGCCGCCTGGGGCTCGCTGCGGGGCGAGGCCCACAAGGCCGCCCTGCAGGACCTGCGGCTGCTGCGCCTGTGCGAGAGCCGCATCGGCCGGCCGGCCACGCTGGACCTTCTGAAAGACGTGGGCGGCGAGATGACCTTCACCCAATATCCCCGGACCAAAGCCTTCTTCGCCCGGCTGTGGCAGGCCGTGGAGGAGCGGCTGGGGCTGTGAAACAAAACAAAGGCGCCGCGGCCCTTTTGGGGCCGCGGCGCCTGTCGTTTTTGCCGCAAGTTGTCAGATGAAGGGGTTGAAGAAGCGGTCGCCGTCCCAGAAGGTGATGACGAGGCTGGCCAGCAGCAGGGCCACGCCCAGCGCCAGCACCAGCCAGTCGTTCCTGGTGAAGGGCCGCTGCACGTACCAGGTGCGCTTTTTCTTCTTGCCGAAGCCCCGCAGCTCCATGGCGTTGCTGATGGTGTCGATGCGGGCCAGGCTGGAGAGGATGAGGGGCAGGAGGATGTTCACCGAGTTCTTCAGCCGGGCGCTCAGCTTTTCCTTGCTGCCCAGCTCCACGCCGCGGGCCTGCTGGGCCTGGCTGATGCTGTGGTAGTCCCGCTGGATGTCGGGGATGTAGCGCAGGGCGATGGCCACCGAGTAGCCCACCCGGTAGGAGACGCCGATGGAGTTGAGGCTGGCGGCGAACTCGCTGGGGTCGGTGGCGGAGATGAACAGGATGGCCACCGGCAGCGCCACGAAGTACTTCAGCGAGATGTTCAAAGTGTAGAACAGCTGCTCCCAGGTGATGGTGTAGCGCCAGAACAGGGTGACGATGACGTGGCGGGTGCCGTAAATCTCCACGCCCTGCTCGGGGCTGAACAGATAGATGAACACGTTGTTCAAAATCAGGAACACCAGCATGAACACCAGCATGAAGCGCACTTCCCGCAGCTTGATGCGGCTGGCCTTGAAGGCGGCGAAGCTCACCACCATCAGGCCGATGAGCACGCGGGTGTCGTAGGTGATCATGCTGGCGAAGGTGAACAGCAGGAAAAACGCCAGCTTGGTGGTGCCGGTGAGCGAGTGCACGAAGCTCTTGCGCGGCAGATAGTTCAGAACGGTGTTAGCAGCCATGCTCGCGCACCTCCCGGTCAAAGTCGATGAAGCGCTGGACGAAGGCCTCCGGCGGCGCGATGCCGCAGCGGTTCGCCAGGGTGAACAGGCTGGTCTCCTTCAGCGCCGCCCGCTCGATGAGCGCCGGGTCGCACAGCACCCCGGCGGCGGAGCGGTCCGCGATGAGCCGCCCGTCGCTGAACACCAGCGCCCGGGGGGTGTATTCCAGCATCAGGTGCATGTCGTGGGTGATCATCAGCACCGTCACCCCCTGCCGGTTCAGCCCCCGCAGGAACTCCATGATTTCGGTGTAGTGACGGAAGTCCTGCCCGGCGGTGGGCTCGTCCAGAATGATGACGTCCGGGCCAAGGGCCAGCACGCTGGCGATGGTCACCCGCTTTTTCTGGCCGAAGCTCAGGGCGCTCACCGGCCAGTTGCGGAAGGGGTAGAGGCCGCAGATCTTCAGCGTGTCCTCCACCTTTGCCCGCACCTCGTCGGGGCCAAGGCCGCTCTGCACAAGGCCCAGGGCCACCTCGTCGAAGATCATGGTCTTGGAGATCATCTGGTTCGGGTTCTGCATCACGTAGCCGATGCGGCCCGCCCGCTGGCGGATGGTGTCGCCGGTGATGTCCCGCCCGTCCAGCAAAATGGAGCCGGAGCCGGGGGCCTCAAACCCGCAGATGAGTTTGGAAAGGGTGGATTTGCCCGCGCCGTTGCGGCCCACGATGCTCACCATCTCCCCTTTTCGCACGGCGAAGGAGATGTTTTGCAGGGTGTCGCGGCCCTTGGTGTAGCCAAAGCGCAGGCCCTTCACCTCCAGCAGCACCGGCTGCCGGGGGGCGGGGGCCGCGGCGGGGGCCGCGTGGTACCAGGCGCGCACCGCGTCCCTGTCGGCCCCGGTGAGTTCCAGCGTGTCCGGGTGGGCGGGCTTTTTGTCCGGCGAAAGGGCCACGCCGGCGTATTTCAGCGCCGTGAGGTAGAGGGGCTCCCGGATGCCCGCCTCGGTGAGCAGCGGCGAGCAGAGCAATTCGTCCGGCCGCAGGTCGGCGGCGATGCGGCCCTCGTCCATCAGCACGATGCGGTCCACGCTGCGCCAGAGCACGTCCTCCAGCCGGTGCTCGATGATGAGCACGGTGGTGCCGGTCTCCTTCTGGATGCGGTCGATGAGCTCGATGGTCTGCTTGCCCGCCGCCGGGTCAAGGTTTGCCAGCGGCTCGTCGAACAGCAGGATCTTCACCGCGTCCACCATCACGCCCGCAAGGCTCACCCGCTGCTTCTGCCCGCCGGAGAGCTCGTGGGGCGCACGGCCCAGGTGACGGTCCACGTCCACCAGCCCCGCGGCGCGGGCCACGGCGGCGTGCATCTCCTTCTGGGGCACGCAGTCGTTTTCCAGCGCGAAGGCGATGTCCTCGGCCACCGTCAGGCCGATGAACTGGCCGTCCGGGTCCTGCAGCACCGTGCCCACCGATTTGGACAGCGCAAAGATGCTCTCCTTCTTCGCCTCCATGCCGTCCACCGTCAAGGTGCCGGTGGATTCGCCGGGGTAGCTGAAGGGGATGAGCCCGTTGATGCAGCTGGCCAGGGTGGATTTGCCCGAGCCGGAGGGCCCGGCGATGAGGATCTTTTCGCCGGGATAGATGTCCAGGTCGATGTTGTAGAGGGTGGGCCGGGCCTGGGCGCGGTATTGGAAGGTGAAATCCCGGAAGGAAATGATGGGGTCCATAGACAGCGCTCCTCGCAGTTCAAAAATCAAAGGAAACGGGGGCAGGGCACTGCCCTGCCCCCGATGCAAAACGCACCGAAACGGCTTGCCGCACAAGCGTTCCGACGGGCGAAGTGCCGGAGAAAGGAGCTTACTCCTTGTCCAGCGAGCCCTTCTTGGCGATGGTCTTGCAGAAAGCAGCCACCAGCAGGCCGCCCACGATGACGGCGGTCAGGCTGTTGACGATGGCGGCAAAGGCGCCCTGGGTGAACACCTTGTCGGCGGGCTCGGCGTAGATGAGGATATCCAGGCCGGGAGCCACCAGCAGCCAGGAGATGGCGTTGGCCACCACGTTGGCCACGGCGAACAGAACGAACTTGCCCTTGCCGAAGTCGCCTTCGCTGAGGGCCAGCTTCTTGGAGACCAGACCCACGATCACGCCCACCAGGGTGGAGGCGATGACCCAGCTCCACCAGGGGCTGCCGCCCCAGGACAGGTCGATCAGGGTGTGGCCGATGAAGCCGATGAGGCCGCCGGCCACAGGGCCGTACATGGCGGCCAGCATGCCCAGAATGGCGTACTGCAGGCTGATGTTGGTGTTGGGGATGCCGCTGGGGATGGCCACGAAACGGCCCAGCACAAAGAACAGGGCGGCGCCGATGCCCACCGCGACCACGGTCTTGATGGAAGAATTTTTCATGTTGCACACTCCTCACATTATAAAAACAAAACTATTCGCCGGCAAAAGGGACCGCCCCTTTTGCGGAGAATCAAACGGGATGCACCGCCTTATTCGTAGACGATGCGGGGGGCTTTGCGCAAAGCGATGCGCCATTTGATGCCGGTGCCGATGTTGTAGGCCTTGGAGAAGCTGCCCTGGTTGATGGCGACGGCCACGCAGTCCAGGCTGTTGACGTAGAGCAGCGGCTCGCCCACGTTCACGTCGGCAAAGCTCTTGGCATAGACCATGATGTTCTTGTAGAGGGTGCGGGTGTCGTTGGCGATGGACACCTCCACCCGGCCGCCGTGCTTTACGCCCAGCTTTGCGAACATTTCCCGGGGGATGTTGGTCCACAGCGAGCCGAAGCGCACGTCCAGCACGTCGATGGTGCCGGTGATGACGTCCTCCTCGCACTTTGCCTCGATGACCGGCAGCTCGATGACGCTGTCCACCGGCACCTGGGGGCCCACCTGCTCGAAGGTGATGACGCCCGAAGCCAGCCGCGCGCCGGTGTAGGCGTAGATGTCACGGCCGTGGAAGGTGTAGCTCTCGCCGGAACCCGCCAGCCGGTTCACGCTCTCGTCGATGATGCGGGCCTCTTCGATGCCGCACATCCGCTTGATGTGGGTGAGGGTGCCGTTGTCCGGCGTGATGATGTAGTGGCCCTCGGCGGTCTTCACCGCGATGCTGCGCCGGGTGGAGCCCACGCCCGGGTCCACCACGCTCACGAAAACGCTGTTTTTCGGCCAGTAGCTCACCGTCTGGATGAGGCGGTAGCTGGCCTCCCAGATGTCATATTGGGGGATGTCGTGGGTCAGATTGAACACCCGCAGCTCGGGGCACACGCCCTGGGCCACCCCGTACATGGCGCACACCGCGCCGTCGGCATAGCCGAAGTCAGATTGAAGGATCAGCGGTTCCATGCTCTCAACACGTCCTTTTGCACGCAAAAATTACACTTAAGTATACGCTTTTCCCTCCGGGCTTGTCAAGGCTGCCGGGGCGGGAAAAAGCGCGCCCCGCCGCGCTTTTCCGGCCTCTGAGGCGCGGCGCTCACCCCTGCTGTTTGCGCACGATCTTTCCGTCCCGCACTTCCACCTCGCCCAGCGTGTCCAGCACATTGGCGCGCCAGTCCAGCTCCTCTTTGTCCTGAAAGCCGAGGAAAAACACCGTCTCCACCGCCTCCCGGTCAAAGAAGTACATGCCCGCCGGGCCGGTGATGCCCTCGGGATACAGGCAGGCGGAATAGTCGTAGACCCCGTCGCTGCCCGCCCGGGTCTGGATGCGCCCGCAGATCATCAGCCGCTTTTCGCCGCCTTTGAGCAGCACCACCGAGCCGATGGGCAGAAGATTTTTGTACATCACAAGCGCCCCCTTTTCTTTCATTATACAGGCCCCGCAAAGGGGGCGCAAGGCGGCGGCCCTTGCACTTTGGCGCGTTTTTTTGTAAGATGGAGCCAGAACTTTCTTGAGGGAGGAGAAACGGGAAATGAACGACGAAACAATGCTGGAACAGGAGCAGCAGGCCTTCCTGCTGGACACCCTGAAAAAACTCCTCGGGCAGGACAGCCCCAGCGGCTTCACCCACAAGGTGACGGCCCTGGCCAAGGACATCGCCCAAGGGCTGGGCTTCGAGGCCTGGCTGACCAATAAGGGCAACCTGGTGGTGAAGGTGCCCGGCCGGGAGGCCGGCCGCACGGTGGGCCTGTGCGCCCATGTGGACACCCTGGGCCTGATGGTGCGCTCCGTCACCGCCGACGGCATGCTGATGGTCACGAAGGTGGGCGGCCCGCTGATGCCCACTCTGGACGGCGAATACTGCCGCATCTACACCCGGGACGGCAGGGTCTACACCGGCACGGTGCTCAGTCTCTCCCCCGCCGTCCACGTGCAGGACGACGCGGCCACCCGCCCCCGGGACGAAAAGAACATGGCGGTGCGCATCGACGAGAAGGTGCGCACGAAGGCGGACGTGGAGGACCTGGGCATCGCCGCCGGCGACTATGTCTGCTACGACCCCAAGACCGTGGTGACCGAGAGCGGCTTTGTGAAGTCCCGCTTTCTGGACGACAAGGCAAGCTCCGCCTGCCTTTTGACCCTTTTGTGGCGGATGCACGCCACCGGGATGCGCCCCCGGTTCGACAGCTACTTCACCCTCACCGTCCATGAAGAAGTGGGCCACGGCGGCGCCACCCTGCCGGTGGTGGACGAGCTGCTGGCGGTGGACATGGGCTGCATCGGCGAGGACCTGACCTGCACCGAGTATCAGGTGTCCATCTGCGCCAAGGACTCCGGCGGCCCCTACGACTACGGCATGGTCAGCCGTCTGGTGCAGCTGGCCAAGGAGAACGGCGTGGACTACGCGGTGGACATCTACCCCCACTACGGCTCCGACGTGGGCGCGGCCTGGCGCACCGGCATGGACGCCCGCGGCGCCCTCATCGGGCCGGGCGTGCACGCCTCCCACGGCATGGAGCGCACCCATCTGGACGGCCTGAACGCCACCCTCAAGCTGGCCGGGCTCTATCTGGAACTGGCATAAACAAAAAACGAAGGGACCGCCCCGGCATGCTGCCGGGGCGGTCCCTCTTTTGGGGGAAGAAAAAAGCGTTTCTGCGGCCCTCAGGCCAGGGCCGCGCCCAGGGCGCGGCAGGCGGCGAGGGCGTCCTCGTCCGGGGCCTCGCAGCAGATGACCGAGGGGGCGGCCAGGGCGATGCCGGCGGCGGCGCAGCGCTCTTCCCAGCTGCGCATCCACTCTCCGTCGCCCCAGCCGTAGGAGCCGAACAGCCCCACCCTGCGCCCGGCAAGCCCCGCCTCGCAGGCGGCGAACATGGGCTCGAACTCGCTCTCCTCCAGCTGTTCCGCCCCCATGGAGGGGCAGCCGAAGGCAAAGCCGTCATAGTTTGCAAGGGCGGCGGGGTCAAAGGCGGCCGCCGGGATCAGTTCGGCCCCGGGGCCCGCGCCTTCCGCCACCGCGGCGGCCATGGCCTCGGTGTTGCCGGTGCCGCTCCAAAAAACAACTGCGATCTTATTCATGTTGAAACCTCTCTTTCGTCGTCAGCCGGCCACAGCCAGCTTTTCCAGCGGACAGCCCTGCGCCAGCCGGGCCTCCAGAATGCGGGTGCAGCGCCGCCAGGCCTCAAAGGTGCGCAGGGCGGCGGCCTCGTTGCCGTAGACCTTCCAGCAGCCCGCGCACTTGTGGCGACAGGCCCCGTTGCAGATGAAGCCCCGCACGTCCCGGGGCGGATAGCTCAGAAACAGCCCGATCTCGTGGGGGAACGCCTCCCCCGCCCGCAGTTTTCGGGCCAGCCGCGCAAGGCAGCGGCAGGCGGCCTCCGCGCCGTAGCCCCGCTCTTTTAGCAGGGCGCGGGCCTCGCCGCCCGCCAGCTCCCGCTCCAGCGCCCGGGGCCGGTAAAGATAGATCAGCGCCCGCCCTTTTTCCGTTTGCAGGGGCAGCACCCGCAGCCCTTTGGGGGCCAGCGCCCGGTTCAGCCTCCGCAGTTCGCCGGTCAGCTGCCCTGCGTCCCGGCAGGGGCAGGAGAACAGGCTCCCGGCCTTCAGCCCCGCCAGCGTGGGGGCGCAGTGGTGCACGATCAGTTGGTCGGACATGGCGGCTCCTTTCTGATTTTGCGGTTAGTTACAACTAACCAAGGCGAAAAACAAATGCCGCGGGGCCCGCGGGCCGGGCGGCGTGGCCGAAGGGAAGAGGCGGGGCAGGCGCGCGTTTGGGCCGCGCGCCCGCCCCGCAGCCCGCCCGGCCGGGAAAGGAAAAAGAGCGAGGGACCGTTCGTCTTTTTCGGGCCGGGCGGGGCCCTTCGGAGAGAAAATGCCCATCGGCACCGCCGTGTTTGCCGCCGGCGGGCCGGGCGTGGATGACTTGGTTCGTTCAGCGCTCCTCCTGCGCCGCGGCGCTGTGGCAGCCGTGGCAGCCGGAACAGCAGCCGGAGCAGCCGCCGGAGTCGGGGCAGCCGATGCACTTTTTGCCGCTCTTTTTCGCCTTGTAGACATAGAAGGCGGCGGCCAGGACGATGGCGGCGATGATGCCGCCGGCGATGAGGTCGGCCATCATGCGGCGCTCACCCCCTTGAGTGAGTACTCCTTGGCCAGCGAGCGGTCGCTCCGCAGGCACAGCCAGGTGAGGATGGCGGCAAAGACGGCCACGGCGGCAAGGCCGGGCACCGCGCCCGCGCCGAAGGAGCCGGTGGTGATGAGGGTGCCGAACTGGTAGACCAGCACGCCCACCGAGTAGCCGGTGCCCAGCTGCAGGCCGATGCCGGCCCACAGCCACTTGGCGCTCTTCATCTCGCTGTTCATGGCGCCGATGGCGGCAAAGCAGGGCGGGGTGTACAGGTTGAACATCAGATAGGCCAGGGCCGCCACCTTGGTGATGGCGATGATGCCCGCCACCTGGGCGCCGGAGCCCTCCAGCATGGCCAGTTCGTCGGTGTCAATGAGGTTCTCAAGACCCACAAAGCAGACAGCCAGAGTACCCACCACGTTTTCCTTGGCGATGAAGCCGGTGACAGCGGCGGCGGCCAGCTGCCAGCTGAGGACGCCAACAATGGGGATCAGCAGATAGGCAAAGGGGTGGGCAATGGAGGCCAAAATAGAGCTATCGGCAGTTTCGGCCACAGCAAAACTCCAGTTGAAGGTCTGCATGATCTGCACAGCGGTGTTGCACAGCAGAATAATGGTGGCGGCCTTTACGATGTAGGCCCAGCCCCGGGCACACATAGCTTTCAGGGCAAAGAGCAGAGAGGGAACTTTATACTCGGGCAGCTCGATGATGAAAAAGCTCTTGCGGTTCTTGTAACCGGCAATTTTGTTGACCAGCAGAGCACCCAGGAAAATCAGAACGATGCCGGTGAAGTACATGGTAAAACTCACCCAGCCCGCATCGTCAAAGAATGCGCCGGCAAAAAGGGCGATCACGGGGATCTTTGCGCCGCAGGGCATGAAAGGAGTCAGCATAGCGGTAGCACGGCGCTCACGCTCGTTGCGGATGGTGCGGCTGGCCATCACGCCGGGGATGGCGCAGCCGGTGCCGATGACGAAGGGAATGACCGATTTGCCGGAAAGACCTACCTTTTTGAAGATAGGATCCAGAACCACCGAAACGCGGGACATATAGCCGCAGTCCTCCAGCAGCGCGATCAGGAAATACATGATCATAACCAGGGGCAGGAAGCCCACCACAGCGCCCACGCCGCCGATGATGCCGTCGGCCAGCAGCGCGGTCAGCAGAGGATTGGCGTCAGCCAGCAGCACCTCGCCGACGTAGCCCTGGAAGGTCTCGATCCAGGCCACCAGCGTGTCCGCAATCAGCGGACCCACCCACACCTGGCTGATCTGGAACACCAGGAACATCACCAGCGCGAAGATGGGGATACCCAGCCAGCGGTTGGTCAGCACCGCGTCGATGGCGTCGCCGGTGCCCTTTTCCCGGGTGAGCACCGTGCGCTGCTCCACCTTGCTCACCAGCTGGTTCACAAAGGCGAAGCGCCGGCGGTCGGCCTCTTCCACCGCCTTTTTGTCGGTCAGGTCCACCTCGCCCTGCGCGTAGGGGGCCTTCTGGCCCTTGCCGTAGAGGCCCGCCGCGGCGGCGGTCACCTCCCGCAGGCCGGTGCCCGCGGTGGAGACGGTGGGGATGACCGGGCAGCCCAGGGCCGCCGAAAGGGCGGCGGCGTCGATGGTGGTGCCCTTTTTCTCGCTGGCGTCGTTTTTGTTCAGCGCCACCACCACCGGCACCCCCAGCTCCAGCAGCTGGGTGGTGAAGAACAGGCTGCGGGAAAGGTTGGTGGCGTCCACGATGTTGATGATGGCGTCCGGGTGCTCGTGGCGCACATAGCTGCTGGTGATGCTCTCCTCCGAGGTGAAGGGAGACATGGAGTAGGCGCCGGGCAGGTCCACGGCCACCAGCTCCTCCCCGGCGGGGCAAAAGCTCTTCCTGATGGGGTGTTCCTTCTTTTCCACGGTAACGCCGGCCCAGTTGCCCACCTTCTCGCTGCGCCCGGTGAGGGCGTTGTACATGGTGGTCTTGCCGGAGTTGGGGTTTCCGGTCAGAGCGATTCTCATAAGCGGTTCCTCCTGTCATGCTCAAAGCCCCGCAGGGCGTTCTATCGCAAACGCCGGATGGTTAGCCAAGGCTAACCACGGGGCGCGGCGGTCCGTAAAAATGCGCGGGAAAAGCCCCCTGCGTCAAACGCAGATGGCCCCGGCCAGCTGTTCGTCGATGGTGTAGCGCCCGTCCTTGATGGCTACCACGCAGCCCCCTTTCAGGCGGGAGACCACGGTGATGGGCTCGCCGGAAAAGCACCCCAGCGAGAACAGAAAGGCGTCCATCTCCTTGTCGTCGGTGTCGATGGCCCGGATGATGTATTCCCGGCCGATGTCGGCGTTGTTCAAGGTCATGTTTTCACCTGCTTTCAGCGGAACACGGTGCGGCGGCACCAGTGGTTAGATAGCGCTAACTTCACCGCCGTGAAAAAGCCGGCAGAGCCGGCCGGGCGTTTCGTTAGTCATCGCTAACTTCTACCTGATGATACTCCATCGCAACGGGTTTGTCAATCCCTTTTTGCAAAAAAAGGCGGCCCGAAGCCGGGCCGCCCTGCAAAAGCGCAAAAATCATTTCACCTGCTGCTGGGTGATGCAGTGGATGTTGCCCCCGCCGTAGACCACCTCGCGGGTGTAAACGCCCACCACCTTTCGCTCGGGGAACATGGCCTGTACCTGCTGAAGGGCCAGCGGGTCGTTCTCGTCGCCGTACTGGGGCACGATGACGCCGCCGTTCACGATGAGGAAGTTGGCGTAGGAGGCGATGCACACGTCCCCCTCCCGGCGGGGCAGGCTGCCCTCCACCGCGTCGATGGCAAACCCCGCCCCCAGCCGCACCGGCTGTTTGGGCAGGCAGAGCTTGTGCACCTTCAGCCGGCGGCCCTTCGCGTCGGTGGCCCGGCACAGGGTCTCGTAGGCCGCCCGGGCGGGCGCGTAGAAGGGGTCGGCGGGGTCGTCGGTCCAGATGCAGGCCACCTCCCCCGGGCGCACGAAGCAGGCCACGTCGTCCACATGGCCGTTGGTCTCGCCGGGGTCGATGCCGTCCTTCAGCCAGATGACCTTGTCCACGTTCAGATATTCTTTCAGCTGTTCTTCGATCTCGTCCTTGGTCATGTGGGGGTTGCGCCCGGCGCTGAGCAGGCACATCTCGGTGGTGAGCAGGGTGCCCTCCCCGTCCACATGGATGGAGCCGCCCTCCAGCACGAAGCCGGGGGTGTGGTAGCTGTCGATGCCCTCGATCTCACAAATTTTGCGGGCCACGGCGTTGTCGCTCGCCCAGGGGAAATAGCACCCGTCCACAAGGCCGCCCCAGGCGTTGAACTCCCAGTCGACGCCCCGCACCTCGCCCTTGTCGTTCTTCAAAAAGGTGGGGCCGCAGTCCCGGCACCAGGCGTCGTCGGTGCTCATCTCCACCACCCGCACCTCGTCGGGCAGCTGGTTGCGGGCGTTGGCGTACTGGGCGGCGGAGACCAGCATGGTCACCGGCTCGAAGGCGCTGATGGCCCGGGCCACCTCAACAAAGGCCTTCTGGGCGGGCTTTGCGCCGTCCCGCCAGGTGTCCGGCCGCTCGGGCCAGATCATCCAGATCTTCTCCTGGGGCTCGAACTCGCCGGGCATGCGAAAGCCGTCTTTTCTCGGGGTGCTGCGGATGCGCTTTGCCATGGTGTTTTTCCGCTCCTTTCAGGGGGCCCTGCCGTTATTCTATACCAGCGCCGCGCCCGGCACAAGACCGGACCGCCGCCGGGGCGAAATTTTTTTAAAAAGGGGCTTGCTTTTTGTGCCGCGCCGTTGTAGAATGAAAAAAATTTGCAAAGGAGGACCCCCTTCGTGAAGAAACTGATCAGTCCGCTCGATCTGACCACGCAGGAGATCGACGAGCTCCTCGCTCTCGCCGACCGAATCATCGAAGACCCCCGGGCTTTTGCTCACAAGTGTGACGGCAAGATCCTGGCCACACTGTTTTTTGAACCCAGCACCCGCACCCGTTTGAGCTTTGAATCCGCAATGCTCAGTCTCGGTGGCAAGGTGTTGGGTTTTTCTTCGGCCAATTCCAGCTCTGCCGCCAAGGGTGAGAGCGTGGCCGACACCGTGCGCACCGTGGAGTGCTATGCCGACATCATCGCCATGCGTCACCCCAAGGAGGGCGCTGCCACCGTGGCCGCTTCCAAGGTGGACTGCCCCCTCATCAACGCCGGCGACGGCGGCCATCAGCATCCCACCCAGACCCTCACCGACCTGCTCACCATCCACCGGCTGAAGGGCCATCTGGACAACCTGACCGTGGGCCTGTGCGGCGACCTCAAGTTCGGCCGCACCGTCCACAGCCTCATCCGCGCCATGATGCGCTATGAGAACATCAAGTTCGTGCTGGTCAGCCCCAAGGAGCTGCAGGTGCCCGACTACATCCGGGACGACCTGGTGCGCTCTGGCTACGAGTTCGAGGAAGTGGAGCGCCTGGAGGACGCCATCGGCAAGATGGACATCCTCTACATGACCCGCGTGCAGCGCGAACGCTTCTTCAACGAGGAGGACTACATCCGCCTGCGGGACAGCTACATCCTGGACAACGAGAAGATGAAGCTGGCCAAAGAGGACATGATCGTCATGCATCCCCTGCCCCGCGTCAACGAGATCAGCGTGGAGGTGGACGACGACCCCCGCGCCGCCTACTTCCGTCAGGCGAAGTTCGGGCGCTTCGTGCGCATGGCCCTTATCCTGAAAATGCTGGAGGTGGAGTAAATGCTGAACATTGACAGCCTGGAAAAAGGCGTTGTGATCGACCATATCGAGTCCGGCAAGAGCATGGAGATCTACCGCGTGCTGGAACTGGACAAGCTGGACTGCAGCGTGGCCATCATCAAGAACGCCCGCAGCAAGAAGTCCGGCCGCAAGGACATCATCAAGATCGAGGACCGCATCGACATCGACCTGGACGTGCTGGGCTTCATCGACCCCAACATCACCGTCAACATCATCGACGGCGGCCACATCATCGAGAAAAAGCACCTGCAGCTGCCCGAGCGCATCGTGAACGTTGCCAAGTGCAAGAACCCCCGCTGCATCACCAGCGTGGAGCAGGAGCTGGACCATGTGTTCGTGCTCACCGACCCCGAGAAAGGCGTCTACCGCTGCATGTACTGCGAGCAGGAGTATAAGCGCGGCTAAAAAGCCCGCCGCCTCTGCCGCCCCGGCAAGCCCGGCAGAGCACTGAACGGCTCACCCGGCCCCCGTGTTTTGAACACGGGGGCCGCTTTTTGTTGAAAACTCCCGGCCCCGTTCCTCGTTGTGTGGAACAAAGGGGCTTTTCTTCTCTCTTTTTTCACAAAAACGCCGCAGGGGATGCTATAATAATACATTAGAAACGAAACCACCCCAAGGAGGGCCCCTTTATGCAGTGGACCGACATCAAGATCACCGTTCCCAAAGCCCAGGCGGAGGACGCCGAGGCCATCGCCACCGGCGTGTCCGGCGGCGGCATCTACATCGAGGACTATTCCGACCTGGAAGAGCAGGTGGAGCGCATCGCCCACGTGGACCTCATCGAGCAGGACCTGCTGGACAAGGACCGCACCCACGTGACGGTGCATCTGTATCTCTCCCCCGACGAGAACCCCGCCGAGGTGCTGGACCTGCTGCGGGGCCGTCTGGAAGCCGCCGAGCTGGAGTACACCCTGGCGGCGGACGGCGTGGAACAGCAGGACTGGGAGACCGCCTGGAAGGCCTATTACCACGCCCTGCCCATCGGCAAGCGGCTGGCCATCGTGCCCAGCTGGGAGGAGTATCCCACCGACCGCATCGTCATCCGGCTGGACCCGGGCATGGCCTTCGGCACCGGCACCCATGAGACCACCGCCCTGTGCCTTGCCGCGCTGGACGAACTGGTCAAGGGCGGCGAGCGGGTGCTGGACATCGGCACCGGCAGCGGCATCCTGGCCATCGCGGCCCTCAAGCTGGGGGCGGCCGGGGCCGAGGGCGTGGACATCGACCCCATGTGCGTGCGCACCGCCGGCGAGAACGCCCAGCTGAACGGCGTGGACGGCAAGCTGAAGGTGCTGGTGGGCGATCTGTCCGACAAGGCCACCGGCAAATACGACATCATCACCGCCAACATCGTGGCCAACGCCATCCTGCATCTGGCCCCCTGCGTGCCCGCCCTGCTGGCGGAAGGCGGCACCTTCATCGCCAGCGGCATCATCGACGCCCGGGAAGAGGAAGTGTGCGCCGGCCTTGCCGCCGCGGGCCTCAAGGTGGCCGAGGTGCGCCGCCAGGGCGGCTGGGTGGCCATCCTCTGCAAGGGCGGGGTGTGAAAAATGCCCCACCGCTATTTTGCTTCGGAGATCGATGGCGCCACCGCCGCCCTCACCGGCCCGGACGCCCATCACCTGGGAAAGGTGATGCGGGCCAAACCCGGCGACGCGGTCATTCTGTGCGACGGGGCGGGCTTTGACTACACCGCCGCCGTCACTTCCGTGACCCCCGACCGGGTGGAGTTCGCCCTGCTGGAAAAGCGCCCCACCGCCGCCGAGCCCTCGGTGGAGGTGACCCTCTTCGCCGGCTATCCCAAGCAGGATAAGCTGGAGTTCATCGTCCAGAAGGCGGTGGAGCTGGGCGCGGTGCGCGTGGTGCCCTTCTTCAGCCGCTTCTGCGTGGCCGCACCCAAGAAAGAGGAGCAGAAGAACGCCCGCTACGCCCGCATCGCCGCCGAGGCGGCAAAACAGGCGGGCCGGGGCCTCGTGCCCGCGGTGGAGCTGCCCCTGGACGTCAAGGACCTGCCCGCCCGCTTTGACCAGTTCGACCTGGTGCTCTTTTTCTACGAGGGCGGCGGCGAGAGCCTGCGCACGCTGGTGAAGGACCAAAAGCGCATCGCCCTCATCACCGGGACCGAGGGGGGCTTTTCCCCCGAGGAGGCGGCGATGCTCACCGCCGCCGGCGCGGTGCCGGTGGGCCTCGGGCCCCGCATTTTGCGCTGCGAGACCGCCCCGGTGGCGGGCCTTGCCGCGGTGATGACCCTGGCGGGCCAGCTGGAATGAGACTTCGCGGCGTATAGCCGCGCCTCTTTTGTGGAACACTACGGGTGGTTTTATACCACACATCGTTCTGCAAAGGAGCATCGTTTATGAAACGCATCGTGACCGTTGCGGCGGCTCTGGCCCTGACGCTGAGCCTCGCCGGCTGCTGGGGCGGCGACAAGCCCGCCTCCAGCGCAAAACCCACCCCCACCCCTTCCATGAGCAGCAGCGCCTCGGGCGGCTCGTCCATGGAAAGCGGCATGTCCGGCAGCATGGAGGACGGCATGGACGGCTCCGCCTCCACCGGCATGTCCGGCAGCGGCAGCCTTGCCGCCAGCGAGGGCATGGGCAACAGCGCCGTCACCTCCGGCAGTGCCGGCTGACCGCATCCGCCGGCCCGGCGCCTTTGGGGCGCCGGGCCGCACTCTTTGGGAGGAGCCTATGAACAAAAGCAAAAAACAGCTTGCCTCGGCGGCGGTGCTGGTGCTGCTGTGCGCCGGGTGCGCCGCGGCGGCGGTGGCCTTCCGCCACGAGATCTGGGCCCTCATCACCAGCCAGACCGCCCGGGACGAGTTCGTGGAGTGGGTGCGCTCCCACGGGGTGTGGGGCATGCTGGCGTTCCTGGCGCTGGAGGTGTTCCAGATCGTGGTGGCCGTGGTGCCCGGCGAGCCGGTGCAGATCATGGCCGGCGCGCTCTACGGCCCGGTGGGCGGGCTGCTGCTCTGCCTTGTGGGCATCCTCATCGGCAGCACCCTGATCTATTACTTCGTGCGGGCCCTGGGGGCCAAAGCCGTGGACCCGGCGGTGCTGCACAAATACCGCTTTCTGCAGGACGAAAAGCGGGTCCGCAGCGCCCTGTACTTACTCTTTTTCCTGCCGGGCATGCCCAAGGACCTGCTCACCTACATCGGGCCCTTCCTGCCCCTGAAGCCCCGGGAGTTCCTGTTCATCTGCACCCTGGCCCGCTTCCCCGCCCTGCTGGCCAGCACCGTGGCGGGCGACAGCCTCTTCGAGGGCAACATCGTGCTGCCCCTGGTGCTGGGGGCGGTCACCGGCACGCTGGGCCTTGCGTGCATCCGGGGCGAGCAGCGCATCGTGGACTGGCTGCACCGCCGCCGCGACAAGCTGGCGCCCAAATGAGAACAGCCGCTCCCACGCCGGAGCCGCGGGAGACCGACTCCCTGCGGTCCCGGCCGGGGAGCGGCTTTTTTGCCGCGGCGGCCCGTTAAAAAAACAACGGCGGGCCTTTTCAAAGCAGGCCCGAATGTGGTACAATTTCCAAAGAAGCCAAAAAAAGAGGAGTGTGTCAAAATGGCTGAATACGTATTGTTCACCGAGTCCACCGCCGATCTGACGGCGGAACTCGTGCAGCAGCTGGGCGTGGAAGTGCTGCCCATGCTTTTTTCCCTTGACGGCAAGGAATACAACAACTACCCCGACAACCGGGAGCTGGACCCCCATGACTTTTACGACGCGCTGCGCGCCGGCGGCATGAGCACCACCAGCCAGATCAACCAGGCCACCTTCGAGGAGGCCTTCTCCCCCGTGCTGGAAGCGGGCAAGGACATCCTGTATCTGGCTTTCTCCAGCGGCCTGTCCGGCACCTACCACTCCGCCTGCCTCGCGGCGGAGGAGCTGGCGGAAAAGTACCCTGAGCGCACCGTGCGGGTGATCGACACCCTGCAGGCCAGCATGGGCGAGGGTCTGGCGGTCTACTACGCCGCCACCCTGAAGAACGAGGGCAAGAGCCTCGCGGAAGTGGCCGACTGGTTCGAGGCCAACAAGATGCGGGTGTGCGCCTGGTTCACGGTGGACGACCTGATGTTCTTAAAGCGCGGCGGCCGTCTGGGCGGCGGCGCCGCTGTGATGGGCACCCTGCTGGGCATCAAGCCGGTGCTGCATGTGGACGACGACGGCCACCTCATCGCCATGGAGAAGGTGCGCGGCCGCCGCGCCAGCCTGGACGGTCTGGTGAAGCACTTCGCTTCCAGCGACGTGCCCCCCGCCGAGCAGGTGGTGTTCGTCAGCCACGGCGACTGCCCCGAGGACTGCCAGTATGTGGCCGACCGCTGCAAGGAGCTGGGCGCGAAGGAAGTGCACATCGGCACCATCGGCCCGGTCATCGGCGCTCACTCCGGCCCCGGCACCGTGGCGCTCTTCTTCCTGGGCTCGAAGCGATAAAAAAACAGAGCAGTCCGCCGCCCCCTGCCGGGGGCGGCGTCTGTGTATTCAAAAGGAGGAGCAGGATGGGTTTTACCGAAAAAACGCAGGTGTTTCTCATCGCCGCGTGGTATAAGGAGTTGAACGAGGCCTTCGGCGAGCGGGGGCAGCGGGCCTTCGTGCTGGCCGTCAAGCACTACGCCCGCCAGCGGGGCGAGCGGATGGCCCAGCGGGCCGTGCGGGACGGCCAGCCGCTGAACTATGCCTCCTACTGCGCCTACTGCGAGTGGGCGCCCTCAGAAGAGACCCTGGCCGGCGGCGAGGAGTGCGTGTCCCACCTGCGCAGCACCGCGCCGGACTATGTCTATGAGGTGTACCCCTGCGTGTGGTTCACCGCCTTCACCCAGCAGAACGCCCTGGAGGCGGGGCAGCTCTACTGCCGCCATCTGGACGAGGCCATCGCCCGGGCCTTCAGCAGCTCGCTGCAGTTCTACACCGTGGAGACCCAGCACTGCGCCGACCGGTGCGTGTTCTGCATCCGGGACGCGGGCTTCGGCCCGGACACGGTGGTGCAGCGCCGCACCGAGTACGTCAAGGGCTTCGACTACCACTGCGCCCACACCTTTTACGCCTTCGCCGAGACCGCCGCCGGCGTGTTCGGCCGGCCGGGCGAGGCCCTCGCCGCCCGGGTGCTGGCTGCGTTTGAGGCGGAATACGGCCCGGAGATGCGCCGGCAGCTGGAGGCCTTCGCCTCGGAAAACTTCGACCGCGCCTGAAAACAGCAAAAAAGCGCTCCCCCGGCCGGGGGAGCGCTTTTTGTTTTGGTTTATTCCTTTTTCATCGAGCCCAGGCAGCCGAGGATGCTCTCGGCGGCGCTGAGTTTCATGGCCTCTTTTTCCGCGAAGGCCGCGTCGGCGGCGCTCCACAGGCTGATGGACCGCTTGGTGGCCAGGATGGAGCTGGCGCTCACGCTGAACTCGTCCAGGCCCCAGGCCAGCAGCAGCGGCAGCAGCGCCGGGTCGGCGGCGGCCTCGCCGCACATGCCCACCGGGATGTGTGCCGCCTTGGCCGCGGCGATCACGCTCTTGATGCTGCGCAGCACCGCCGGGTGGAACACGGTGTAGAGCTTCGCCACCTTGGCGTTGCCCCGGTCCACCGCCAGGGTGTACTGGGTCAGGTCGTTGGTGCCGATGGAAAAGAAGTCCGCCTCCTGGGCCAGCAGGTCCGCCACCAGGGCGGCGGCGGGGGTCTCGATCATCACGCCCACCTTGATGTCCGCGTCAAAGGGCTTGCCCTCGGCGGCAAGCTCGGCCTTGGCCTTTTCCAGCAGGGCCTTGGCTGCCCGCAGTTCCTCCACGCCAGTGACCAGCGGCAGCATGATGCGCACGTTGTGCTTTTCTGCGCCCGCCCGCAAAAGGGCCCGAAGCTGGGTCATATAAAGCTCCGGGTTATCCAGGCAGTAGCGGATGGCCCGGTGCCCCAGGAAGGGGTTCTCTTCCTTGTCCATGCCCAGATACGGCACGTCCTTGTCGCCGCCCACGTCCAGGGTGCGGATGATGACTTCGCCCCCCGCGAACTGGGCCGCCACCTGCCGGTAGGCCGCCAGCTGCTCTTCCTCAGTGGGGGCCGCGTCCCGGTCCATGAAGAGGAACTCGGTGCGGAACAGGCCGATGCCCTCCGCGCCCTTTTCCAGGGCGGGGGCCGCGTCCTCCGGGCGGCCGATGTTGGCGTAGAGTGCAACGGAGCGGCCGTCGGCGGTGACGGTGGGCTTGCCCAGATACTCCTTCAGCACCGCGCGCCGGGCCTCAAAGGCCTCCCGCCGGGCTTCATAGTCCTTCACGGTGCGCTCGTCCGGGTCCACATAGACGTGGCCCAGCTCGCCGTCCATGGCGATCTTCGCGCCGGGGGCGATGGCCTCCAGCGCCCCGGGCACGCTGAGCACCGCGGGGATCTCCAGCGCCCGGGCCAGGATGGCCGAGTGGCTGGTGGCGCCCCCCGTTTCGGTGATGATGCCGGCAATGTTCTCCCGTTTGAGGCCCACCGTCATGCTGGGGGTCAGGTCGTGAGCCACGATCACCGTGCCCGCGGGCGCGGCGGCCAGGTCCTGGTCCTCGCGGCCCAGCAGGGTCTTGAGCAGCCGGTCCCGCAGGTCGGCCACGTCGGTGGCCCGCTGGCGGGTCAGTTCGTCCTCCACCGCGCTGAACATGGCGATGAAGCTGCCGCACACCGCATCCACCGCGGCCTCGGCCACCGCGCCGCCCTCGATCTGCTCGTTCATCTGGCCGATCATGAAGGGGTCGGCCAGCATCATGATCTGGCCGGAGAGGATCTCCGCCGCGTGCTCGCCCACCTGGCTGGTCATGGCCTGGGCCATGGCGGAAAGCGCCTCGCTCACCGATTTGGCCGCCGCGGCAAGGCGCGCCTTTTCCTGTTCGGCTCCGGCGTACTGCACGCCGGACCAGTCCAGCTCCTGGGTCTGCACCACCAGAGCCGTGCCCAGGCCAACGCCCGCGCAAACGCCCGTTCCCTTCAGCATGTCGAACCTCTCCTTCCCTTTTTTGTGGTTACTCGCCCAGGCCGTTTTCGATCAGGCGCACGGCCTCCAGCAGGGCGGCCTCCTCGTCGGGGCCGCTGCACTGCACTTCCACCTCGGTGCCGCACTTGATGCAGGCGGCGATGAGGTTCATGATGCTCTTGGCGTTCACGGTCTTGCCGTTCGCCACCAGATTCACGTCGCTGTCGAACTTCATCATGGCGTTGGCGAACATGCCGGCGGGGCGCATATGCATGCCCATGGGGTTGCGGATAACGGTTTTAGTCGAGACCATCTTTTTCTTCTCCTTTGTCTGTTTTGATAAAGACGGGGGGCGCTTGGGCCCCCCGCGGGGTTCAAAGGGTTCAGGCTTCCTTGTTCTTCTTCAGCACCGCCAGCAGGGCCATGCCCACGACGCTGCCCGCCGCCAGACTGAGAAGATAGCCCATCACATTGCTGACCACGGGGAAGACGAAGATGCCGCCGTGGGGAGCCATCAGGCCGCAGCCGAAGACCATGGACAGAGCCCCGGCCACCGCGCTGCCAACAACGCAGCTGGGGATGACGCGCAGGGGGTCGGCGGCGGCGAAGGGAATGGCGCCCTCAGAGATGAAGCACAGGCCCATGATGTAGTTCACCACGCCGGACTTGCGCTCGTCGGCGGTGAACTTCTTCTTGAAGAAGGTGGTGCACAGGGCGATGGCGATGGGGGGCACCATGCCGCCCACCATGACGCTGGCCATCATCTGGTACTCGATGGCGCCCTGGCCCGCGCCCGCAGCAAGGGCGGTGGCGATGGCGCCGGTGCCGGTGACGTAAGCGGCCTTGTTGAAGGGGCCGCCCATGTCGATGCTCATCATGCCGCCCAGCACAGCGCCCAGCAGGATCTTGCTGGTGCCGCCCAGGCTGGAAAGGAAGCCGGTCAGGCCGGTGTTCAGCGCGCCGACGATGGGGCCGAAGGCACACATGAACAGGCCCATGAAGAGAACGCCCACCACGGGGTAGAGCAGGATGGGCTTGATGCCCTCCAGGCTGCGGGGCAGCTTTTCGCACAGCTTTTCAAAGGCCAGCATGAAGTAGCCGCCCACAAAGCCCGCCAGCAGCGCGCCCAGGAAACCGGAGGAAACGGGGTCGGCGGTGCCGGCGATGGTGGCGAAGCTGGTGCCCGCCGCGGCCATGCTGCCGCCCACGAAGCCCACCACCAGACCCGGACGGTCGGCGATGCTCATGGCGATGTAGCCCGCCAGGATGGGCAGCATGAAGTTGAAGGCCACGCCGCCGATGGTCTTGAAGAAGGCGGCGATGGGGGTGCCCATGCCGAAGTTGGCGGCGTTGTTGGGGTCAAAGTCGTCCAGCAGGAAGGCCAGGGCGATGAGGATGCCGCCGCCGATGACGAAGGGCAGCATGTGGGAAACGCCGTTCATCAGGTCCTTGTAGGTCTTGCGGCCCAGGGATTCCTTCACGGCGGAGGCAGTCTCCACGGTCTCGGCGCCGCCCTGGTGATGGTAGACGGGAGCGGAGCCCTCCGCCGCCTTCTTCACCAGTTCCTCGGCCTTGTGGATGCCGTCGCTCACCGGCACGAAGATGACGGGCTTGCCGTCGAACCGGGCGGTCTCCACGTTCTTGTCGGCGGCCACGATGATGCCGTCGGCCGCGGCGATCTCCTCGGCGGTCAGGGCGTTCTTCACGCCGCCGGAGCCGTTGGTCTCCACCTTCACGGTGATGTTCAGGGCCTTGCCGGCCTTCTCCAGGGCCTCGGCGGCCATGTAGGTGTGGGCGATGCCGGTGGGGCAGGCGGTGACCGCCAGCACCCGGTACTCGCCGCCCGCGTTTTTGGCGGCCTTGGCGGCGGCCTCCTCGGCGGTGTCCACCGACTCAACGCCGGGCACGCCGGTCTCGCCGTACTTGGCGGCCTCGGCCTTGTCGATCACCGCCAGAAATTCCTCGGCGGTCTTGGCGGCACGCAGGCCGGAGGTGAACTCCGGGTCCATCAGCAGCACCATCAGGCGGCTGAGGATCTCCAGATGGAGGTTGCCGTCCAGGGGGGCGGCGATCATGAAGAACAGGTCGCTGGGCTGTTTGTCCATGGCGCCGTAGTCCACGCCCTGGGAAAGGGTCATGGCCGCGAGGCCGGGGTTCGAAACAGCGTCGCTCTTGGCGTGAGGCACGGCGATGCCCGCCTCGATGGCGGTGCTGCTCTGGGCCTCGCGGGCCAGGATGGCCTCCTTGTAGGCGGCTTTGTCCGCCAGGTGGCCGCCGGCGGCCTGCAGGTCGATCAGGGTGTCGATGGCGCCCGCCTTGTCGGCGGCCTGACCGCCCAGCAGAATGCTCTGGGGTTTCAACAGGTCTGTGATGCGCATATTGTTCCTTCCTCTCTCTATTCTAAAAGCTAAGGCTCTGCCCGCTTTGGGTCAGCGATTCAAAAGGGACTCGATCTCGGTCCGGGTGGCAAGGGTGTCGGAGAAGGCGGTGGCGCTGCCGCAGGCGGAGCCCAGGCGCAGCGCCCAGGCGTAGTCGCCCTTTTCCAGCCAGCCGGCCACGAAGCCGGCCACCATGGAATCGCCCGCGCCCACCGAGTTCTTCACCTTGCCCTTGAAGGCTTCCAGCCGGTGCACATTGCCGCCCTCGTCCAGCAGCAGCGCGCCGTCGCCCGCCATGCTCACCAGCACGTTGCGCGCGCCCTTTTGCTGCAAAAGGCGGGCGCACTCCGCGATCTCCTCGTCGGTGGAAAGGGTGCGGCCGAAAATTTCGCCCAGCTCGTGGTCGTTGGGCTTGATGAGGAACGGCTCGTAGGGCAGCACCTTCACCAGCAGTTCGCCGGTGGCGTCCACCGCGCAGAGCACCCCTTTCGGGGCCAGCCGCTCCAGGATGCGCTGGTAGATGTCGCTGGGCAGGCTGGCGGGGATGCTGCCCGCCAGCACCAGCACGTCGCCGGCGGCAAGGCGGTCGAGCTTTTGGAACAGCTCTTCCAGCGCCTCGGCGGGGATGTGGGGGCCCTGGCCGTTGATCTCGGTCTCAACAGAGGCCTTGATCTTCACGTTGATGCGGGTCAGCCCCTCGGGCAGCCGGATGAAATCGGCGTTCACCCCCCGGCGGGCCAGCCCGGCCTCCACGGCCTCGCCGGTGAAGCCCGCCACGAAGCCCAGGGCCACGCTCTTGAAGCCCAGCTGGCCCAGCACGCAGGAGACGTTGATGCCCTTGCCGCCCAGCTGGATGTCCTCGCTCTCGGTGCGGTTCACCGCCCCCGGCTCAAAGGCCGGCAGGCGCACCACATAGTCCAGCGCGGGGTTGAAGGTCACGGTGTAGATCATTGGTCAGGTTCGACCTCCTTGATGATGGCATGTTTTGCGTAAACTTTGTCCGGCAGGCGGTCGGTGATGATGCAGCCCCGCTCAAGGGGAGCCACCGTCACCGCCGAAACGCGGCCGAACTTGGAAGCGTCCGCCAGGATGTAGCTCACATAGGCCTGGTCCATGGCGGTGGATTTCACCAGCGCCTCCTCCGGGTCGGGGGTGGTGTAGCCCTGGCTCAGGGCGATGCCGTTCACCCCTAAAAAGGCTTTGGTGAAGTTGTAGCGGGAAAGGCCCTGCACCGCCGCGGCGCCCACGATGGCCTCGGTGCCCGGCTTGAGCATGCCCCCCAGCACATAGGCCTTGAAGCCCTTCTGCACCAGCTTTTGGGCGTGCATCACGCCGCTCGTCACGATCACCGCGCCCCCCGGCTGCAGGAAGTCCAGCATCATCAGAGTGGTGCTGCCCGCGTCCAGAAAGACCACGTCGTCCGGCTGGATCTGCTTCGCCGCATAGCGGGCGATGGCCTGCTTTTCGGCCACGTTCAGCTGCTCCTTGGCGCTCATGGCCGCTTCGCCCGAATCGAAGGCCTCTTCTCGGGCCACCGCGCCGCCGTGCACTTTGTTTAGTTTGCCCTGCCCGGCCAGGAGTATCAGATCCCGCCGGATGGTGGACTCGGATGCGTCCAGCGCCTGGGCCAGCTCGGTGACGGTGGCCGCCCGCTTTTTGTGCAGCAGCTCCTGGATGGCCGCGAACCGCTCTTCTGCCAGCATTCCCCTCACTTCCTTTCTTCTGCCTTCACTATACCACGGCAAATAATCAAAATCAAGCAAATTCATTCACAAGGTCGCACAAATTTGGCGGTGCATTTTGGTTACAGTGCACAGTTTTGACTGATTTCTCCCGGAATGAGGGCAAATTTCCCCTTTTAAACGCGAAATCCGCCAAAAATCGCGCACGTTCGCGCACGATAGAACGCAAAAAAGTCCCGGCACGTTCCGTGCCGGGACTTGAAGGTTTGATGGGTGGGGTCAGTCCGTTTCGGGGGCGGTCAGGTCCTCCTCCAGCAGGCGGGCCTTCACCTGCAGCAGGCTGGCCGCCTCGGTGGAAAAGCAGCGCACGCCCTGCCGGGCATAGCGCACCACCTGATTGGGGCTGCCCGCGTGCACCCCGCAGATGCACACCGGCGCGCCCGTGCCGGCCGCCGCATCGAGGACCATGCCCACCAGCCGGTGCACCGCCGGGCTGCGGGCGCTGAAAAAGTCGGAGAAGCGGCCGTCCAGCCGGTCGGCGGCGTAGGTGTACTGCACCAGGTCGTTGGTGCCCACCACCAGAAAACGGCACCCGGCGGCCAGGATGTCCCCCGCCAGCAGGGCGGCGCTGGGGGTCTCCACCATGCAGCCGAACTCCATCTCCTCGTTGAACACGACGCCCCGGCGGCGCAGGGTGCGGCGGGCCTTTTCCACATGATGCATGGCCCGCTGCCAGTCCTCCGGGCAGGAGACCATGGGGATGGCCACCCGCAGCGGCCCCCGGGCCCCCGCCCGAAGCAGCGCGCACAGCTGCTCTTCGAACATCTGGGGGTGGGCAAGGCTCATCCGCAGGCCCCGCATGCCCAGGGCGGGGTTGGGGGAATCCTCGGTGAGGCCGGGCACGCTCTTGTCCGCGCCGATGTCGAAGGTGCGCACCGTCACCGGCTTGCCGCCCGCGGCCTGCAGGCAGCTGAGGTAGAAATAATACTGCTCCTCCTCGCTGGGGATGCGCCCCGCCATGATGGAGAACTCGCTGCGCAGAAGGCCCACGCCCTCCGCGCCCGCCTGCATGGCCAGCTCCACGTCCTCGGGGCCGGAGCAGCTGGCCATCAGGGCCACATGGGCGCCGTCCTTGGTGCGGCAGGGCCCCGCCGCGCCCAGGGCCGCCAGCCGTTTTTTCAGGATGGAAGCGCCCACGATGCGCCGCTGGGCGTCCTTGCGCACGGCCTCGTCCGGCTCCAGGATGAGGCGGCCGTTGTCCGCGTCCAGCACCGCGCCGGCGGCGCAGTTCTGGCTCAAAAAGCCCGCCCCCAGCTGCACCACCGCGGGGATGCCCATGGTGCGGGCGATGATGGAGGCGTGGCTCTGCTCGCTGCCTTCGGCGCAGGCCACCCCCAGCAGCATGCCCCGCCCGATGGAGACGATGTCGCTGGGATAGATGTATTCGCTCACCAGGATGGAGGGCGTTTCCAGCCGCAGGGGGGTGCGGGGCCGCCCGTCCAGGATGTTCACCACCCGGCGGCAGGCGTCCAGCACGTCCATCGCCCGCTGGCGTATGTAGTCGTCGTCGGCGGCCTCGATGCGCCCGGCGTACAGCTGGGCCGCCCGCTCCACCGCGGGGGCCGCACCCGCGCCGGCGGCGATGTAGGAGGCGATCTCCCGGTTGAGGCCGGGGTCGTCCAGCATCACCTGCTGGAACAGAAAGATGTCCTTGTCGGTGCCCACGGCGGCCTCTTCCAGAAGGCGAAGCTCGTCCTTCGCCAGCACCACCGCCGCGTTCAGCAGGGCCTGTTCCCGGCCGGGGGTCTGCACCACCCGCTCCAGGCCCGGCCCGCTGTGCTGCAGCCGCCGCACGGGTCCCATCACCAGACCCGGCGACGCCGTCGCGCCCTGATACATCTGCATGGATGCTCCCCCTTTCCAACGAAGGCCCTGTGAAAAACGGCCTTACTGCTCGGTGAGAACAAAGCGCACCAGCGCTGTCAAAAACTCGCCCGGCACCGCGGCGGACACCGCCGCCTCCATCGGGCGCCAGCCCGCCTCCTGCCGCAGCAGCGGGTAGAAGCGGGCGGCCGCCTCGCCGTCGCTCTTTTGCAAAAAGGCGTCGCACAGCTCGTCCGCGGTGTAAATGCCCACCGGGTCCACCCCGGCCAGCTCGGCCGCCCGCTCCAGCGGGGCCAGCGCCCGGGCCTGCTCGGTGGTGCACCAGCGCTCCATGGGGCGCAGCGCCGCGCCCTCGGTCAGCGCCAGCGAGGGGCTGCGGCTGATGGCCGAGCGCAGCAGCCGCGCATAGGGCCGCACGAACCGCTCGGCCAGCTTTTTGTCCTCCCCCGCCCGCAGGGCGTAGGCGGTGCCCGCCAGCCGGCCGAAGGCCCGGTAGCAGTCCTGATAGCCCAGGGCGATGTTCCGTTTCGCCGTGGCGGGCTCAAAGCGCAGGATGGGCCCCAGGTCCCAGTAGCTGCGCACGCAGGTGGTGGGCAGGCCGGTGAGGTTGGGCAGGGTCACGCCCACGCCGTCCACGTCCACCGCCAGCAGCTCCTCCGCGCCCATCCGGGCCGCAAGGCCCAGGGGCATGTTGTCGGACCAGCCGCCGTCGATGTATTCCTCCCCGTCGATGGTGCGGGCCTGAAAGGCCGGGAAGCAGGCCGCCGAGGCCAGCATGTAGTCCGCAAGGCGGCCTTCGGGGATCTCCTCCAGCGTCAGCTTCAGGGGCCGCAGGGTGTTTTTCTGCACCGTCACAAGGCCGTAGCGCACCGGGCAGGCCCGCAGGGCCTTTTCGTCCACCACCCGGCGCACGGTGGCCTCCAGCGGGGTCACGTCCATGCCGCCGTGCTCCACCGCCGCCTGCAAAAAGTCGCCCCAGTCGGCGGGGCGGCCGTCCGGGGCAGGCTCCATCACCTGCCCGTCGCCGATGGTCAGCCACATCTCCTGGGCCAGCTCCCAGTCGTCCAGGGCGAAGAGCGCCCCGTTCAGGCACCCCACAGAGGTGCCCGCGATCACGCCGGGGCGCCAGTCCAGCTCGTCCAGGGCCTTGTAGACCCCCACCTGATAGCTGCCCTTGGCGCCGCCGCCGGCCAGCACAAGACCTTTTGTCATCCCAGCGTCCTTTCCGGCCCGGGGGCCGCGTGTGGTTTCTTTATTATACCATATTATACCACGGAATTATGACGGAACAAAGACCGTGGCGGCGAAGGAGAGAATGACCAAATTGACAAAATTTGGCGCGGATTTTGCAAATTCTCTTGCTCTTTGTGAAAAAACAGGATATAATGAAGCAGCAAACAGTGCGTCGTCCGGTAGCCTGCCGCGGAATGCGGCAGGCTGTTTTACACCGGGACGCCAAAAATCTAAAGGAGGGTCTCATTTTTATGAACGCGATGTTCCTTGTGGCGGCGGGCGCGGTGATTGCGCTGGGCTTTGCCGCCGCCATGTTCCGGCGTGTGAAGGGCCAGCCCGTGGGGACCCCGCAGATGGAGAAGATCTCCAATGCGGTGAGCAGCGGCGCCACCGCCTATCTGAAGCGGCAGTACAAGGGCGTGGCCGTCTTCTTCGTGGTGGTCTTCTGCATCCTGCTGGCCATGGCCGCCATGGGCTTTTTGAGCTACTTCACTCCCTTCGCCTTCGTCACCGGCGGCTTCTTCAGCGGTCTGGCGGGCTTCATCGGCATGAAAACGGCCACCATGGCCAACTGCCGCACCGCCAACGCGGCCTCCGAAAGCCTGAACCGCGGCCTGCGGGTGGCCTTTTCGGCGGGCAGCGTCATGGGCTTCACCGTGGTGGGCCTGGGGCTTTTGGATTTGTCGTTCTGGTATTTCTTCCTGCGCTTCTGGTACACCGCCGTTGACCCGGTGGCCTCCACCGAGCTGCTGATCCAGAACATCACCTCCAACATGCTCACCTTCGGCATGGGCGCGTCCAGCATGGCCCTGTTCGCCCGTGTGGGCGGCGGCATCTTCACCAAGGCCGCCGACGTGGGCGCCGACCTGGTGGGCAAGGTGGAGGCGGGCATCCCCGAGGATGACCCCCGCAACCCCGCCGTCATCGCCGACAACGTGGGCGACAACGTGGGCGACGTGGCCGGCATGGGCGCCGACCTGTATGAGAGCTATGTGGGCTCCATCGTCTCCACCTGCGCCCTGGCCGTGGCCGCGGGCTACGGCGCGAGCGGCGTCAGCGTGCCCATGCTGCTGGCGGCGCTGGGCGTTCTGTGCTCCATCGTGGGCAGCTTCTTCGTCAAGACCAAGGAGGGCGCCAGCCAGAAAAACCTGCTCACCGCCCTGCGCACCGGCACCTACATCGCCAGCGCCCTCATCGCGGTGTGCGCCTGGTTCGCGGTGCACTGGCTGTTGCCCGCCGAGCACGCCACCGGCGTGTTCATCGCGGTCATCAGCGGTCTGGTGGCGGGCGTTGCCATCGGTGCCATCACCGAGTACTACACCTCTGACACCTACAAGCCCACCCGGAACTTAAGCGCCTCCAGCGAGACCGGCAGCGCCACCGTCATCATCAGCGGCCTGTCCCTGGGCATGCTGAGCACCGTGGCCCCCGTGGTCATCGTGGGCGTGAGCGTTCTGCTGAGCTACTTCTGCGCCGGCGGCGTTTCCGACTTCAACATGGGCCTTTACGGCGTTGGCGTGAGCGCCGTGGGCATGCTCAGCACCCTGGGCATCACCCTGGCCACCGACGCCTACGGCCCCATCGCCGACAACGCCGGCGGCATCGCCGAGATGACCCACATGCCCGCCGAGGTCCGCCAGCGCACCGACGCGCTGGACAGCTTGGGCAACACCACCGCCGCCACCGGCAAGGGCTTTGCCATCGGCAGTGCGGCCCTCACCGCCCTGGCCCTCATCGCCAGCTACATCGACAAGGTGCATCAGATCAAGCCGGACATGGCCCTGGATCTGACCATCACCAACCCCACCACCCTCATCGGCCTGTTCATCGGCGGCATGCTGCCCTTCCTGTTCGCGGCGCTGACCATGGACGCGGTGGGCAAGGCGGCCCAGAGCATCGTGGTGGAGGTGCGCCGTCAGTTCTCCACCATCACCGGCCTGATGGAAGGCAAGGCGGAGCCTGACTACGCCCGCTGCGTGGACATGTGCACCCGCAGCGCCCAGAAGCTGATGCTGGCCCCCGCCCTCATCGCCGTCATCGTGCCCGTTGTGGTGGGCCTCATCCTGGGCGTGAACGGCGTGGCGGGCCTGCTGGCCGGCACCACCGTCACCGGCTTTGTGCTGGCTGTGATGATGGCCAACTCCGGCGGCGCGTGGGACAACGCCAAGAAGTACATCGAGAGCGGCCAGCACGGCGGCAAGGGCAGCGACTGCCACAAGGCCGCCGTGGTGGGCGACACCGTGGGCGACCCCTTCAAGGACACCTCCGGCCCCGCCATCAACATCCTCATCAAGCTGACCAGCATGGTCTCCATCGTGTTCGCCGGCCTGATCGTGGCAGTGCATCTGCTGTAAATCTCTTTCAAGCGCCAAAAGGCCCCGGGACATTACGGCGATGCCCGTAAAACAGTGAATCCTCCCTACGAATCTTTCGCAGGGAGGATTTTTTGTAATAGCAAGACAGCCTCGTATGCACTACACCGAACGGTGTATAGAAGTGCGCCCTTTTGTTTGTTCCTGGAGATTTTGCGCCGGTGCAGCTTCTCGACAAACCGGAAGTTATCCGTATCTGTTTCCTTTATTATCATAATAGTAAACACTCATGGAATACTCTTTTTCTGGATTTTTAATATAAATCAAATCCATATTGGTTGTGTCATATTTTAACGGTTCTTTTCTCACACCATTTACAGTATAGATTATTTCTGCATATTCAGTTTGAGCACCATTGAACCAAATCAAATCATACCATTCACCATTTATGATGGCTCCGCCAATAATAATATCTTCATTTTGCCTGTTTGTAGATGTCAAAAACTTATATTTTCCATTTGATGTCGGCTCAAATACCGCAATAGTTGATTTTCCATTTGCACTATAAGCACAGCTAATGATGTATTTGTCAATTTCAATTTCTTTTGAAACAGTCCAACTGTCACCTTTTGGAATTGCATTATTTAATAATTCTTCTCTGCTTTCAACTGTATTACCTTTAGGCAATGTGTTTGAGAAATGCAGTAATGCACCGATAATACATATAAGCGGTATCAGTACATACAATAAACGCTTCTTATTCAAAATAGCAGCCCCCTCAAATTTCCGATGTGCCGAAGTGTTCATCCTCAGTTTATCATGAAAAGTGAACTCCAGCAAGAACAGGCACAGCAAAAACTGCTGTGCCTGTTAACTGTTTTATGCGCACCGTACCTTTGTCCCGGGGCCTTTTTTCATTTCAGTTTTGCCAAAAGCTGCGCCGTGGTCATAAAGCCGGTGCGCTCAAAGCGCCCCAAACGGAAGAGGCACTCCGGCGAGCGGGTGAGCATGTTGGAGTGCTCCTCGCTGGTCATGGTGGCCTGCATGCCCGCCGCCTTCAGCGCTTTTTCCGCGTTCGCATCCAGCGCGCCGTAGGGGTAGGCGAAGGCGGGCAGCAGCACCGCCCCCGCCTCGTCCGCCATGGCCCGCATCCTTGCCGCGTCCGCCGCCAGCAGGGCGGCGTGGCCCTGTTCGCTCTCGCCGGGCAGGCGCTTCACCCCCGGCCGGGCGTAGGTGTGCAGCGAGGCGGAGTGGCTCTGCAGCTCCACCAGGCCCGTCTTTTCCAGCGCCGCCAGCTGGCTCCAGGTCAGGTGTTCCCCGGCCCGGCCCTGGGCCCCGGCGGCTGCGTCCCCGATCACCGACACCACCGCCGGCACGTCGTATTTTTTCAGCACCGGCATCGCCCAGTGGGCAAAACTGGCGTCCCCGTCGTCAAACACCAGCAGCACCGGCCTGCGGGGCAGCGGCCCGCCGCTTCGGGCGTAATCCAGCACCTGCGAGAGGCGCACCGGCGTGTAGCCCGCCGCCAGCAGGGCCTCCAGGTCCTTCTCCAGCCCGGCGGCGCTCACGGTGTAGCGGTCCGCGTCCTCCTCCTGTTCGCACACCCGGTGGTACATCACCACCGGCAGCGTCACCTCCTCCCCCGCCCCCCGGCGGCAAAACCAGAGCAGGGCGGGCAGCGCCAGCAGCGTCATGGCGAACACCGCCAGATAGCAAAAGGCACCAAGGCCCCCTTTTTTCCCTTTCATGCGTCCGCCCCCCCTCACCGTTTCCAGTCGATGCCACGGCGGGTGAGCGCCGCGGCGTAGCCCCACAGAGAGCAGGCGGACTGCACCACCTGGAACACCAGCACAAAGAGCAAAAAGCCCCAGGCGCTGCCCTTCGCCTCCATCTCCGGCAGACGGCGCTGGAAGCGGCAGACGCTGGCCGTGCCGATGAGCATCAGCGGCAGCACCAGCAGGGTGAGCCAGCCCGCCAGCCAGGGCATGCCCAGCAGCGCCAGCGCCACCCCCGGCACAAAGCCGAAGATGTAGGCAAGGTCCAGCCAGACGATGGAGAGGTTCAGCGTCTCAAAATACCCGGCGAAGGCGTCCGGCTGGCTCCAGGGCTTCACCGCCGCCAGACCCTCGAACATGCCGCGGGCCCAGCGGCTGCGCTGGCGGGCAAGCGCCCCCAGGATGGCGGGCACGTCGGTGAAGGCCACCGCCCGGGGCTCGTAGAGCGAGCGCCGCCCCGCCGCGAGGAGCCGGTAGGTGAGCACGATGTCCTCCCCCGCGCCGTCGGTTCAGCCGCCCGCCGCCCGCACCGCCGCGGTCTCGTAGGCGCTGAAAGCCCCCTGGGCCACCAGGGTCGCGCCGTAGCTGCCCTGGTAGCGCTTGATGGCGGCGATGCTGACGAAGTAGTCCCAGAACTGCATCTTCTGCACCCAGGTGCGGGCCCCGGCGCTGACCAGGTTGCCCGCCACGCACCCCGCGCCGGTGGCGGCGATGCGCCCCACGATGGCCGCAAGGGCGCTGGTTTCCAGCCGGGTGTCCGCGTCAAGTATTCGTCCCGCACGTGGCGCAGGCCCTCGTTCAGCGCCCGGGCCTTGCCCGGCTCGCAGCAGCCGTAAAGGCGGATGACGCGCCCCGGGCGGGAAAAGTCCGCCGCCGCCCGGCGCATCTCGGCCAGGGTGCCGTCGGTGGAGCCGTTGTCCACGCAGAGGATGGTCACCCGCCCGTCGTATTCCTGCCGGGCGATGCTGCCGATGGTGCCGTAGATGCCCTTTTCCTCGTTGCGGGCGCAGACGATGACGCTCACCGGGCGGCAGCCGGGGTGAAAGCGGGGCGGCAGTTTGCGGTGCAAGAGGTTCGACAGGAACATCGCCCCCATCAGGTAGGCGGGCAGCAGCGCCACTCCCGCCACCACGAACACCACATAGGCGAAGGGCAGATGGAGCGCGGCCCCCCGCACCCAGGGCACCGCCAGCGCCGCCGACACCCACAGCCACACCAGCGCGGCGGCAGTGCTGGCAAAGAATTTCCAGTGTTGTTTCATGCGTATCCCTCCCGGCCATCCTATGACGGGCGGCAGGGGCCCGTTCGGCATAGGGAGAGGCGTGTCCGGGCACACTCTTTTCAGAAAAAGAGCCGCCGGCAGAAAACCGGCGGCAGCGGGAGGCAGGCATGGAGCATTTCAGGGAAAAAGCCCGGCGGGGCAGAAATTTTTCGGCGGAGGGTTCTGCGGCTGGTACTTCAAGTGCCAGGGCCCCGGCGGCAGCCTGGCCCTCATCACGGCGGTGCACGCCGGGGGCGGCTCGCTGCAGCTCATCACCGAGGGGGAGAGCCGGAACGTCCCCTTCGCCGCCGGACAGTGCGCCGTGAGCGCCGCCCGGCCCCGGGCGGCGCTGGGGCAGAACCTTTTCTGCGAAAGAGGGCTGCGCCTCGCGGTGGATGCGCCGGGCCTCGCCGCGTCGGGCGAGGTGCGCTTCGGGCCCCTCTCGCCCCCGGTCTGGGACGTGATGGGCCCCTTTTGTGCCGTGCCCTTTCTGCAGTGCCGCCACCGGGTGGCCAGCATGGCCCACCCCCTTGCCGGGCGGCTTGTGGTGAACGGGCGGGCCTTTGACTTTGACGGCGGCAGGGGCTACATCGAGGGGGACCGGGGCCGCTCCTTCCCTTCGGGTTACCTCTGGACCCAGTGCCTGTTCGAGGGCGGCTCTCTGATGCTGGCCGCGGCCCAGGTGCCCCTCGGCCCGGCGGCCTTCCGGGGGGTCATCGCCCTGGTGCGGCTGGAGGGAACGGAATGGCGGCTGGCCAGCTATCTGGGGGCCCGGGTCACCGCCCTGGGGGGCGGCGGGGTGACGGTGCGCCAGGGGGAGCTGTGCCTTTTCGCCCGGCGGCTGGGCGGGCCGGGCCGTGCGCTGCGGGCCCCCGCCGCCGGTGTGATGGAGCGCACCGTGCGGGAGAACCTTTCCTGCCCCGCCGCTTACCGGCTGACCAGGGGCGGGCGGGTGCTGCTGGACTTGACGGCGGAAAACGCCTCCTTTGAATACGAGTATCCCTGAACGGCCTTCTGTTTTTGCCCCGGATGTGGTATACTGGCGCTGAAAAAACACATTTGCGGGGTGTTCTGCATGGCGGAGAAAAAAGCGGCGGAACGGGTATGGCGCGCTGCCGGCTGGGTGTGGCTGGCCGCGGCCTGGCTGGCGGGGGTGGCGCTGATGTGGCGCTTTGGCCGCTCGCTGCTGGACAGCGACATGGCCTCCGAGATGGTGCTGGCGGACCTTTTGAACCGGGAGGGGGGCGTGCTCTCCCAAAACTGGTACTACTCCACCGAGCTGCGGGTGTTCTGCCAGCAGCTGCTGTTCAAGCTGGGGCTGCTGGTCTTTCCCGGCAGCTGGCACGCCGCCCGGATGCTGGCCCAGGGCCTGCTCTCGGCGCTGCTGGCGGGGTCCTATCTCTTCTTTGCCCGGGGCGCGGGGCTTTGGAAAAGCGCCCCCTGGGCGGCGGGGGCGCTGCTGTGCCCCTTCGGCTTCTGGCAGCTCTACCACGGGGTGCTGGGAGGCTTTTACTTTGTGCACATGACCTTTGTGCTGGCGAGCCTGGGCCTTGCGGTGCGGCTGGTGCGTCCGGTCTCGCGCCTTCGCACCGCCCTCACGGCGGCGGCGCTGGCGCTGGTGAGCTTTGCAGCCGGCCTCAACGGGGTGCGGCTGCTGATGAACCTCTATGTGCCGCTGGCGGCGGGGTGCGCCCTGCTGCTGTTGCTGCGCTTTTTGCAGGCGCCCCTGGGCGCGGACTGGGCGGAGCGGCCCCAGGTGCGGGCCTTTGCCGCCGCCCTGCTGGCCTGCGCCTGCTCGCTGGCGGGCTATCTGGTCAACCGCCGGGTGCTGGCCGCGGCCTACTCCTTTCAGGACCAGAGCGCCCGCAGCTGGACGGCCCTCTCCCTCACCGGCATCCTGGAGGTGTGGGGCGATTTTCTGGCCCTCTTCGGCTACCCGGCGGACCGCTGGCAGCAGGCGGCCACCGGGGCGGTGCCCCTGTTCTCCCTGCCCGGCCTGCTGGGCGCGGCGGGCATCCTGCTGGCGGGGGCGGTGGTGCTGGCGTTGGCATGGCTGCTGAAACAGGGCGGGGCGCTGCCCTTTGCCCACCGGCTGGTGGGGGTCACTTTGGCGGCCTGCCTCGTGGTGGATGGGGTGGCCTTCGCCTGCATGAACGACGGCGAGGCCATCAACGGCAGCTATTGGCTGCCGGTGGCGCCCCTTGCCATCGCGGCGGTGGCCGCGGCGGCGGAAGCCTTCCCCCTGCGGCGGCCCGCTCTGCGCCGGGCGCTGGCGGGATGCCTTGCGGCGCTGGTGGTCTGTGTCAGCACCGGGGCCACCCTGCGCTTTGCCGCCGCCCCGCCCCACGGCGGCGGGCTGGAAACGGTGGCCGGCTGGCTGAAAGACCAGGGCTACACCAGGGGCTGGGCCACCTTCTGGCAGGCGAACGTGATCACCGAACTTACCGACGGGGCCATCGAGATGTGGCAGACGGAGGACCTTGCCTCCCTGCAGATGCGCCCCTGGCTGCAAAAGGCCAGCCACGCCGCGCCTCCCGAGGGCCGCGCCTTCGTGCTGGCGGCCCCCGGCGAGATAAACCAGTCTCTGCCCTGGGCGGGGCAGGCGGAAGTGGTCTGGTCCGACGAGGCCGGCCGGGTGGTCTTTGAACTGAAGCAATGAAAAAAGCGTCCCCTTTCCCAAGGGGACGCTTTTTCACATGTTCAGAGGAATTCGGGGAAAACTTCGCTCTCCAGCCCCCGCACGGCGGCCAGGGGCAGCCGCTGGCCGCCCTCAAAAAGGAGCAGGCCGGCGGCCTCGTCCACCCGGCGCAGCCGCCCGGTGAACACCCGGAACGCGCCTCCCTCCTTTTTGGCGTCCGGCTCGAACCAGGTCACCGTCACCTGGGGGCGCCGGGCCAGCCGTTCGGTCAGCAGCCGCAGCTTTTCGTCCAGCGCCGCCGCCGCGTCCTCCGCCAGCTCCACCGCCGGCTCGGTGAGGCGCGCCGCCTCCCGGATGGCCGCCTCGTAGCCCGCCAGCGCCGCAAAGGGGGAAAACTGGGCCGCCCGCTCCGCGCCGGTCAGGGGCTTTGCCCGGGGCATGGCGGGGCGGGGCAGGTCCAGCATATCGTCGTAACGGCCCATCCTTCTCTCCCCTTTCAGGCCTTGTGGCCGCCGATCTGGTCGTTGCGCAGCCGGCCCGTCGCCCCATCCTCCAGGTCCATGCCCTTGAGGATGGCGTTCTTTCCGTATTTCTTCTTGATGCCCAGCATCGCCGCCTGCATCTTCTTCTCTCTGGCCCGGCGGGCGGCGGCCTGCTGCTCTTTGGCGGCCTCGGCCCCCCAGTCGTGGAACAGGTCCAGCTGGCGGCACACCGGGGCGGCCTCCGCTTCCTCCTCGGTCAGCACCCGCCCGGCGGTGAGGGTGAGCCGCCGCACCAGCAGCGCCGGGTCGGCGATCTTTTCCATCAGCGCCTGGGCCGCCGCCACCAGTTCCCGGGCGGAGGCGGTGGGCGTTTCCAGCCGGGCGGTGGCGTGCACCGGCTTGGGGGTGCTGCGCCCGTAGTGGTCGGTCACCACCGGCCCCCGGTAGGCCGCCCGCCGTGCCGGGTCGGTGAGGTTTTCGATGTCGTAGCCCACCGCCAGGGTCAGCCGGTCGGTCACAAGGCCCTGGTCCACCAGGTCCAGCGCCAGCGCGTCCGCCATCTCCCGCACCGCCAGCGCCGCCTTTTCAAAGGGGTAGGGGCATTGCAGCACCTGCCCGCTGCCCACGCTGTGGTCGGCGGGCTCGTAGGCCTTGATGTCCGCCATGGTGCAGCTCTCAAAGCCCCAGGCGTGGTCGATGAGCAGCTCGGCGTTCACACCGAACAGCCGGAACAGCTTTTCCTGCCCCGCGTCCAAGAGGGAAACGCGCGCCACATCCCCCATGGTGGCCATGCCGTTCTCCTCCAGCCGCCTCGCGATGCCCCGGCCCACCCGCCAGAAGTCGGTGAGGGGGCGGTGGTCCCAGTATTTCTGCCGGTAGCTGCGCTCGTCCAGCCGGGCCACCCGCACGCCGTTTTCGTCCGGCGGGCAGTGCTTTGCCTCGATGTCCATGGCCACCTTGGCCAGATACAGGTTCGGCCCGATGCCCGCCGTGGCGGTGATGCCGGTGGCCTCCAGCACCTGCCGCACCGCCTCGCGGGCAAAGGCCTCGGCGGTCACGCCGGCGCTTTTTAAGTAATCGGTGGCGTCGATGAACACCTCGTCGATGGAATAGACGTGGATGTCCGCCGGGGCGGCAAAGCGCAGATACACCTGATACACCCTGGCGCTCACCTCGATGTAGTGGGCCATCCGGGGCGGAGCCACCAGAATGTCCATCTCCAGCGCCGGGTCAGCGGCGAGGGCCGTCTCGTCCCAGCTTTTGCCGGAAAACGCGCCCCCCGGCGCTTTGGCCCGCCGGCGGCGGTTGGCTTTTTCCACCGCCTGCCGCGCCTCGAACAGACGCGCCCGGCCGGGCACGCCGTAGGCTTTCAGCGCCGGCGACACCGCAAGGCAGATGGTCTTGTCGGTGCGGCTCTGGTCCGCCACCACCAGATGGGTGGTCATGGGGTCCAGGCCCCGTTCCACGCACTCCACCGAGGCGTAGAAGGATTTCAGATCAATGGCAAGATAGGTGCGCCCGCTCAAAAAAGCCCGCCCCCTTTCCCCTATATTTTACAGGGTTTTGGAGGCGGGCGCAAATCCATTTGTTTACAGGTTCACCAGCACGAGGCACACGGCGGACAAAGCCAGGCCCAGCTTTTCCCGGCGGGTGAGGGCGCGGTGAAAGACCAGCACGTCCACCGCCGTCACCGCCGCCACCGAGCCCACGCTCAGCACCGGGTAGGCCACGCCGGTGGGCACCGTTTCCAGGGCGTTCATCATCAAAAGGGAGGAAAGGGCGCTGCACGCGCCCATCGCCGCGCCCAGCGCCACCCCGGCGGGGGGCAGCTTGGGCGCGCGCACAAGACGGGGCAGGGCCAGCACCGCGCAGGCGGCAAACAGCACGAAGAGAAAGACGGGCCGGTATTCCGCCAGGGCGCATTTCTGGAACACCTTGCCGGTGAACTCCACCGCGCCCCCCAAAAGGAACACCGCCAGCGGCCCCTTTGCCGCCGCGCGCCCGCCGCCGCCCCACAAGGCGGCCATCACCGCCACCGAGGCGGCCAGACCCGCCAGCTGCACGGCCGAGGGCACCTCGCCCCACAAAAGGGCCGAACAGAGGATGGGCACCAGGATGCCCAGCCGCTGGTAGAGGGTGGTCACCCCCGCGCCCTTTTCCCGCACGCTTTTTTCCACCGTGACAAGGCACAGCAGATAGAGCCCGCCGCTCAAAAGGCCGAACCACACCGCAAAGGACATGCTGGAGGCCGGGGTCATGGCCCCGGTCAGCGCCCCGGCCAGCAGCCCCGGCGCGGGGAAAGAGAGGGCCGGGGCCTGCAGCGCGGCCATCAGCCCCGCCAGCGCCGCCGAGGCAAAATAGCTCCAGCCCAGCACCGCCCGGCCGTCCCAGCCGCGGCGGCTGGCAAACGCCAGCACGATGTTCACCAGCGAGGTGCACGCCACCGCGCCCAGCAGAAAGACCATGGAAATCCCTCCTTTTTCAGCCGCCCGCGGCGGTGAGCGCCGCTTCGATGGAACGGCGGCGCGCCAGCCAGTAGACAAGGCCCACCGCGTCCGCCAGCAGCCAGCCGATGGGCACCGACCACCAGATGCCCGCCACCCCGAACACCGGCAGGGCGGACAGGCCGTAGGCCAGCGCCACCCGGGTGCCCAGGGAGATGACCGTGAGCACCATGCTCATGAAGGGGATGCCCACCGCACGGTAGAGCCCGTAGAAGAGGAACAGGCAGCCGATGGCGGGGTAAAAGGCCCCCTCGATGCGCAGGTACTGCACGCCGATGTCCAGAATTTCCGTTTCAGAAGCTTCCACAAAAATGCCCATCAGCGGCCGGGCGAAGAGGAACACCACCGCGCTGACCGCGGCGGAAAAGCCCGCCGCGCAGCCCACCGCCGCGGCCATGCCCCGGCGGATGCGGTCGGGCTTGCCCGCGCCGTAGTTCTGGGCCACAAAGGTGGAAAAGGCGTTGCCGAAATCCTGCACCGGCATGTAGGCAAAGGCGTCGATCTTGACCCCCGCGGCAAAGGCGGCCATCACCGCCGGGCCGAAGGAGTTCACCCGCCCCTGCACCATCAGGATGCCGAAGTTCATCACCGACTGCTGGGCGCAGGTGAGCAGCGAAAACCGGGCGATGCGGGCCAGGTTCTCCCGTCCCAGCCGCCACTGCCGCCGCCCGGGCAGCAGCCGGGGCCAGCGCAGGGCGGTGTAGGCCGCCATGGCGACGCCGGAGAGGTACTGGGCGATGACGGTGGCCGCCGCCGCGCCCTCCACCCCGAGGCCCAGGCCCACCACGAACCACAGGTCCAGCGCGATGTTCACCGCCGCCGAAAGGCCCAGGAACACCAGCGGGGCCGCCGAATCCCCCACCGCCCGCACAAGGCAGGCGAAGAAGTTGTAGAGGAAGGTGGCGGGGATGCCCAGGAAGATGACCCACAGATAGGCGCGCATCAGGGCGTAGTTTTCCGCCGGCACCTGCAGAAAGCGCAGGATGCCGTCCAGAAAAGCGAAGGAAAAGGCGGTGAGCGCCGCCGTGATGAGGGCGATGAGGCAGAAGGAGGAGAACACGCTGCGGTGCAGCTCTTCCAGGTCCTGCCGGCCCCACTCCACCGAGAACACCGCCCCGCTGCCCAGGGCCAGGCCCAGCAGGATGGAGGTGAGGAAGGTCATCAGGGTGTAGGCCGAGCCCACCGCCCCCAGAGCCGCCGCGCCCAGGAAGCGCCCCACGATGAGGGTGTCCGCCACATTATAAAGCTGCTGCAGCATGTCCCCCGCGATGAGGGGCAGGCTGAACAGAAGCATGGTCTTTGCCACTGGGCCCGCCGTCAGGTCCCGGCGCATAGGCTTCGCCTCCCGCAATTGTCAGGTCGGGCCCGCCGCCGGGCGGGCCGCCTTTCTATCATATACCCCAGCAGCAAAAAGCACAAGCGGGCAAAACAGACCGGCGGCGAAGCTTTCGCAAAAGCTTCGCCGCCGTCATGGTTTTTTCAAAGGCCCCCGCAGCCGCCGCAGCCGGTGCAGCCCGCGCCGTCGGCGGGCCGGCCGAACACCTGCTCGTAGAGCCGGCGGGCGGTGGGGGTGGCGGCAAGGCCGCCCTCGGCGGTCTCCTTGAGGGCGGGCGACATGGCGTCCCCCACCTTCTTCATGGCCACGATGACCTCGTCGGCGGGGATGGCGCTTTCGATGCCCGCCAGCGCCAGCTCGGCGGCCACAAAGGCCCCCGCCACGCCGGAGGCGTTGCGCTTGATGCAGGGGATCTCCACAAGGCCCGCCACCGGGTCGCACACAAGGCCCAGGATGTTCTTCAAGGTGATGGCCACCGCGTGGGCCGCCTGCCGGGGTCTGCCCCCCGCCAGCTCCACGATGGCGGCGGCGGCCATGGCCGCCGCGCTGCCGCACTCGGCCTGGCAGCCGCCCTGGGCCCCGGCCACGCTGGCGTTGGCGGTGATGACCATGCCCACCGCGCTGGCGGTGAACAGCGCCATCACGCAGTCGCGCTCGGAACAGCCCTTCTCCTGCTGCATGGTCAGCACCGCCGCGGGCAGGATGCCGCAGCTGCCGGCGGTGGGGGCCGCCACCACCCGGCCCATGGCCGCGTTCAGCTCGCTTACCGCCAGCGCCCGGTAGAGCGCGCCCCCCAGCACGCCGCCGGTGAGGTTCTTGCCGCTTTCCACCGCCCGGCGCATCTTGAAGGCGTCGCCGCCGGAAAGGCCGCTGGCCGAGCGCAGGTCCTCCTCACAGCCCGGGCCGATGCAGGCGGCCATCACGGCGTAGGTGTCCCGCATCTGGGTGAACACCTCGGCCTCGGTCTTTTCCAGCTGCCGCGCCTGCTGGCGCAGCACCAGCGCCGAGATGGGCTCGCCCGCCGCCTCGGCGGCGGCCACGAGACCGGCGATGGAATCGTATTTCAGTTCGTCCGTCATGTCCTGTTTCTCCCTCCGATGGGCTGCAGCATGGTGGAGGAGAGGATGTTGGGCAGAGCCTCCACCTCCCGGTTCAGCGCGCTGTCGAAGCTGCCGTCCATTTCAATGGTCATCACGGCCTCGCCCCCCTTTTCCTGGCGGGCCAGCCGGAAGTTGCAGATGTTCACCCCGTGGGCCGCCAGCACGTCGGTGACGGCGGCGATGGTGCCCGGGGTGTCCCGGTGGAGCACGATGAGGGAGGTGTACTGGCCGGTGATCTGCACCTCCATGCCGTTCACCGCGGTGATGAGGATGTTGCCCCCGCCCACGCTGGCCCCCTGCACCGTCACCGACCGGCCGGACGCGTCCCACAGAAGGATGCGGGCGGTGTTGGGGTGGGCGCCCTCCAGCTCCACCGTCTCGATGGAAACGGCAAGGCCCGCCTGCGCGGCCAGTTCCGGGGCGCGGCGGATGCGCTCGTCGTCCGGGGCCATGCCCATGATGCCGGCGATGATGGCCTTGTCGGTGCCGTGGCCCTTGTAGGTCTTGGCAAAGCTGCCGTGCAGCTGAATGACCGCCTTCACCGGCTCGGCGGCCAGCACCGCCCGGGCAACGCCCCCGATGCGGGCCGCGCCTGCGGTGTGGCTGCTGGAAGGCCCGATCATCACCGGGCCCAGGATGTCGAATACATTCATAGCCATGTTCCTCCTGATGAATGTTGAGGTCAGCGGCGGCTGATGCGCCACAGCGCCGCCAGCACCGCCGCAAGGGCGGCGGCCAGCACGCCCATGGCCGCCAGCAGAATGCCCGGCTGCCGCTGCACCGCGGCCCAGAGGCCCTCCGCCTCTTCGGGGGCCGGGGTGGCTTCGGGCGGCGCGGTCTCCTGCCCGGCGGCGCTGCTGCCGCTGTCCGGCGCGGGCGTGGCGGCGGGCGGGTCCACCACCGCGCCGTCCAGGTCCGCCGCCAGCCGGTCCGCCACCAGCATGCAGGCGGCCTCAAGGGGGGCCTGCATGTCCGCGTTGATGGCGGTCTGGTTCTCGTCGTTCACGCCGGCGTACTCGTTGGCCAGCAGATACAGCTGCACTCCCGCGTCGGTGAAGAAGGTGTCCCACACCAGCGAGCGGAAGGTTTCGGCGTCGCCGGTGTCCGCGCCGCCGAACTGCAGCGCCACGAATTCTTCCGAGCGCACCGCCGCCGGGTCCGCGGCCTCGGCCAGCGCGGCGTAGTAGCCCTCCATCGCGTCGGAGAGCGCCGCGCCCGCCAGCAGCCGCTGGCCCAGGGCCACCCCGTCCAGGTCCGCCAGCCAGTCGCTCAGCGGAAAGTAGCCGGTGCCGTCGGCGGCGGCAAAGCTGGCCGAAAGGGCCTCGTAGCAGGCCGCCGCGTCCTGGGACATGCCCCGCACCGAGGCCGCCAGCTGCACGCAGTCGCCGCCCCAGGTGCAGATGATCTGGGGGATGCCGTAGCCATAGCCTGCCCCGGCGGCGGCCACAAGATGCAGAAAGTCCACCGTCTCCCCGGTGGGCAGGGTCACGTTTTTCAGGCTGCGCAGCGACGCGAGGGAGCTGTCGCTCTGCTCCGCCCAGTCGTTGAACTCCTGGCTTTCGCCGCCCAGCACAAGGCTCCACAGCGGGTCGTCGTACCGCGCGCCGCACAGGTAGTTCACCACCAGCTCCACCGGGTCGCTGGACGGGTGCTCGCCGGCCCAGTCCTCGGCCAGCGCCTCCAGCCGGCGCACGTCGTCCAGCGTGTCTTCCAGCGTGGGCGCGTCGGCCCGGGCGGCGAAAGGGCCCGCCGCCAGAAAAACGAAAAACAGCGCCAGCAGCGCGGCGGCAAAGCGGGAAAAAACAGAACGGCTCACGGCGTTTGGGCCCCCTTTCAAACGGAAAACAAGGCGGCCCGGGCCGCCTTTCTTGCAGTATTATCATACCCTATCCCGCCCGGGCCGTCAAATCGGCAGTGTGCCCCTTGCGGCGGGCGTGCGCGAAGGTGTAGACTGAAAGCAGAGAGACACGGCGAAGGAGGGCGGCCGGCATGAAAAAGGAAAAACTGGGCGCTTTGGTGTTCTGGGCCAGCCTGCTGGTCCTGGCGGTGTGCGCCTTTCTTTTGGCGGGCCGCCCCACGCTCATCCCCACCGGCATCCCGGGCGATGCGGTGGCCTTCGGCATGGGTGCGGAGGAGGTCACGCAGACCGCCGGCCCGCCGGACGGGACCCGCTCGGAGAACGGTGTGCGCACAGGCTTTTTTCTGTATTATTATCAGCGGGAGGTGCTGGGCTGCCCCGCCACCGTGAGCTATACCTTCCATGGCCGGCAGGAGAGCCCCCGCGCCCGTGTGGCCGAGGCGGCTGTGGACATGGAGTTTGCGACCCAGGCGGAGTGCGACCAAATGCTGGAGGCGCTGTGCAGCCACTTCCGGGAGCTGATGGAGGGCGAGCCCCGCTTTGACGAATACGGCAGCGAGGGCCCGGTGCGGGCCTGGGACCCGCCGGAGCTTCTGCGGTCCCGCAGCATCACCAGCGCCCGGCGCAGCGTGTTCATCTCCCAGTTCCCCTGCCGCATCTTCCTGGAGGTGCGGGGGAACGGGTGACGGAGAAGCACATAAGAATGTACGGTTCATTTACTCGCTGATTCGAGGGATGCAGACGGCGAAAGAGGCCGGGCTGAAAGGAGGATTTTTATGTCATCTTTTTACACAAGAGCAGAAATGCAGACTCTGAAAACGCTGCTGGAAGCAGAGTTTCAGTCGGCGCAAGAGCGCAGCTACCCCATAAAAGTGCGCGACCCCCGGGCACAGGCACTGGTCAAAAAAATATATGCCCAGGAGCGAAAGCGGCTGGCCGAACAGCTGCCAAAAGACAGCAGGGAATGTATGAAGCCGGTGGCGAGGGATGTTACGGCGGTGATGAAAGGCATCTTTGTCTGCCGTATTTGCTTGGCAGGGGCCGCACTGCTGGGAGTCGCGGGCGCGTTGTTCAAACTGATGGCCATCCAGAGCATCGCGGCCCTCATATTCGTCCTCGCTTTCGTGGTGATGAATGTTTTGAAAGCGTCCGTTGAGAACAAGCTGCGCCAGTATCTCTGCCTGCATCTCCTGTCTGACAGAGAGGACTTGAACAAAGACGCTCCTGCTGAAAACGGGTGAGCGTGCGATACGAGTTGACCGGATTCCGCACGGAAGGTCAGGTGGGGAATATGAATAAAACCAGGCTGAAAGCCGTGGCCCTCTGTGCCGGGGCGCTGCTGGCGGCTGTGATGCTGGCGGCGCGGTCGGCGGAAAGCGCGCCTCCCGCCGCGGCAAAACGGTTTGCCCGCGCCGCGGCGCAGGCGATGGAGGGATACCTGGCCGAAGAGAAGCTGCCGTATCAGCTGGGCCTGTTCGATGTGAACGAGGACGGCACCCCGGAGCTTCTCGTGCTGCGGTTCAACGGCTGGGGGTCGAACGGCCAGCTGTTTGACCTCACCGGCCCGGACCCGGCGGCAGACCCGGTGGGCGTCAACTGGCCTGTGATCTCGGTGGAAAACGTGTATGTGCAGCGGGGCGGCGGCAGCGTCAAATGGCGCATCGAAGGGGACGATTCCCATGGCTTCTCCGACATCACCGGGAACAACATCATCGAGGCCCGCAGCGGGCAGATAAAGACCACCCGCTGTGAGGCCGCCCACCTGCTGCGGCAGGATAAAAGCCCCTATGCCCTGTATGTCAGCACACGGGTGGAGGGGCAAGAGGCGGAGTCATTTGAGTTTGATCTGGAGACCGCTTCAAAGGAAGAGATCGAAAAAGCGCTGGACGGCTCGCTGTATCAGTCGTTTCTGCAAGAGGACTGGGAGCGGCTGGACAGCCCGCCCTGGGCTCTGGAGGAGACAGACTGCGGCGGGGCCAGCCTGCGGGAACGGCTGGAAGCACTGTACAGCGTCTGGGCCGCCAAAGAATAAGGAGAAATGAGAAAATCCCGGTCAATAGACCGGGCTTTTTGAATGGAGCGAAGTCCATGGACCGCCCGCCAGGGCGGCGGGGTCCCCGCGAAAGTTTGCGAAGCAAAGTTTTGTGGGGAAGTGACTGCGCCCGCAGGCGCGTTTCGAGGCCAACCGCCGCGCAAGCGGCGGCGCTTAGGCCAAGATGGAGCAGCAGAATGAGCGCGCGATGATTTTTAATAAAAAATCGTCGCAAGCGATATGACGCTTGCGACGAACTGGTGGGCCAGGCAGGGTTCGAACCCGCGACCAATCGGTTATGAGCCGACAGCTCTGACCAGCTGAGCTACTGGCCCGTTTTGTACCCGTCCATTATACCAGCCGCGGCCCGAAAAGGCAAGGCGAAGGCCGGCGCAAAAGGGCGGGCGAAAGTGCGGGGGGCGCGGCGGGGCCTCAGGACTCCCCCGCGGGCTGCTGCCGGGGCGCGGCGGCCAGCTTTTTGAAAAGAAAAGCGTCCAGCAGCTCCTTCGGGAACACCGGCTCCCGGTAGCCGAAGGCCTCCCGCAGAAAGTGCAGCGTCACCACCGTCTGCTTGCCCGCGTCCAGCCGCAGGGCGAACAGGGTGTCCACCGGCTGGCCGGTGGGCTTGTGCAGCGTGAAGTGCAAAAGAAAGCTGCCGTCCGGCTGGCGGGCGCAGTCGTATTCGAACTCGTCCTGGTCGGTGTGGTCGGCCAGCGCGTCCAGGCACTCGTCGAAAGCGAGGGAGGTGCGGTATTCCAGGCACCCCTCGTCCCCGGCGGCCTTTTTGCGGCGCTTTGCCTCCAGCTGCTTTGCCATCCGCCAGCACAGAACGGCTGCGGCGGCGATGAGCAGGACGGAAAGAATGGCGGGCATGGCGTTTTCCTCCTCAGTCTGCGGGGCGGTTCAGCGTGCGCTTGTAGAGCAAAAGGAAAATGGTCAGGGTGGTGGCGCTGGCGATGAAGTCCGACGCGGGCTCCGCCAGATAGATGGCGAAGGGGTCGCCGCCCAGCACCATGGGCAGAACGATGGCCAGCGGGATGAGCAGGATGACCTTGCGCAGCAGCGCCAGGAACAGGCTCACTTTCGCCTGGCCCAGACCCATGAAGGCCGCCTGGCAGCTCATCTGCGCGCCGAAGGCCCAGATGCCGCCGAAGAACACCGGCATGGCCTTCACCGTCAGGTCGATGAGCGCCGCGTCGGAGGTGAACATGCGGGACAGCGGCCATGCCAGCAGGCAGACCAGGGCAAAAGCGCCGATGGTGTAGGCCATGCTGATGAGGAACACCCGCTTGAAGGTGGCGCGCACCCGGTCCAGGTTCTTCGCGCCGTAGTTGTAGCTGATGATGGGCTGGGTGCCCTGGGTCAGCCCCTGCAGCGGCAGCACGATCAGCTGCATCACGCTCTGCAGGATGGTGATGGTGCCCATGTAGAGCTCGCCGCCGTATTGGGCCATGCCCCGGTTCAGGGTGATGGTCACAAGGCTCTCGGTGCTCTGCATGATGAAGGGCGAAACGCCCAGCGCGGCCACGCTGGCCAGGACCGGGGCGGAAAACCGCAGGTTCTTTCTGCGGATGCGCAGGGTGCTGCGGCCCGACAGCAGAAATGCCAGCACCCACACGGCGCTCACCGTCTGGCTGAGCACGGTGGCGATGGCCGCGCCCTTGACCCCCATATCGAACACAAAGATGAAGACGGGGTCCAGTACGATGTTCAGCACCGCGCCGATGGCCACGCTGAGCATGGCGGTGCCGCTGCGGCCCTGGGCGCTGATGAAGGTGTTGAGGCCCAGCGCCAGCTGCACGCTCACCGTGCCCCACAGGTAGATGGTGATGTAGTCCTCGGCGTAGGGCAGAAGGTTGCCGGTGGCGCCGAAGGCCACCAGGATGGGGGTGCGCAGCAGCTGGAACACCGCCGTCAGCACAACGCTCAGCGCCAGCAGCAGGGAGACGCAGTTGCCCAAAATCTGTTCCGCGCCCTCCTTGTCCCCCGCGCCCAGGCGGATGCCCGCCCGGGGCGCGCCGCCCATGCCCGCGAAGGCCGCGAAGGCGGACACGATCATCAGCACCGGGAAGGTCACCCCCACGCCGGTGAGGGCGGTGGCGCCGATGTCCGGGATGTTGCCGATGTACATCCGGTCCACTACGTTGTAGAGCACGTTGATGAGCTGCGCGGCCACCGCCGGCAGCGAGAGTTTCAGGATGAGGCTGCCGATGGGCGCCTGCCCCAGCAGGCGGTCGCTGTCGGACGCGGCAGAAACGGGTTGGGTATCAGACAAGATGAAGGTCTCCTTTCCCGGCCCGGCGCTCCGCCCCGGGTTGCGGCGGGCGCGGCGGGTGTGGTATAATGGCCCAAAACGCGCCATATCGATTCAACAGGGGCCCGCGCGGCGCGATGCGGGCTTCTTTTCATTATAGCACGCCCGCCGCCCGAAGAAAAGGGCGGCCGCGGAAAGGAGCCGCCGTGAACGTCCGTCTCACCCTGTCCAAGAAGACCTACTACGCGCTGGGCATGCTCAGCGCCGCGCTGACCATGGCCGCCGCGCTGGGGGCCGCCGTGCGCTTTCCCATGGCGCTGGCGGAGAATCTGGCCACCCTGCTCACGCTGCTGATGCTGGGCTTTCTGGCCAGCGTGAAGGGCACCACCAAGCAGGACAAAAAGGCCCTTTTGGGCTGCATCCTGCTGCAGGTGCTGGCGCTGGCCCTGCCGGCGGCGCTTTTGCAGCATCTGCTGCTGGCGCTGGTGTGGCCCTGCTTTGCCGGCTGGGAAAAAGCCGCCGACCCCCGCCTTGCCCCCCAGTTCCGCACGCTGGCCGCCGCCGAGGCGCTGTGGTTCGCGGCCCGGGTGCTGGTGCTGTTGGGCGGCGCCGAGGTGCTGGGCCTCTTCATGAACCTCTGCGGCCTTGCCGCCGGCGCGGCCCGGGGCTGGCTGACCCTCACCCTCTACCGCCGCCAGCGGGACGAGGGCTGAACCGCCTTCACACTTTCGCCCCTTTGGGGCTTTGAACAATGGAGAAAACGCCATGAAACATCTTCGAATGAAAGCCGCGGCGCTGGCCGCCGCCATCGCCCTGCTCTGCGCCGGCTGCGGCGCGCCCGCCGCTTCGGCCCCCTCCTCCGGCGGGGCCTCCTCCCTGCCCGCCTCTTCCGCCCCTGCCCCCTCCGCCGCACCGGCCCAGGAGGCCGGCACTCTGGGGGAATACCGGGCCATGTGGGTGAGCTATCTGGAATGGGAGAGCTTTGATTTTTCCAGCGAGGCGGCCTTCACCGCCGATGCGGATGAGATGATGCAGAACTGCGCCGACATGGGCCTGAACGTGGTCATCGCCCAGGTGCGGCCCTTTGCCGACGCGCTCTATCCCAGCGAGCTGTTCCCCTGGAGCCACCTGTGCACCGGCACCCAGGGCCAGGACCCGGGCTTTGACCCGCTGGCCATCCTGCTGGAATCGGCCCACAGCCACGGCCTGCAGCTGGAGGCCTGGCTCAACCCCTATCGGGTGCGGCTGAACGCCACCCGCCCGGCGGGCGAGCTGGCCGCCACGAACCCCGCGGTGGAGCACCCCGAGTGGGTCAAGACCGTGGGCGACGGGGTCTACTTCGACCCCTCCCTGCCCGCGGTGCGCCAGCTCATCACCGACGGTGTGGTGGAGCTGCTGCGGAACTATCCCGAGCTGGACGGCATCCACTTCGACGACTACTTCTATCCCACCACCGACCCCTCCTTTGACGAGGCGGAATACGCCGCATCGTCCAGCGGCCTGTCGCTGGAGGAGTGGCGGCGGGAGAACGTGAACCTGCTGATGCGCCAGGTCTACGACGCGGTGAAGGCCCAGGACCCCACGGTGCGGTTCGGCGTGAGTCCCCAGGGGAATATGGACAACAATTATAACTCTCAGTACAGCGATGTTGCCCTGTGGATGTCCGAGGGCGGCTATGTGGACTATGTGCTGCCCCAGCTTTACTGGGGCTACGGCTACACCACCGCCTCCGGCAGCACCCGCTACGCCTTCGAGAACATCAGCGCCGAGTGGGCGGCGCTGGAGCGCGCCCCCAGCGTGGCGCTTTACTTCGGCCTGGGGGCCTACCGCATCGGTGACGGCGACGGCGGCAACTACGACGCGGCCCAGACCGGCTGGCAGACCGGCCGCACCCTGGCGGACATGGTGCAGGACGGCCGCGCCGCGGGGGCGGACGGCTACGTGCTCTACCGCTACGACTTCCTGTTCAAAAACGGCGCCTGGGCGGACCTGGCGGCCCAGGAAGTGGAGAACATCAAAGCGGCCAACGCGGAATAAGACACAAAACGAGGGCCCGGCTTTTCAGCCGGGCCCTCGTTTTGCTTTTGCCCCGGAAAAAGGGGGCGCATGATTCCTCGGGGCATCCGCCCCGGTGCGCGCTCAGGGGGTTTGACCTGCCTCGCGGGCGGCCTTGCGGCGGCTGTAATAGCCGTCGGTCCAGCCGAGGTAAAGCCCGCCGCCAGCAGATGCACCCCGGTGGAAAGGAACAGGTAGCTGGCCATGGTGAGGATGAGCACCACCAGACTGGCGCACACCAGCGCCCGGTGGTTGCCCGCGTCGGTGCGCTTCTGGGTGCTCAGCTTGGAAACCAGCATGCCCGCCACCAGGAAGATGTAGAAGTAGGGCAGCCAGGGGGTGAGGCCCTTCTCCTGGGCCAGGATGGAGGAGTAGGCGATGACCGCCCCGTAGGGGATCATCAGGAACATCATGTTGAACATGAAGGGCAGCGCCGGGGCGTAGATGGACTCCTTCAGGGAGAAGCGGCCCCGCTGCACCTTGGGGTACTTGATGCGGCACAGGCTCACGCAGACCAGCGCCGCCACCGCGATGCCGAAGATGGTGAGGAAGGAGGCCCGGCTGCTCAGGTTCTCCTGCACCTGCAGGCCCACGAAGGGCCCCAGGGCCATGCCGATGGACACGGTGAAGGCGAAGCGGCTGATGCCCTGGGTGACCTTGGCGGCGGGCAGCACGTCCCCCGCCAGGGTCATGGTGGCGGAGCCGCACACCGAGTAGACCGCGCCCATGTAGAGGCGCACCACGATCAGCGCGCCGAACACCGGGAAGGCCAGAAACGCCGGAAAGGACAGGCAGAACAGGGCCAGAAAAATCAGATACACCCGGTAGCGGTTGAAGTTGTCCAGCAGATAGCCGGCCACCGGGCGGAACAGGATGGTGGCCACCGGCATGGCGGTGAGCACGATGCCCACTTTGGAGCCGGTGATGCCGATCTCCTCGCAGTAGAGGGGGATGATGGGGATGGAGGCGTAGAACGCCGCCAGCACCAGCAGATTGGTGATGAACAGGAGGATGAACCTCCGGTTCCATATCGTCTCGCTTTATTCCATGGGATACTTCCTTTACAAAAAATATAGTGGCAATTGCCACCATATTCAGCGTAGCACCCGGCGGGACCGCTGTCAATATCCGGTTGCGATTGCCACCAATTTGGGGTATAATGCAGGAAAAGAAAAAGGAGGCGCCGCCCATGCAGCCCATTGCCGACAGTCCCCTGCGCAGCCTTTCCATCCTCTACCGCAAAAGCCACATCTGGCTCAGCGAGGGGTGCGCCCCCTGCGGCCTCACGGCGGCCCAGGCGGTGGTCATTTTAGTGGTGTGCGACCACGGGGCCCTCACCCAGGACGAGATCACCAAGCGCCTCTCGCTGGACAAGAGCGTGGTGGCCAAAACGGTGGCGAAGCTGGAGGAGACGGGGTTTCTCTCCCGGCGCACCAATCCCAAAGACAAGCGCACCTACGACATCCACCCCACCGAAAAGGCCATGGAGGTCTACCCTGCCCTGCAGGGGCAGGTGGAGGCGGGCTTTGGCCGTATGACCGCCCGCATGACCGAGGCCCAGCGGGCCCAGTTCCAGCGGCTGCTGGCCCTGGCGGCGGACGCCTGCCTGGAGCGGGAGGAATGAGCCGGCCCCGGCGCTGAGGGGCTTCGGCCGGCGGCAGAGGCCGCGGCCGGAGAAAAGGCGCGGGGCCTTCGCGCAGCGCGGAAAAAAGAGCGCCGGACGGGAATTTTCCCGTCCGCCGCTTTCATGTATCCAAAGGCGTCAGTTCTTTTCGAATTTGTCGCGCAGGTTTTTGAAGAAGCCCTTGCGCTGTTCGTAGTTGTCGTCCTTGAGGCTCTGCTCAAAGGCGGCCAGCGCGTCCCGCTGGGCGCGGGTGAGCTTTTTGGGGATCTCCACCATCACCTTGACGTACTGGTCGCCGCGGCCGCGGCCGCCCAGGTACTGGATGCCCCTGCCCCGCAGCCGGAAGGTGGTGCCGCTCTGGGTGCCTTCCGGCACGTTGTACTCCACCTTGCCGTCCACGGTGGGCACCACGATGGAGGCGCCCAGCACCGCCTGGCTGTAGGTGATGGGCACGGTGACCCACACGTCGTAGCCGTCCCGCTCGAACATGGGGTCCGGCCGCACGGTGACGATGACGATCACGTCGCCGGACGGGCCGCCGTTCGCGCCGGCGTCGCCCTGGCCCCGCAGCGCGATGCTCTGGTCGTCGCCGATGCCCGCGGGAATTTTTACCTCCAGCGACTTCTTCACGGCCACCTTGCCGGTGCCGTGGCAGTGGGTGCAGGGGGTCTTGACGATCTTGCCCTTGCCGCCGCAGCGCTGGCAGGGCTGACGCTGCTGCATCACCATGCCGCCCATGCGCAGGTTGCGGTTCACATAGCCCGCGCCGCCGCAGTCCGGGCAGGTCTCGGGGCTGGTGCCCTTGGCCGCGCCGGAGCCGCCGCACTCGGGGCAGGTGTCCTGCTTGGTGATGGTGATGGTCTTGGTGCAGCCGTGAGCCGCCTCCATGAAGCCCAGCACCAGGCTCACCCGCACGTCTGCGCCCTTGCGGGGGGCGTTGGGGTTGGCCCGCTGGCCTCCGCCGAAGCCGAAGCCGCCGCCCATCCCGCCGAACAGGTCGCCGAAGATGTCGTTCAGGTCCACGCCGCCCATGCCGCCAAAGCCGCCGAAGCCGCCCGCGCCCGGGCCGCCGGCCCCCGCGCCGTAGCTGGGGTCCACGCCGGCAAAGCCGAACTGGTCGTAGCGGGCCCGCTTTTCCTTGTCGCTGAGCACCTCATAGGCCTCGTTCACCTCTTTGAACTTCGCCTCGGCCTCCTTGTCGCCGGGGTTCAGATCCGGGTGATATTTTTTCGCCTGCTTGCGATACGCCTTTTTCAGGTCCTCTTCGCTGGCGTTTTTCGCCACGCCCAGGACCTCATAGTAATCGCGTTTGTCTGCCATACCTTATCCACCTGTGTCTGCCCGCCGGGCGGGCTCTCTTTCCGTAAAAATCGAGGGGCGCGTTTAGCCCAGAAGGCCTCCCCTTGATGGCAAGGGGAGGCTTGAAACGGGTTTATACTTCCTTGAAGTCCGCGTCCACCACGCCGTCGTCGGGCTTGCCGGTGTTGCCGGCATTGCCCGCGTCCGCGCCGGGAGCGCCGGCCGCGCCGGAGCCTTGAGCGTTCTTGTAGAGCTCCTCGCTGATGGCGTAGAAGGCCTTCTGGACCTCCTCCTGCTTGGCCTTGATGGCCTCGACGTCGGTGCCCTTCAGAGCCTCTTTCAGCTCGCTGAGCTTGGCCTCGACCTCGGCCTTCTTGGAAGCGTCCACCTTGTCGCCCAGCTCGTTCAGGGTCTTTTCGGTCTGGAACACCATCTGGTCGGCGCCGTTGCGCACGTCCACTTCCTCACGGCGCTTCTTGTCCTCGGCAGCGAACTGCTCGGCCTCGCGCACGGATTTCTCGATGTCCTCCTTGCTCATGTTGGTGGAGGCGGTGATGGTGATGCTCTGCTCCTTGCCGCTGCCCAGGTCCTTGGCGCTCACGTGCACGATGCCGTTGGCGTCGATGTCAAAGGTGACCTCGATCTGAGGCACGCCGCGGGGAGCGGCGGGGATGCCGTCCAGCTTGAACATGCCCAGGCTCTTGTTGTCGCGGGCAAACTCACGCTCGCCCTGCAGCACGTTGACTTCCACGCTGGGCTGGTTGTCGGCGGCGGTGGAGAAGATCTGGCTCTTCTTGGTGGGGATGGTGGTGTTGCGCTCGATGATCTTGGTGCAGACGCCGCCCAGGGTCTCGATGCCCAGGCTCAGGGGGGTGACGTCCAGCAGCAGGATGCCGCCCACTTCCTTGTTCAGCACGCCGCCCTGGATGGCAGCGCCGATGGAAACGCACTCGTCGGGGTTGATGCCCTTGAAGGGCTCCACGCCCATCTCCTTCTTGACGGCCTCCTGCACGGCGGGGATACGGGTGGAACCGCCCACCAGCAGCACCTTGCCCAGGTCAGAGGGCTTCAGGCCGGCGTCGGCCATGGCCTTGCGGACGGGGCCCATGGTGCGCTCCACCAGGTCGGCGGTCAGAGCGTCGAACTGGGCGCGGGTGAGGGTGGTGTCCAGGTGCTTGGGGCCGGTGGCGTCGGCGGTGATGAAGGGCAGGTTGATGGCGGTGCTGGTCACGCCGGACAGCTCGATCTTCGCCTTCTCGGCGGCTTCCTTCAGGCGCTGGGCGGCCATCTTGTCCTGACGCAGGTCGATGCCGTTCTCCTTCTGGAAGTTGTCCGCCAGCCAGTCGATGATGCGCTGGTCAAAGTCGTCGCCGCCCAGGTGGGTGTCGCCGTTGGTGGCCAGAACTTCGGTCACGCCGTCGCCCATCTCGATGATGGACACATCGAAGGTGCCGCCGCCCAGGTCGTAGACCATGATCTTCTGGTCGGCGTCCTTGTCCGCACCGTAGGCCAGAGCCGCGGCAGTGGGCTCGTTGATGATGCGGCGCACGTTCAGGCCGGCGATGGTGCCGGCGTCCTTGGTGGCCTGACGCTGGCTGTCGTTGAAGTAGGCGGGCACGGTGATGACCGCGTCGGTGACCTTCTCGCCCAGATAAGCCTCGGCGTCCGCCTTCAGCTTGGCCAGGATCATGGCGCTGATCTGCTGGGGGTTATAGTCCTTGCCGTCGATGGTCACCTTGTAGTCGGTGCCCATGTGGCGCTTGATGCTGCTCACGGTGCGGTCGGGGTTGGTGATGGCCTGACGCTTTGCCACCTGACCCACCAGGCGCTCGCCGGTCTTGGTGAAGCCCACCACGCTGGGGGTGGTGCGGGCGCCTTCGGCGTTGGCGATGACGACGGGCTCGCCGCCCTCCATCACGGAAACACAGCTGTTGGTAGTGCCAAGGTCGATGCCAATGATTTTACTCATAGTATATCTCTCCTAAATTTTACTCAAATGGAATGGAATGTTTTGATATGGGAAGGGGCTTTAAAACCCTTTCAGCGAACTATTCGGCCACGATGACCGTGGCGTGGCGGATGACCTTGTCACCCAGTTTGTATCCCTTCTGGAACACCTGCAGAACGGTGCCGCTCTCCTCACCGTTCTCGGCAGCCTTCTGCATCACGGCGTTGTGCACCGCGGGGTCGAAGGGCTGGCCCAGAGCGGGGATCTCCTCCACCTTGAGGGCTTCAAAGGCGGCCTTGGCTTTTTCCAGCGTCAGGGTCACGCCCTTTTTGAAGTTCTCGTCGGCGGTGGGGGCGGCTTCGGCCATCTCCAGCGTGTCCAGGATGGAAAGGATCTGGCTCACCGCGTGGGCCACGCCGTTGCCGAAGGCGGCGTCCTGCTCCCGGGCCGAGCGCTTGCGGAAGTTGTCGTACTCGGCGGCGGTGCGCAGCAGCCGGTCCTTGGCGGCGTCCGCCTCGGCGCGGGCCTTTTCGGCCTCGGCCCTGGCGGCGGCCAGCTGGCTCTCCAGTTCCTTTTTGGTCCCTTTCTTTTCTTTTTCGGGGGCTTTTTCCGCCGCGGGCTGTTCAGCCTCGGGGGCGGCGGCCTCCTGCGCCGCTTCGGCCTTGGGGGCCGTTTCGGCTGCGGCCTCTTCGGGCCGGATGTTGGTCTCGTCCATCATTGCGGGTCCTCCTGCGCCTTGCCGGCCATGCACTCGCCGAGCTTCAAGGCAAAATAGTCAAGAACGGGCACCAGCTGCTCAAAGGGCATCCGGGTGGGCCCCAGCAGGGCGATGGCCCCGGTGAGGCCGCCGCCGGCCAGATACCGCTTGCTCATGAAGCAAAGCCCCGGCAGCGGGCGCTGCAGGTCCTCGCCCAGCAGCACGGTGGTGCGGCCGGTGCGGGGAGTGATGAGCCTGCCGGCCCGTTCGTCGTCGGTGAAAAGTTCCAGCACCCTGGGCAGAAGGCCGGTCAGCTCCGGCCAGCGCATCAGGTACTGCAGGCCCTGGGGATAGGTGCGGGCCTGGGCTGCCTGCCGCAGCAGCGCCGCCGCCGCGTTCAGCACCGGGTAGAGGTCGTTCCCCCGCCCGCCCAGCTCGGCGGCCAGGTTCGCCAGCACGGCGCCCGTCAGGTCCGCCGGGGCCACGAAGGTCAGCCCCCGGTTCAGCACTCCGGCCAGCAGCGCCGCGTCCTCCGCGGTGAGGTCGGTGTCCAGCCGGGCCACGCGGGTGCGCACGCCGCCGGCGCTGGTCACTGCCAGCACCGCCGCGGTGCAGCGGCCCACCTGCACCACCTCGTAGTGGGCGATGCAAAGGTCGTCCGCCCGGGGGGTGGTGGCCGCCACCATGTAGCCGGAATAATCCGCCAGGGCCTTGGCCGCCCCCGCCGCCAATCGTTCCGGCTCGTAGTCGAGGCCGGCGAAGATGCGGTCGATCTCGGTCTTCTGCCGGGCGGAAAGGCCCGGCGCGGGGCGCATCAGGTTATCCAGATAATAGCGGTAACCCTTGGCGCTGGGCACCCGGCCCGCGCTGGTGTGTGGCTGCTCCAGAAGGCCCAGCTTTGTCAGTGCGGCCATCTCGTTGCGCAGGGTCGCGCTGGACACAGCCATGTCGAAATACTGGCAAAGAAGCCCCGAGCCCACCGGCTCGCCGCCCTGGGTGTAAAGGGCCACAATGGCCTCCAGCACCCGCTGCTTTCTGTCGTCCATGGCCATGCGCCCCACCTCTTTTCTGTGATTTTAGCACTCATTACCTCCGAGTGCTAAATTTATTGTACTCCATTTTATTCGTCTGTCAAGGGGGTGGTGTGAAAAATTTAAAAGTTTCATGGAACGTTCACAATGCCGCTGCCTTTCGGGGCACAAAAAGGGCCCGCGTCTGCTCTTTCGGGGCGGCGCGGGCGGGGCGGAACAGCGCTTCAGCTCTCCATCTGCTTTGCAAGAAAGGCGGCGGCAATGGCCAGGGCCTTCTGCTCTTCGGGGGTGGGGACGGCGGTCTTTTCGTCGCTCAGAAGGGCCACCGCCCCCGCCACGTCGCCGGCGGCGATGATGGGCGCGGCGATGTGGATGTGGCGCGCCGCGCCCTCGCAGGGAAACTGGCAGTCCTCGGCGCGGCCGGTGTGCAGATAGACGCGGCGGGCGTGCATCAGCTTTTCCAGCGGGATGCTCACCCGCTTTTCCAGGCACTCCTTGCGGGCGGCGCCGGCGGCGGCGATGACGCTGTCCCGGTCGCAGACGATGGCGGTGCGGGAAAGGTTTTTCTGCAGCACCTCGGCGTACTGGGCGGCGAAGGCGGCCATCTCCCCGATGGGCGAATACTTTTTGAAGATGACCTCGCCGTCGCCGGTGGTGAAAATTTCCAGCGGGTCCCCCTGGCGGATGCGCTGGGTGCGGCGTATCTCCTTGGGGATGACCACCCGCCCCAGTTCGTCGATGCGGCGCACGATGCCGGTTGCTTTCATGGCGTGTACCTCCTGTGAAGGCGGCAAAAATGCCGCCGCTTGTGCTCTGTGTTTCTTAGTATCTGCCAGTGCAGGCAAATTATACAAGCGCCGGTCCCCCGCCGTCCTTTTCGGGGCGGGGGCGGTTCTGGTATAATAAGGTAAAAGAACGCCCCGCAAGGAGGGAACGAACATGGCGCCACTGATCCTGATCGCCGAGGACAACCCTGAGATACGCGGCCTTTTGCGCCTTTATCTGGAAGGAGAGGGCCTGCGGGTGCTGGAGGCGGAAAACGGCGACGAGGCCCTGGCCAAGGCCCGCGCCGAAACCCCGGACCTGGCCATTCTGGACGTGATGATGCCCGGGCTCTCGGGCTATGAGGTGACGCGGGCCCTGCGGCGCTTCAGCGAGATGCCCATCCTCATCCTCTCGGCCAAAAGCGAGGACAACGACAAAATCCTCGGCCTGAATCTGGGGGCGGACGACTATGTCACCAAGCCCTTCAACCCGGTGGAGGTGGTGGCGCGGGTGAAGGCTCAGCTGCGCCGGGCCGCCCGTGCGGGGGGCGAGGTGCTGCGGGGCGGCGAGCTGGCGCTGGACCTGGCCAGCATGCGGCTGGAAAAGGCGGGCCGCCCGGTGCCCCTCACCCCCATGGAGGCGAAGATACTGGCCATTCTGATGCGCTCGCCGGGGCGGGTGTTCACCAAGGCCCAGCTCTACGAGGGGGCCGCCGGCGACTATTTTGAAGGGGACGAGAACGCCATGATGGTGCACATCTCCAAGCTGCGGGACAAAATCGAGGACGACCCCCGCTCTCCCCGCTACATCCGCACGATAAGGGGGCTGGGGTACCGTTTTGAAGCGTGAAAAGAGCGCCGGCGGCCTGTTCGGCCTGCTGGCAAGGCAGTATCTGCTGTTCACCCTGGCGCTGCTGACCATCGCGGCGGCGGTGCTCGCCCTGTGGGCGCTCTACACCGCCCGGCTCTACCGCGTGCCCGACTGGGACAGCCTCCTGGCGGACCCGGCCCTGGCCGAGGGAAAGTGGGATACGCTGCGCCGTCACCTGACCCCCGGCAGCGGCTTTGCGGTCTACGACGAAAAGGGCGCGCTGGTGTTCGCCGCCGGCGAGGGCTTCGACCCTGCCCTCACCGAAGGGGAGCTGGCCTGCGTGCCCGCCTGGAACGAAGGGGTGCAGATCGACGCCTATGAACTGAGCGGCGACGGAGCGGCCCGCCATCTGGTGGTGGCCCACACGCCGGACGGCGAAGGGGGCGAGGCCACCCGCACCGCCGTGCTGGACGAAAACTACCGGGTGCTGCTGGGGGGGCTGGAGGAAGGCCGCGCCGCCTACACTCCCGAAGAATACCGCTATCTCACCGGGGCCCGGTTCGAGAACAGCTACCTCGCCCGGGCGGAGGCCACCGGCCCGCAGGGCGGGCGCTATGCCCTGCTTTTGCGGGAGACCTACCCCACCGACGCCCAGTACCGTCAGGTGCTGGGGAGCAGCGTGTGGGTGGCGGCGCTGTTCCTGCCGCTGTTTCTGGCCACGGCGGGGCTGTTCATCTGGCGGCTGCGGCGGCGCATCGCCCGGCCCCTGGCGGCGCTGAACGCCGCGGTGGACGCCCAGAGCCGGGGCGAGGACCTGCGGGTGGGCAACTGCGGCGGCCCAAGGGAGATACGCCGCATCGGCGAGAGCTTTGACAACTTTGCCGCCCGGCTGGCCGAGAGCGAGGCCGAGCGAAAGCGGCTGGACGAGGGCCGCCAGAAGCTCATCGCGGACATCTCCCACGACATCAAGACCCCGGTCACGGTCATCTGCGGCGCGGCGGACGCCCTCTGCGACGGCAAGGTGCCCGAGGAAGAACGCCAGCGCACCCTGCGGATGATACAGAGCAAGGCGGCGGATCTGGCCCGCCTCACCGACGCGTTCCACGAGTACAGCAAGACCCAGCACCCCCGCTTTGAGCTGCACACCCGGCGGGTGGATGTGTGCGAGTTTTTCCGGGCCTGGCTGGCGGCGCGCTACGACGAGATCGACCTGGCGGGCTTTTCGCTGGAGCCCTCCATCCCCGAAGCGCCCGCCTTCTGCATGGTGGACGAGTTGCAGCTGCGCCGGGCGCTGGATAACCTCCTCTCCAACGCCCTGCGCCACAACCGGCTGGGCACCATGCTCTTTGTGGAGGTGGAGCCGGGGCCGCAGAAGGTGACGGTGCGCATCGCGGACAACGGCGCGGGCATCCCCCCCGAGCGGCGCAAGACCATCTTCGAGCCCTTCGTCACCGGCAGCGCCGCCCGCACCGGCGCGGGCAGCGGGCTGGGCCTTGCCATCACCCGCCGCATCCTGGAAAAGCACGGCGGTTCCATCCGGCTGAACGAAAAGCCCGCCCCCGGCCGCGCCACCGAGTTTCTGCTCACCCTGCCCCGGGCGGAAGAATAAAACAATCAGGCAGCGCCGCGCATGCCCCCTGTCCGGGGCGTGCGCGGCGCTGCCGTTTTTCCCGGCATGGCCGGGACTATGGGAGAGAAAGACCGGGGCCCACCGGCGCGGGGCGGAGGAACGCCTCCCGCGCCGGGCCTGCCGTGCAAATGGGGGAGGAAACACGGGGCCCGCGGCCTTCTGGCAAAGGGAATGGGTCAGTCGCTCTTGATGGCTTCCAGGGCCGGGATGCGCACCGCCTTGTTGGCGGGGTAGTAGCCGGAACCCAGACCGATGAGCACCGAGAAGGCGATGGCGAAGAGCAAAAGCCACGGGGGTGTCACGCAGACCCGGGCGGGGCCGTCGCCGCCCAGAAGGGCGATGCGCAGGTTTTCGGCGTTCGGCCCGCCCAAGGTCACGATGTTGGCGATGAAGGCGGCCACAAAGCTGATGACGCAGCTCACGATGCCGCCCATCAGGCCGATGCAGCCCGCCTCGGCGAGGAAGAGGGCGCGGATGTCCCGCACATAGCAGCCCAGGGCCTTCATCACACCGATCTCCTTGGTGCGCTCGGAGATGGACATGACCATGGTGTTGGTGATGCCGATGGCCGCCACCACAAGGCTGATGGCTCCAAGACCGCCCAGCATCATCTGCTTTTGCCGGGCCTCTTTTTCCATGGGCTCGCGGATGCTCTCCATGGATTCGGTGGCGCAGCCCAGGGCGCGGATGCGCTTTTCCAGCGCCGCCACCTGGGAGATGCTGTTCGCCTTCACCAGCACCGACTGGTAGGGCGACGCGCCCTTTTTGACCAGATGCAGCTTTTCGGTGAGGACTTTCAGGTCCTTCAGGTCCATCAGCACCCCCTCGCCGGTCTCCATGCCCTTGGAGTAGTCCTCCTTGGCAAGGGCCACCGGCTTGAGGGTGAGGCTGGTCTTGTATTCGCCGTTCTCCGCCTCCAGCACCAGCGGCTCCTTCAGCGGGTCAAAGTAGGCGGGGGGCGGGTCGTTCAGCTTGCCGGTGTCCTCGTTCCAACCGGCGGACCAGCGGTCCACCGTGTTGGAGCCCTCGGGGCGCAGGGTGTCCCGGAAGTTGTAGGCCGCGTACTGGCCCAGCACCACCTCGCCGGGCTTCAGGGGCCGCTCGCCCTTTTCCAGCTTGAAGCCCATGGCCTCCATGCCGGCGGTGTCCAGCCCGGTCACCGTCACCCAGTCCGCCACATAGCGCCTTGCGCTGCCGGCGTAAAGGTGCATGTCCGGCAGATCGATGGTCTGCCGGGGCATCACTGCCACCGCGCCGTCCAGCTTTTTCAGCCGGGCTACCATTGCGTCGTCCAGCTTCACCTTGCCGCGCCCGCCCTGGGGCGCGGTGACGGTGATGATGGTCAGATCGCCCAGCTCTGCCAGAAGCTTGTCCTGGGCCTCCTTCATGCCGATGCCCAGCGACACCATGATGACGATGGAGCATCCGCCGATGACCACCCCCAGCACCGTGAGAAAGGTGCGGGAGCGCTTGCGCAGGAGGTTTTGCAGGCACAGGCGAAACAGGTCCTGTTTGCGCATGGGTCATTCCTCCTTCGGCTGCTCCGGCTCATCCTCGCCGGGGGCCTCGGCCCAGCTCCACGCGTCGGCCGCCGGGTCCTCGCCCGCGGCCTTGCGGCGCAGCCGCTTCACCAGAAAGAACACCGTGCCGGCGGCAACTGCCAGCGCCGCCGTGGCGGGGATGATCGGCAGCCAGGCGGGCCGGGCGGGGGCCAGGTCCGCGTCGTCCAGCGCAAAGTCCGGCTCGGGCGCGCCCTCCCCCACCGTCAGCGAGAGGGGGAACTCCTTGGTCTGGGTCTGCAGGTCGGCGTCCTCGTAGGTCACCTTGATGGTCAGGTCCAGCTTGCCGGCGGCCTCGGGGGTCAGGGCAAAGCCGATGCTGCCCGACGTGCCCGCCGCCACGTTGCCCAGGTACTGCACCTTCGCGGGGGACTCAAAGCCCTCGCCCACCAGCTGGGCCTCCAGGTTGCCGATGTCCGCCCGGCCCTTGTTCACATAGGCCAGGGTCACTTCGCCCTCCACGCCGGCGGTGAAAGAGGCCGCCGCGGGCTGGTTCAGCTGGAAGCGGTCCGGCTGGCTCACCGGCACCGACAGACGGATGTCCGAGGTGACGGCGCTGCGCTTGCCCGCGTCCACATATTCGTATTTGAAGCTCACCGTGATGGCCTGGGCCCCGCTTTTGCAGGTGGGCACCGCCTGCAGGGGCAGCTCCTGGGTGAGGGTCTTGCCGGCGCTCAGCGCGTCGTAGTGGGCGGTGTTGGAGCCGCCGTCCACCGTGAAGCACTCGCCGCCGTCCACCGTGACCACGATGTTTTCCACCTTGGTGGTGCCGGTGTTCTCAAAGGTGAAGGAGAGGGGGAACCGCCCGCCGGCGGCCACCGGCTTTCCGCCGTAGTCGAACTTCTGCACCACGATGTTGGGCACCGGCTTTTCCACGCTGGAGGCGGAAGAGGCCGCCTTGGCGGGGATGTTCAGCCGGTCGGAGGCGGTGCCGGCGGAGGCGGCGCTGCCGTAGGTGTAGCGCAGGTCCACCGAGAGGCTCTGGGCGGAGGAGGAGATCTGACTTGCCCCCTGCAGCTTCACGGTGATGGAGGCGGTCTTGCCGGGGGCGATGTCCGACACCGGGAAGGTGGAGGCGACGTTCAGAAGACTCAGGCCCTCGGAGGGGGCCACCGTGGCCGCCGCGTTCTTCACCGTCACGTCGCCGGTGTTCTTGAAGGTGAGAACCAGGTCGAACACCTCGCCGGGGGAGATGGGGCTGGAGATGTCCGAGCGGCTGATGAGCACCAGCGGCTGAGCAGCCGCGGGCTTTGCCTTCACCGGGATGGTCAGCCGGTCGGTGGCGGTGCCGGAGGCGGGGGCGTCCTCGCCATAGGTGAAGCGCAGCTCCACCGGCAGGCTCTGGGCGCCGGCGGCGGTGTCCGCCGCGCGCAGCTTCAGGGTCACGCTGCCGGTGCCGCCGGCGGGGATGTCGTCCAGAAGAAAGCTGGACGCGCCGCCCGCGATGCTCACGCCGTCGGCGGGCGAGAAGGCGGCCACCGGGCCCTTGAGGGTCACGTCGCCCAGGTTGCGGAAGTAGACGGTGACGTCCGCCTCGCTGCCGGCGGGCAGGTCGGCCATGTCGCTGCGGCTGATGAGCACGCCCGGCACGGGGGCGGGGGCAGGCGCGGGGTCGGAAGAGCTGCTCCCGGAGGCGGCGGCGGGCGGGGCGAGGGGCACGGTGCCTTCGTCCGCCAGCGCACGCAGGCTCAAAAGGCTCAACGCCAGCAGCGCCATCAGCGAGGCGACGCCCCGGCGGAAATAGAACTGTTTCATGTTACTGCACGCTCCTTTGTTTCACTTCCTCCCGCACGATCTGGCCGTCGATGAGGGTCACGATGCGGTCGGCATAATGGGCCATCTCCGGGTCGTGGGTGACCAGGATGATGGTCTGGTGGAAATCCCGCGCGAAGCCGCAGATCATCTCCATGACTTCCACGGTGGTCTTGGAATCCAGGTTGCCGGTGGGTTCGTCGGCGAACACCACGTCCGGCCGGGCCAGGAAGGCGCGGGCAATGCCCGCCCGCTGCTGCTGGCCGCCGGACATCTGGGCGGGGTAGTGGTCCATCCGGTGGCCCAGGCCCACCCGCTTGAGCATGGCCCGGGCGGCGGCGTCCCGCTGGGCGGGAGGCACCCCCCGGAACAACAGGGGCATGGCCACGTTCTCGGCGGCGGTGAGGCTGGGCAGAAGATTGTAGGACTGAAACACGAAGCCCAGGTGCCGCTGGCGGAAGGCCGCCAGCTGTTCCTCGCTCATGCGGGAGATGGGCGCGCCGCCGATGCGGACTTCGCCCCGGGTGGGCTTTTCCATGCCCGCCAGCTGGTTGAGCAGGGTGCTCTTGCCGGAGCCGGAGGTGCCGAAGATGCAGCATATCTCCCCCCGCATGATGGAAAGGTCGATGTGTTTGAGGGCCACCACCGTCTCGTCCCCCAGGGGGTACTCTTTGCGCAGGCCCCGCACTTCCACGATGGGCCGTTTGCGCGGCGAAGGGTCTTGCATGGCGTCCGCCTCCTTTCGAGAAGTGAGTATACCGCCCCATTCTTTCCCCTGCCTTTGCCCTGCCTTAAGATTTGGAAAGGTTTTTTATAAATGCGGGCGGTGGGGTGGCGGTTCGGCTTTCAGCGGGCGGGCAAAAGGCTCGCCGTGCTGACCGCGCTCACCCGGCCCGGCAGCACGGGGACACCACCCTTAGTGCGCATCAGAACGGACACTTTTCTTCGTCGTGAAAAGTGTCCGAGATGCCGCGTGCGAGGGTGCGTGTCCCCGGGCGGACGCGAAAGAAACGACAATGCCGCGTGCGGTGGGGATGGGCCGGGCGAAGCGCTTTATTCAAAGCTGCCCTTTCCTTTGCCCGGGCGGCGCTGTGGTGCGGGCAGTTTTGCGCGGGATGGCCGCGTCACTGTCCGCCGCCGCACGCGGCGTTTCGGACACGCTGCACTCGCACCGTGCAGCGTGTTCGCTCCGAGGCGCACTACGCGGCGGCAATGCCGCGGCTGGCTCGGTCTGCATCGGGCGGCGAGCCGTGCAAAACAGGGGAGCGCGCCGGCCTGTTTCTGCTTTACCCGCGCCGCCGCCCCCTTGCCCCCTCGGCGGCGCTGTGCTAAAATAAATCGGATATACCCAAAAATGCGGCTTTGCAGAAGGAGGCGTTTTTCATGGCCGAGACCATCGTGGCGCTGGCCACTCCCCCGGGGGAGGGCGGCATCGCCGTGGTGCGCCTGTCCGGCGAGGAGGCGCTGGCGGTGGCGGCAAAGGTGTTTTTTCCACACAACGCCGCCAAAAAAGTGGAAAACGCGAAGGGCTACACCGCCCTCTACGGCAGCTTCATGGCCGACGGCCGCCAGCTGGACGACGGGGTGGCCTTGTTCTTCCGCGCGCCCCACAGCTACACCGGCGAGGACGTGGTGGAATTGAGCTGCCACGGCGGGCCTGTGGTGGCCCAGAGCCTCATCGACGCCTGCATCGCGGCGGGGGCCCGCCCTGCGGGGCCGGGGGAGTACACCCGGCGCGCCTTTGTGAACGGGCGCATCGACCTGACCCAGGCGGAGGCAGTGATGAGCCTCATCGGCGCGGCGGGGCGGCAGGGTGCGGCTCTGGCCCGCACGGCGCTGGACGGCGCGCTGGCAAAGCGCATCGACGGATTCAAACAGCAGCTGGTGGCCCTGGCGGGGCACATCGCCGCCTGGGTGGATTTCCCCGAGGAGGACGTGCCCGCTCTGGAGCCGGAGGCCCTTTCCGCAACTTTGGCCGAGGTGAAGGCCGGTCTTTCCGACCTCATCAAAAATTTCGGCGCGGGCGCTGTTCTGCGCCAGGGCGTGGACGCGGCCATCGTGGGCAGCCCCAACGTGGGCAAGAGCACCCTGCTCAACCTTCTGGCGGGCTTCGACCGGGCCATCGTCACCCCCATCGCCGGCACCACCCGGGACGTGGTGGAGCAGGCGGTGATGCTGGGCGGCGTGCGCGTCACCCTGCGGGACACCGCCGGCCTGCGGGACACCGGCGACGTGGTGGAGGCGGAGGGCATCCGCCGCAGCCGCCGCGCCATGGAGGAGGCGGGCCTCATCCTGGCCGTGTTCGACGGCTCGGCCCCCCTCACCGAGGAGGACAAACAGCTGGCGGCGGACTGCGCCGGGCGGCCGGCCATCGCCATCGTGAACAAGAGCGACCTGCCTCAGCAGTTCGACCCGGCGGCCATTGCGGCCAGCTTTGCGGAGGTCGTCACTCTGGCCGCGGGCCGGGGCGAGGGCGCCCAGGCTTTGGGCGAAGCGGTGCGCCGGGTGCTGGGCGTGGCGAATCTCGACCCCAGCGCCCCCTGCCTTGTGAGCCAGCGGCAGTACGCCGCCGCCTGCGAGGGCCGCGCCGCGCTGGAAGAGGCGGAGAACGCCCTGGCCGGCGGCTTCGGGCTGGACGCGGTGAGTGTCTGTGTGGACGACGCCCTCTCCGCCCTCTGCCGCCTCACCGGCGAGGACGCCTCCGAGGCGGTGGTGGAGGAAGTGTTCTCCACCTTCTGCGTCGGCAAATAGTTTTATCGACACACGTTCCTACCTCGGAGTGAAACAAAGCTTACCCGTAGGTTCATCCCTCGGAGGTTTTGGGCAGTTTTATCGGTTCACGTTCATGCCTTAGAGAGGAACAAAGCTTACCCGCAGGTTCATCCCTCGGAGGTTTTGGGCAGTTTTATCGGTTCACGTTTATGCCTTAGAGAGGAACAAAGCTTACCCGCAGGTTCATCCCTCGGAGGTTTTGGG
>ERZ506950.117-NODE-117-length-75417-cov-7.206337_pt1 | contig 75417 bp, 77 predicted proteins | sample MGYA00512897_ERZ506950 | MGnify/ENA metagenome assembly ERZ506950
GACGCTCTTCCGATCTCGCCTACAACGAGACCGCCCCCGATACCGCCAGGACCGAGGACGCCCTGCAGGACGAAGCTCAGCAGAAGAGCGCCGCGCCCGCCGTGCGGGACTTCGACCTGGGTGAATACGAGGGCCTGCCGGTGCTGGTGCTGGGGGATGACTCCGCCGGCATGGGCGGCGGGGTGACCTTCGTGGCCGGGAGCCTGGACGACATCCGGGGAAATAACCCCACCTGGAACATCACCGCCAACCAGCTGCCCGCCACCCTGCCGGTGTGGCACGCCCAGAGCGGCGAACACGCCGGCCCCCTCACCGGCCTGCTGGACTGCACCGCCGACGCGCTGGGCCTGCCCCTTGTGCTGGACGAGGAAGAGGAGGCCCCCACCGGCTACCCCAGCCCGGACCTCTGGCCTTACAGCGCCTTTGGCGACCTGATGGACCCGGAACACTGGGACCCGGAGCTGCCCCTCTATGAGCAGGAGGACCCCTCCAAGGCAAAGGTGTGGAGCGTTTCCGCCTCCGGCACCACCGTCTCCGGCTACCGGGACGGGGAAGGGGAATCGGAGGACTATCAGGCGGGCGACGACGCGGCCCTGGCCCTGTTCGGGGAGCTGGCGGGCATTGAAAATCCCGCCCATCAGCACACCCTCACCACCGGCTACGACGGGCAGGCGCGCTGGAACGTCAGCGGGCACTTCTACTATGAGGCCGGCGGCGACACCATGGCCCAGCGCCTCTTGAATTACAGCTTCCGCCGGGTGTCCGGCACAGTGGACTCCACCGGCGCGCTGCGCAGCTTCTCCCTGACCCTGCCCCCGGAAACGGAGCAGGTGGGCGACTACCCCCTGCGCACCCCCGAGGAGGCGAAGGCAGCTCTCCAGGCCATCCTGGACGAGGAACAGGCCAGCGGCATGCGGGAATACGACCTGTCGGTGGAGCAGGTGGAGGGCTGGCAGCTGGAATACGCCCAGAGCAGCATGAATCCCTACATCCAGCCGGTCTACCGCTTCTGGCTGAAAACGGACCTGACCCCCGAAGATGCCTTTTATGAAAACGCCGAGGGCAATGTGTACGTGAGCTACACCGTCAGCGCCCTGCCCGAAGGCTACTGCATCCCCTTTGAGGAAGCGTTCAACTAAAAAAATCCCCCGCCGCGGCGGGGGATTTTTTGCTTCAGCCATTATAGGGCGGCTCGGGCATGATGATGGCCGCCACGATGTAGGCGATGAGGCCGCTGCCCCACCAGATGGTCAGGGCCACGGCGGCAAGACGCACCAGCGTGGGGTCCAGATTGAAGTATTCGGCGATGCCGCTGCACACACCGCACAGCATCTTTTCACGCCCCTTGTAAAGCCGTTTCGGTTCCATTGTCTCCTCCTTGCTGCCGGGTCAGAACAGGCAGATGCCGGGGCCCCAGCCAAAGCGGTGGCGGGCGGCCACACCGTCGGCCCAGTTTTCCACGCCGTCGGCCCAGCGGTCCACGTCGTCCTCAAAGTCGTCGGCCCAATCGTTCATGTCGTCCTCGAAATCATTGGCCCAATCGTCCATATCGTCTTCAAAGTCCTCGGCCCAGTGCTCCGCGTCGTCGGCCCAGCCCAGGGCCCGCTCCAGCCAGCCGGGCACCCAGCCGTGGTAATGGCGCTGGGAGAGATTGGTGTAGTTCATCGCCTGCCGCGCCGCATCCGGGCCGCCGGTGGCATAGCCCATCAGCATCAAAGTAAGGCCCAGCACCGCCACCGCGACGGCCACGGCAAAAACCTTCAGAATGCCTTTCATCCCTTAAGCCTCCTTTTTCCCGGTCAGGGCCCGCCAGGCCCGCTTTGCCAGCCGCCAGCATGCAGGCAGCAGCCAGGCCACCAGCCACACCGCCGCCGTGATGAGGGCGATGCCCAGCGCCAGCCCCAGCAGACACAGGCCCACCATGAACAGGCCCACCGGGATGCCCGCCCCAAAGGCGGCGGGGGTGTTGGCCACCAGCACCGTCACGACGCCGATGACGGTGCCCACGCCCCCGAAGAAGAAGCCGAAGGCCGCGCCCACGATGCCCATCAGCACGCCGAAAACGGCGCCCGCCAGGCCGATCCACAGCGGGAACAGCACCACCGCCAAAATGATGAGCAGGATGGTGCGGTCGCTCATGCCCTTGCGCGGCGGCGCAGGCGGCGCCGCGCCGGGCCGCGCATAGGGCGGCAGGGGAATGGAAGCCCCCGCCGCGGCGGAAGAAGCCGGCGGCACGCCGGAGCCCGCGGGGCCCGCTGCTTGCGCTTCCTGCGCCGCGGTTTCCTGCTGCACCCGGCTGCCGGGCACGTTGGCCCGGATGATGGCGGCCACCTTTTCCGGGCTGCCCAGTTCCGCCAGCACCTGGGCCTCCTGCTGGGGGCCGGCGTCATCCAGATATTCCTCGTAAAAACGGATGGCCTCGGCCCGCTCCTCATCCGTCACGTCGCTCAGCAGCTCAGCCAGCCGCCGCAAAAATTCTTCACGGGTCATTGTGCATCCCCCTCGTTCAATAGCATTGCGTCGACCGCCTGCCGGTATTCCACCCATTCCGCCCGCAGTTTTGCCAGCGTCTCGGCTCCGGAGGGCGTCAGCCGGTAATAGCGCCGGTTGCGCCCGGCGAACTCCTGGTCGTAGGTTTCAAGATGGCCTTCCTTTTGCAGCCGGCGCAGCACCGGGTAGAGGGTGCTCTCGCTGACCACCATGATTTGGCGCACCTGCTGGGTGATGCGGTAACCGTAGGTGGGTTCCCGCTCGGCAGTGCTCAGCACCAGCGCGTCCAGCAGAGCTGCCCCTGTGTTGAACGCCATGCCATCGCCTCCTTTGTGGTTCTGGCAATATTATATTGCGTATAATATTAAATGTCAATAGAATATTACAAAAATCAAAAAATATTCGCGCGAGCCCCGGCAGGGCTCAAAGCGCGGGGGCGCGCCTGCAAAAAAACCTTTCCGCCAACGCGGAAAGGGGGGCGGGGCAGGCCGCCGGCGGGCACAAAAAAATCCCTCCCCGCAGCCGGGGAGGGAAAAGGCGGGGCGTTAGCCGGGGTGCCGTAAGAAAACGGCGCCGGGAAAAGGGCGATTTTGCGGTATCGCGGCGTCAAAGCGCCTTGACAACCACCAAGGGTGCCGGGGCGGCAAAGCCGCGAAGGCCCCGGTGGGGCCTTCGACCGGCAGGGCGGTCCGCAAAGCGGAGCGGGCGCACCCTCGTCGCGCCCGCAGCCCCTGCGGCGCTTTTCCTTGCGCTGCCATCAAAATCGCCCATTTCCTGGTGCGGAGCAGTCCGGGTCCGCGAAGCGGCCAAGGCCCCGGCGGGGCCTTGGACCGGCTGGGCGGTCTGCAAAGCAGAGCGGGCGCATCTTTGTTGCGCCCGCAGCCCGCGCCCCAGGATTTTGGATGAAGAAAGCACAAAGAGCGGCCCCGCAAGCCTTGGTGGCTTGTGGGGCCGCTCTGCGTGTTTTATACGCCAAAATCCTCAGGCAAAACCGCCGTTTTCTTATGCCACCCCGGCTTTCAGCCCTTCTTTTTAAAGATGATGAGTTTGGAAAAAACGTAGTTCGCCACGATGACCAGCACGTTGGAGAACACCTTCACGCCCAAGAACCAGAGATTCTGGCGCTCGGGGGCGATGAGCATCGGGCCCAGCAGGTCCGCGCCCAGCCACATCACCGCCACGTCCAGCACCAGGGTGCCCAGGCGGCAGGTGACGAAGGAAACGAACTCCCGCACCGCGGCCATGCCCTTGGCGCTGCTGCAGAACACCCACAGCCGGTTGGTGACATAGGCGAAGAGGATGCACAGGATGTTGTCCAGCACGGTGTTCACGGTGGTGGGCAGGCCCAAAAAGCGGAACACCATGGCCAGCACGATGTTGAGCAGGGTGGCAAGCCCGCCGAAGAACAGATAGGCGATGCCCTCGCGGTACTTCAAAAGCAGCGCCTTGGCCTTGGCGATCATTCCTCCACCACCCGCACGCTCTCCATCACCACAGGGGTGAGGGGACGGTCGTTGTAGTCGGTGGCAACTTCCGCGATGCGGTCCACCACGTCCATGCCGGCCACCACATGGCCGAAGGCGGCGTAGCCGCCGTCCAGGTGGGGCGCGTCCTCATGCATGATGAAGAACTGGCTGCCGGCGGAGTTGGGGTCCATGGCGCGGGCCATGCTGATGACGCCCCGGGTGTGCTTGATGGGGTTGGGCACGCCGTTGCGGGCAAACTCGCCCTTGATGTGCCAGCCGGGGCCGCCCATGCCGGTGCCGTCCGGGCAGCCGCCCTGGATCATGAAGCCGGGGATGATGCGGTGGAAGGTCAGCCCGTCATAAAAGCCGTCCTTGGCCAACTTGAGGAAATTCTCCACGGTGATGGGGGCGGCCTGGGCGTCCAGCTCCAGGTCGATGACGCCGCCGTCCTGCATGGTGATGCGAACCATATTTGTCACTCCGTTCCCGGGCGGCAGGGGCCGCCCGCTTTGTATTTTTGGTATGTACCGTCAGTATACCACACCGGCGGGCCGGGGGCAATCAGTACTGGCTGATGGGCAGGTTTTCGTCGTCGGTGCCGGGGCGGATGCCGCGGATGGTCACCGGGTAGGAAACGTCGGCGTTCACCTGCACCGTCACCGTGTCGCCCACCTTGCGGCCGAAGATGGCCCGGCCCAGGGGCGACCGGCGGCTGATGTGGCCGCCGCCCGCGTCCACCCGCAGGGTGGTCACCAGATGCACCTCCATCTCCTCGTCGTCCTCGGGCAGATACAGGGTCACATAGTCGAACAGGCCCACCCGGCCCTCGGCGTGGTCAGTCTTCACCACCCGGGCGGTGCGTATCATCCGCTGCAGGTAGCGGATGCGGCTCTCGTTGCGGTTTTTCTGGCGCTTGGCCTCTTTGTATTCAAAGTTCTCGCTCAAATCGCCAAAGGCCCGGGCCTCCTGCACGTCCTTGATGTACTGGGGGCGCAGCACCAGAATGCGGTGGTCTATCTCCTCCTGCATCTTTTTGATGTCCACTTCGGTCAGCTCGTCGTACAAAACCGAACGCCTCCTTTGCCCTTTGTCTGCCCTTCACTATACCACATCCGCGCCGCCGGCGCAAAGCAAAAGCCGCAAAAGGGCCTTTCTGCAAGGGTCTCTTTGTGGTATAATACCCCTGTTGAACATAAAATAAAGGACCCCGCGGCCCGGCGCGCGGCTGGGGCGGGGCACAGAACGGAGAAAAACTATGCTGTACAAAGACCTCACCGGCGTGCGGCCGGAGATTTTGCAGGCGGTGGAGCGCATGGGCTTCACCGAAATGACCGAAGTGCAGGAAAAGACCATCCCCGTGATGATGGCGGGCCACGACGTCATTGCCAAGGCCCCCACCGGCACCGGCAAGACCTGCGCCTTCGGCATCCCCATCATCGAGCGCATCGACCCCTCCCGCCCGCTGCCCCAGGCGGTCATCCTGGCCCCCACCCGTGAGCTGGCCCAGCAGATCGCCGGGGACCTGGAGGACCTGACCCACTTTCTGCCCGATGTGCGCACCGTCTGCGTCTACGGCGGCGCGGACATGCAAAAGCAGGCCAACCGCCTGAAAAAAGGCTGCCAGATCGTGGTGGCCACCCCCGGCCGCCTGATGGACCACATGCGCCACAAGAGCATCGACGTGAGCGCCGTGACCAGCATCGTGCTGGACGAGGCGGACGAGATGCTGAACATGGGCTTTTACAAGGACGTGCGCAAAATCATCGACGCCATGAAGGCCCGCAAGAGCCTGTGCATGTTCAGCGCCACCATCAGCCGCGAGGTGATGGACATCGGCTGGCTCTACCAGCGGGACGCGGAAGAGATCATCGTCCAGCCGGTGCAGGCCAGCCAGCCCAAGATCACCCAGTACACCCTGTGCACCACCGGCCGCTCCAAGCTGGCGGACGTGGCCCAGATCATCATTTCCGGCGGCTACAAGCGGGTGATGGTGTTCTGCAACACCAAGTTCACCACCGCCACCCTCACCAACCAGTTAGCGCGCCTCCACTTCGTCACCGACTGCCTCCACGGCGACCTCTCCCAGGGCGAGCGCAACAAGATCATGGCCGCCTTCCGTGAGGGCAAGATCGCCGTGCTGGTGGCCACCGACGTGGCCGCCCGGGGCATCGACGTGGAGGACGTGGACGCGGTCATCAACTACGAGGTGCCCTCCTCCAACGAGTACTACACCCACCGCATCGGCCGCACCGGCCGCGCCAAGAAGGAGGGCGTGTCCTACCTGCTGTACGATGCCAGCGAGAAAAAGCGGGTGGACGAACTGCTGCGCCTGACCCGCAGCAAGGCCACCCCGGTGCACTGGGATGAGAGCCACACCACCCTCATCGAGGAAAAAGTGGACACCGGCGACAAGTTCCAGATCCGCAGCTATTTCTAAAACGAAAGGCGGGCCGCGGGCATGGGCGCATCCCCGCGCCCGGCCGGTCCCGCATTTTTTTGCAAAAAGGGATTGACCTTCCCCTTTGTGGATGGTTTACACTGAGGGCGAAAGGGGGAGAGAAAAGGTTGCGCATCAAGGAGGTGGAGGCCCGGGTGGGCCTTTCCGCCAAGAACATCCGCTTTTATGAAAAGGAGGGCCTTCTGGCCCCCCGGCGGCAGGCCGGCAACGGCTACCGCGACTACGACGAGGGCGAGCTTTCCACCCTGCGGCGCATCAAGCTTCTGCGCAAGCTGGACGTGCCGCTGGAGGAGATAAAGGCCATGCTGGCGGGCACGCTGACCCTGGACGAGGGGATGCGCCGCCATCTGGTCACGCTGGAGAGCCGCCAGAAAAATCTGGACACCGCCCGCCGCCTCTGCGCCGAGCTGGCAAAAGCGCCCGGCCTGCTGGCCGCGCTGGACCCGGAGGCCGCGCTGGCGGAGGTGGCGCGTCTGGAACAAAAGGGGGTCCGCTTTATCGACATTCAAAAGACCGACCGCAAAAAGAAAGCCCACGGAGCCTGGCTTTCCGCCCTGGTGTTCATCGGCCTGATGGCCATGGTGGAGGGGCTGATGGTGTGGGCTCTCACCGTGGACCCGGTGCCCCTGCCGGTGGCGTTTCTGCTGGCGGGCTGGCCGCTGGTGTTCGTGGCGGGCGCGCTGCTGGCCCTGCGCCAGCGACTGAAAGAAATCAGAAAGGGTGAAGAGGATGCTTATCGTAACTACTGAGAATATCCCCGGCCGCCGCTATGAGGTGCTGGGCGTTGTGAAGGGCAACGTGGTGCAGAGCAAGAACTTCGGCAAGGACTTCATGAGCGCCATGAAGACCCTGGTGGGCGGCGAGATCACCGCCTACACCGAAATGCTGGGCGAGGCGCGGCAGATCGCTTCCGGCCGCATGGCGGCGGAGGCCGAGGCCCTGGGGGCGGACGCCGTGGTGGCCATGCGCTACGCTTCTTCCAGCGTGATGCAGGGCGCGGCCGAGTGCATCGCCTACGGCACCGCCGTCAAGTTCATCGACTGAGCGAAGGGAGAAAAACGCCATGAGCTTTGTTTTTTCCGGCGTGCAGGTGGCCTCCTTCGCCGCGGCCGCCTTCTGCACCCTGGTGCTGCCGGTGGTGCTGCTCATCGTGCTGGCCGTGATGAAAAAGATACGCCTGGCCCCGCTGGCGCTGGGCTTTGTCAGCTTTTTCGTCAGCCAGATGGTGCTGCGCATCCCCCTTTTGCAGATGCTCAACGCCGCCGGCGCGCTGAACGCCATCGCCGCCAACACCGTGCTCTATGCGGTGGTGGTGGGCGGGCTGTCCGCCGGCCTCTTTGAGGAGACCGCCCGCCTGGGCGGCGCGGCCATTCTCAAGGGCCAGCGCAGCTACAAAGACATGATCAGCTTCGGTTTGGGCCACGGCCTGTGCGAGGTGATGCTCATCGCGGGAATGACCCACGTGAACAACCTGCTGCTGATGGCCGCTCTCTCCGACCCCGGCGGCCCCCTGGGCGTGCTGCTGGCCGGGGCGGACAGCGCCACCCTGGAGCTGGTGGCCGGTCAGCTGGCGGCGGCCACGCCTGCGGTGGTGGCCCTGGGCCTGCTGGAGCGGGTGAGCGCGGTGCTCTTCCACCTCTTTGCCACGAGCCTTGTGTTCACCGCCGTCATCCGGCGCAAGCCCCTTTGGTACTTCGCGGCGGTGGCCGCCCACACCCTGTTCAACTCGCTGGCGGTGCTGCTGGCCGGGTTCGGCCTCCTCGCGGTGGAGCTGGTGCTCTTCGCGCTGGGCCTTGCCATGGGGGCCTGGGTGCTTGCGTCCCGCCGCCGGTGGCCCGCGTGACGTTTGCACTATCGTCCGCAGCGACAGAAAGTGAAAAGTCATACTTTTGCGACGGCAAAGTTCCCGCAAACCCGCACGGCAGGCCGCTGTGCGGGTTTTCTCTTTGGGGCAGACGAACAAAAACCATTGTGCAAAAGGGGCGCGCGGTTGGCGAAAGCGCCGAAGTTGGCGAAATGTGTTGAAATCGTGAACGAGCCGGGCTAAAATGATAGTGTTCCGAACAGGGGTAAGTATTTCGGCTTACCCCGTTTCTTGTTTTCTTGCAACAATAAAAACAGGGGGAAACCGAACATGAAAAAGCTTCTCAGCATCCTGCTGGCCGGCGCCATGGTCCTGAGCCTCGCTGCCTGCGGCGGCGACACCGGCACCAGCACCAGCGAGCCCGCTTCCGCCTCCACCGGCACCAGCGAGTCCGCCTCCGCCACCGGCGGCATTCCCAAGGACGAGATCAAGGTGGGCGTCATCCACCTGTCCGACCCTGCCGAGGGCAGCGGCTACACCTACACCCACGACCAGGGCATCATCGGCATGCAGCAGAACCTGGGCCTCGCCGATGACCAGATCGTGCGCAAGATCTCTGTGGACGACACCGACGCCGCCGCCGTGGAGACCGCCATCACCGAGTGCGTGGAGGAAGGCTGCAACATCATCTTCGCCACCTCCTGGGGCTATATGGACACCTGCGAGGCTCTGGCCGAGGAGTTCCCCGACGTCATCTTCAGCCACGGCACCGGCTACAAGTCCAACGGCACCAACTTCAACAACTACTTCGGCCGCATCTATCAGGCCCGCTACCTGAGCGGCATCATCGCCGGCATGAAGACCGAGACCAACAAGATCGGCTACGTGGCCGCCATGGGCCAGGAGAACGGCGAGGTCACCAGCGGCTGCAACGCCTTTGCCATGGGCGTGGCCAGCGTGAACCCCGACGCGCAAGTTTACGTGAGCGTGACCAACAGCTGGTTCGATCCCGAAGGCGAGAAGCAGGCCGCCGAGCGCCTGATCGCCGAGGGCTGCGACGTCATCGGCCAGCACTGCGACACCCCCAACCCCCAGACCGCTGCCGAGGAGCACGGCGTTTGGGGCGTGGGCTACAACAGCGACATGACCAAGGACGCCCCCGGCGCCACCCTCACCAGCGTGATGTGGGACTGGAGCGTCTACTACACCAAGGCTGTTCAGAACGTCATCGACGGCACCTGGGTGGCCGGTGAGAAGGTGGACAACTACTTCGGCGACATGGCCGACGGCCTGGTGACCCTGGGCGAGTTCAACAGCGACCTGGTGACCGACGAGATGATCGCCAAGGTGGAAGAAGTCAAGGCTCAGATCGTTTCCGGCGAGTGGGACGTGTTCGACGGCAAGACCGAGATCATGGACAACGAGGGCAACGCCCACACCCTGGAGGGCGCCGACTACGGCAGCTGCAACTGGTACTACGAGAACGTGAACGTTCTGTAAGGACCGGCTTTTACAAAGCTCAGAAAAGGGCGGTCTCTGACCGCCCTTTTTCCGGTTTTCCCCCTTCACATCACCCCGAGGAGGTAAAAGGACTTATGGCAGAAATGCAGTGCGCCATCCGGTGCAGCGGCATCACCAAGACCTTCGGCTCCGTGGTGGCCAACGACGCCATCGACCTGGAGGTCAACTACGGCGAGGTGCTGGCGCTGCTGGGCGAGAACGGCAGCGGCAAGACCACTTTGATGAACATGCTCTCGGGCATCTACCACCCGGACGCCGGCCAGATCTTCGTGAACGGCCAGCCGGTGTCCATCGCGTCCCCCGTGGACGCCCGGGCCCTGGGCATCGGCATGATCCACCAGCACTTCAAGCTGGTGGAGGTGTTCACCGCCATGGAGAACATCGTGCTGGGCATGCCCGGCAAAATGCCCTCCCGCAAGGCCCTGCGGGCCGAGGTGAAGGACCTGTGCGACACCTACGGCCTGGAAATTGACCCGGAGAAGCCCGTCTGGGAGATGAGCGTCTCCGAAAAGCAGACGGTGGAAATTCTGAAGGTGCTCTACCGGGGTGCCAAGATTTTGATCCTGGACGAGCCCACCGCCGTGCTCACCCCCCAGGAGACCGACAAACTCTTCGACATTTTGCGGCAGATGAAGGCCAAGGGCTGCGCGGTCATCATCATCACCCACAAGCTGAACGAGGTGCTGGCCATCAGCGACCGGGTCACCATCCTGCGCAAGGGCAAAAGCGTGGACACCGTGGCCACCGCCGAAGTGGACGCGAACCGCCTCACCGAGCTGATGGTGGGCCACGCGGTGAGCCTGGCCATCCGCCGCCCCGAGCCGAAAGACGTGCACACCATCCTCAAGGTGGTGGACCTGACGGTGGAAAAGCCGGACGGCAGCCTGGGCCTCGACGACGTGAGCTTCCACATCCACAGCGGCGAGATCCTGGGCGTGGCGGGCGTTGCCGGCAGCGGCCAGAAGGAGCTGTGCGAGTGCATCGCCGGCCTTGTGCCCGCCAAAAAGGGCGCGGTGCTCTATAAAAAAGAGAACATCCTGGGCAAGAGCCCCGAGGCCATCATCGACCTGGGCATCTCCATGAGCTTTGTGCCCGAGGACCGGCTGGGCATGGGCCTTGTGGCCAGCATGGGCATGACCGACAACATGCTGCTGAAAAGCTACCGCGCGGGCAAGGGCCCCTTCGTGGACCGGGCCCCCGCCCGGGCGCTGGCCAAAAAGCTGGTGGAGGAGCTGTCCATCGTCACGCCGGGCATCGAGACCCCGGTGCGGCTGATGAGCGGCGGCAACGTGCAGAAGGTGCTGCTGGGCCGGGAAATCGAATCCGACCCGAACCTTCTCATCACCGCCTACCCGGTGCGCGGCCTGGACATCAACTCCAGCTACCTCATCTACGACCTTCTGAACAAGCAGAAGGAGAAGGGCGTGGCGGTGATGTTCATCGGCGAGGACCTGGACGTGCTGCTGGAACTGTGCGACCGCATCCTGGTGCTCTGCCACGGCAAGGTCACCGGCGTGGTCAAGGCCGGTGAGGTCACCAAGGAGCAGATCGGTCTGATGATGACCGGCGAAATGAGCGAGGAAGAAAAGCGGAAGGAGGCGGCGGAGCGATGAGCACCCCTGCAACTGTCAAGACCCACCGTGAGCCGCTGCTGCACACGGTCAAGCACGCCGAGCGTTCGGGCCGCCAGACGGTGGCCCTGCGCCTTGCGGCGGTGGCCCTGAGCCTTGTGGCCGGCGGCATCTTCATCCTGGCCATCGGCCAGAACCCCTTTGCGGTCTACGCCACCATCGTCAAGGGCGCGTTCCGCAGCCCCCTGGCCATCCAGGCCACCATCAAGTACACCATCCCCCTGTGCATCTGCGCGCTGGGCGTGACCCTGGCCTTCAAGATGCGCTTTTGGAACATCGGCGGCGAGGGCCAGCTCATCATGGGCGGCGTGTTCGCCAGCTGGTTCGCCCTCTTCTGCACCGACTGGCCCCACCCGCTGCTGCTGGCGGTGATGTTCGTGGCGGGCGCCATCGGCGGCGGCCTGTGGGGCCTGCTGCCCGCGGTGTTCAAGAGCCGCTGGAACACCAACGAGACCCTGTTCACCCTGATGCTCAACTACATCGCGCTGCACATCGTCTCCTGGCTGCAGTCCGGCCCCTGGCGGGACGAAGGGGCCAACGGCTTCAACAAAATTGCCCGCTTTGACAAAAACGCCGGCCTGGACAAGGTGCTGGGCGTGCACTTCGGCTGGATCATCATGCTGGCGCTGGTGGTGCTGGTCTGGGTGTATCTGAAATACACCAAGCAGGGCTACGAGATCAGCGTGGTGGGCGAAAGCCAGGACACCGCCCGCTACGCCGGCATCCATGTGAAAAAGGTGGTGTTGCGCACCATGTTCCTCTCCGGCGCCATCGCCGGCATCGCCGGCGTGTGCCAGGTGGGCGGCAGCGACATGACCCTCTCCATGGGCGTGGCCGGCGGCGTGGGCTTCACCGCCATCATCGTGGCCTGGCTGTGCCAGCTGAACCCCGGCATGATTTTGGTGGTGAGCTTCCTGTTCAGCGTGCTGGAAAAGGGCAGCGGCGTGGTGCAGAGCGAGTTCGGCCTCTCGGCCGACAGCGCCGACGTGCTGCAGGGCGTCATCCTGTTCTTCATTCTGGCCAGTGAGTTCTTCGTGCGCTACGGCTTCGCCTTGCGCAAAAAGCAGCCGAAAGGAGGCCAGTGAGCCATGGACCTGTTCATCAAATTCCTGGTGGCCGCCGTGGGCGCGGGCACCCCGCTGCTCTTCGGCACCGTGGGCGAGATCCTCAACGAAAAGGTGGGCCACCTGAACCTGGGCGTGGAGGGCATGATGGCCATCGGCGCCTGCGCCGGCTTCATGGCGGGCTACCTCACCGACAACTTCGCCCTGGCCCTGCTGGCGGCCTTTGCCGCGGGCGTGCTCAGCGCCCTCATCTACGCGGTGCTCACCGTCACTTTCCTGGCGAACCAGAACGTGGCCGGCCTGACCATGACCATCTTCGGGGTGGGCCTGTCCAACTTCATTGGCGTTTACATGCTGGACAAGAGCGGCGCCAGCACCCTCAAGCTGCCGGAGAACGTCACCGCCCAGATGCGCAGCGTGACCATCCCGGGCCTGAGCGACCTGCCGGTGGTGGGCGAGCTGCTGTTCAGCTACAACCCCTTCGTCTACATCGGCATCCTGGTGGCCGCCGTCTGCGGCTTCTACCTCTACCGCACCAAGACCGGCCTGAACGTGCAGGCCATCGGCGAGAACCCCGCCGCGGCGGACGCCGCCTCCATCCAGGTCACCCGCTGGAAGTACATCAACATCCTCTTGGGCGGCGGCATCTGCGGCATCGGCGGCGCCTACTGCTCCATGATCATCAACAGCGGCGTGTGGATCTCCAACAGCGTGAACGGCCTGGGCTGGATCGCCGTGGCCCTGGTCATCTTCGCCGCCTGGAAGCCCCATGTGGCCATCCTGGGCTCCTTCGTGTTCGGCGCGCTGCGGGTGCTGAAATACTACAAGATGGGCTTCATGGCCGGCTGGCCCGACGCCTTCTTCGACATGCTGCCCTTCCTCATCACTGCCCTCATCCTGGTCATCACCAGCATCCGGGGCAGCAAGGGCGCCCACATCCCCGCCAGCCTCGGCGTGAACTACTTCCGCGAGGAGCGGTAAAAAAACCACAGGCAAAAGCGCCCGGACCCATGGGTCCCGGGCGCTTTTTTTCGGCATTGCAACCGCCGGTTGACAAAAGGGCAGGCAAAGGGGGTAGCTTCGCAACCGCCCTTTCTGCTATGATGGGGGAGAAACGAAAGGAGGCGCTGACCCATGAACACAGCACAGCGGCTGCAGCAGCTGCGAAAGGAAAAAGGCATGTCCCAGGAGGAACTGGCCGAGCGGCTGGGGGTCTCCCGGCAGGCGGTGTCCAAATGGGAGAGCGGCCAGAGCTCGCCGGACGTGGAAAAGATCGTGGCCGCCAGCGAATTGTTCGGCGTGACCACCGACTGGCTTTTGAAGGGCGTTCGCCCGGCGGAGGAGCCCGCGCCCGCAAGGCGAAAGCTGGCGGGCCGCATCCTATTTGCGGCTTCGCCCGCCCTGGTGGCCGCGGGGCTGTTCCTTGCCCACACAGGCCGGCAGGAATTGCGCCCCTTCGCTGCCTGTGCGGGTTTTGCCGCCCAGGCGGTGGGGCTGGCGCTCTACTTCATCGGGCAGACCCTGGCGGGGGAGAAGGGCCCCTTCTGGGCCGCCTGGCTGGACCTGGCGGGCGTCGTGCCGCTGCCGCTGTATTCTCTTACAGCGCGGGCGGCTATTGTCCTCCTGGACACGGAAATGCCCTGGGAGACCTTCAAAGCGCTGCGCGGCGCCGCCTTCTGGCTGGTGTATCTGGCTCTGCTGGCGGCCGGCTTTTTCCTGCTGCGAAAACGAAAATAACAAAGGGGCGGCCCCGCAAAAGCGGGGCCGCCCTTCCTGTTTTCTCTCACAGAGGCAGCCGGATGAGCAGCATGTACACCGCCGTGCCCCCGAAAATACTCAAAAGGGTGTTGCGCCGCCACAGGTGCAGCGCCGCCGTCACCGCCAGCGCCCCCAGCTGAAAGGCGGCCTCCATGCCGCCGGCGGCGGGCAGGCCCTTCAGGCAGTAGACCACCAGAATGGCGATGATGGCTCCGGGCAGCACCCCGCCCAGATACCGCACCGCACCGGGCATGGCCCGCTTGCCGCCGAACACCGCGAAGGGCAGCGCCCGGGTGAACAGGGTCACCCCGGCGGCGATGAGCAGCACCCACAAGGGATACAGTTCCATTTCACGCCGCCTCCTTTTCTCTGTTCAGTACCGGCCGCGCCAACAGCAGCACCGCCACCGTGGTGCAGAGCGCGGGCAGCAGGAAGTTGTCCGGCCCCAGCGCCAGCAGGAACACCGCGCCGCAGCCCAGGCCCAGCAGGGCGGGCAGGTGGCTCTTCGCCCCCCGCCACTGCTCCAGAAAGATCACCAGGAACAAAGCGGTCATGGAAAAGTCGATGCCGGTGAAGTCCAGCGGCAGGCCGCCGGCCAGGGTGCCCAGCAGGCTGCCCGCCACCCAGTAGAGCTGGTCCAGCAGGGCCACCAGGAACATGGCGCCGTTTTTGTCCACCCCGGCGGGCACCTCGTCCATGCCGCAGAGCACGGAATAGGTCTCGTCGGTGAGGGAGAAGATCATGTAGGGGCGCTTTTTGCCCATGGAGCGGAAGCGCTCGATGAAGGAAAGCCCGTAGAACAGATGCCGCGCGTTGATGAACAGGCTCATCAGCGCCACGGTGGGCAGGGCCGTGGGCGCGGCCAGAAAGCCTGCCAGCACGAACTGCAGGCTGCCCGCGTAGACAAGGCCGCTGAAGGCCAGGGACCACAGCGCCCCGAACCCCGCCTGCCGCAGCAGGATGCCGAAGGCCGTGCCCAGAAACACATAGCCGAACAGCACCCCCAGCGACTGGCGGAAGGCAAACCGTGCGGTCTGCCGCCAGTTCGTCTCCATGAACAACACCTCACACAAAAAAGATAGCGCCCCTCACGCCGCCAGCATGCCCAGCGTGCCGGCGCACAAAAGCCCGAGGCCCAGCGCCGCCCGGCGGCCCAGCCGCTCGCCCAGCGCCAGCCGGGAGAAGGCCACCGTCACCGGGATGCTCAGTTTGTCGATGGGGGCCACCGCGCTGGCGGGACCCAGCTGCAGCGCCCGGAAGTAGCACAGCCAGGAGCCGCCGGTGGCAAGGCCGGAAAGGGCGATGAACCAGCCCTCCCGGCCGCTCATGGCCCGCAGGCCTTTGGTCTTGCCGGTGGCCAGCGCCACCGCCCAGGCCATCACCAGCACCACCGCCGTGCGGATGGCGGTGCCCAGGTTCGAATCGATGCCCGCCATGCCCAGCTTCGCCAGGATGGAGGTGAGGGCGGCGAAAAAGGCCGAGAGCAGGGCATAGAACAGCCAGCCGTGGCCCGACGCGGGTCGCGGGGCGTGTTCGCCGAGCTTCCAGGCCATCAGCCAGCTGCCCGCGCCGATGGCCGCCGTGTACACAAGGCGAAGGCCGCTGGGCTCTTCGCCCAGAAAAGCGAAGGCCAAAAGGATGGTAAGTACGGTGCTCAGCTTGTCCACCGGCACCACCCGGTTCACGTCCCCCCATTGCAGCGCCTTGAAGTAGCACAGCCAGGACGCGCCGGTGGCAAGGCCGGAGAGCACCAGAAAGGCCCACCCGGCGGGAGAGATGCCCGCAGCGCCCGCCTGCGCCCCCGCCAGAAACACCACGGCCCAGGCCATGGCCAGCACCACCACGGTGCGCAGAGCGGTGGCCAGGGTGGAATCGGTGTGCTTCACGCCGCACTTGGCCAGCACCGAGGACAGCCCCGCGCACAGCGCCGAGCCGAACGCCCACAGCACCCACATGGGAAAAAGCCTCCTTTTCAGCGCCCGCGGAAGGGTGCGGCCATCCGGGCGAACCACCCGGCGGGCACCTCAAAGCCCACCAGAATGGCCAGCACCATGGCCGCCGCCAGCTTCACGGTCTCAAAGCCGGTGAGGCCGGCCCCGGCCAGGTCTCCCTCCACCAGGGCGTAGGCCGTCTGGTAGATGCCAAGCCCCGGCACCAGCGGAAAGATGCCGGAGATGAGGAAGATGGTCACCGGGCAGCGCAGCTGCACCGAGGAAAAACGGCTGATGAGCACCACCGCCAGGGTGGCGAAGAAGGTGGCCGTCAACGCGCCCAGCGCCCCTTTCAGGGCGATGTACACCAGCCACCCGGCGGCCCCGGTGAGGCCGCAGCGGGGATAGTAGCGGGCGGGCACATGGAAGATGAGGGAAAAGGCCATGGTGCCCAGGCCCGCGAAAAACACTTCGGAACAAAAACGCCACACGGTCATGCCAGCACACCTCCCAGCCCGGCCCAGAGGGCCATCACGAGCCCCACGCCAAAGGCCATGCACACCACCACCAGGAACACGTCCAGCATGCGCACCGCGCCGGAGATATAGTCCTCGTCGGCGATGTCCCGGATGGCGTTGGTGAAGGCCACGCCCGGCAGCAGGGGCACCAGCGAGCCCACCGTGACCATGCTCAGCTGGCTGCCCAGCCCCAGGTTCGTGAGCAGGATGGCCACCGCGCACACCAGCGCGCCGCCGGTGATGTTTGCGGCGATTTTGGAAAGCCGGCCCCGCACCGCCACCAGCAGATAGAGATAGAGCACCAGCCCCGCAACAAAGGCGGCGGCCCCGTCCGCCAGGGTGCCGCCGAAGATGTAGCAGAAGGACCCCGCGCCCACGCCGCTGGCCAGCACCTGCTGCCAGCGGGGCCGCCGGGGCATGTTTTGTATCTCCAGAAGGCGGGCATGGGCCTCCTCAGGGGTGTGCATCCCCTGGGCGATCTCCCGGCTGAGCTGGTTCACCGCGTCCACCTTGTCCAGCCGGCTGCCGGAGAGGGGGATGTGCCGCACCTTGGCAAGGCAGTGCTGGCGGCCGTCGCTGGCGGTCATCATGATGCCGTTGCTCAGCACAAAGGGCTCGAATCCCTCGCAGCCGTAGGCCGCGGCGATGCGCTCCATCGTCTCGGTGACGCGGAAAATTTCCGCCCCGCTGGACACGAGGATCTCTCCCGCCAGCGCCACCGTTTCAAACACAAGTTCGCTCTGTTCGGCCCCCATGGCCCGACCTCCCTTTTCGGAAAGAGGATTTGCAAAGTCCCGTTTTCTTCACTATAATAAAATAATCCGGGCCGGGATGCAAGAGGCGGCCCCATCCAAGGCAGAGAAAGGCGGCGCGGCGCGTGATACGGTTCAACTATCCCTATTATCCCCTTCAGTGGTACAAAAACGGCAACCCCGTCTCCGGCAACGCGGGCCAGTTCAACTACAAGACCCTGCGCCAGGGGGACGAGCTGCGGGCCTGGTGGTGGCTGGGCCCCTGGTGCCTGGAAAAGACCGAGCATGTGGAGACCACCGTCTTCCCCTTCGGGCAGGAGGGCATCGACGCGGCCAGAGCCTGGCTGGAAGAGGCTTTCAACGCCATCCCCCGGGACACCATCGAGGCCAAAAGCGCCTTTCTGGACTCGGAGCCCTGGACGCCCCCGGCCCCCGAGGAGGAAAAGGAGGAGGACGCCCCGCCCTTCTGAACAGACAAAAATGCCTGCGGCAAAAACTGCCGCAGGCGTTTTTTTATACCGTTTTGATGCTGCGCCACTTGCCCGCCTTCCAGCGGATGATGAACAGCACGGCGCGCAGGTTCTCGTCCAGGGCGAAGGCCATCCAGATGCCCACGAGGCCCCAGCCCAGATAGATGCCGAACAGCCAGGCGGTGCCCACGCCCACGATCCACTGGCTCAGAATGCCCAGCGCTACCGGGAACTTCACGTCGCCCACCGCCTGCAAATTGCGCACCAGCACGATGTTGAAGGCGCGGCCGATCTCCAGCACCACCTCCACCCACATGGTGCGGCAGCCCAGCGCGATGACCTGCTCGTCGGTGGTGAACAGGCTGAACAGCGGCCTTGCGAAGATGGCCAGCAGCAGGGCGATGCCCATCGTCACCGGGGCGAAAAGGCGCAGCACCCGCCAGTTCTCCCGGTCGGCCCGGTCAAAGTCTTTTGCGCCGATGCAGTAGCCGATGATGATGCCCGCGGCCTGGCTCACCGCGTTCACCAGCATGTAGCACACCTGGGCGAACATGTTCATGTACATGCGGGCGGTCACCGCGTAGGTGCCGATGGTGTTCACGAACACGAGACTGGTGCTCTGGGAGAGATTGTAGGAAAGGCCCTCGCCCCCGGCGGGCAGGCCGATGCTCAAAAGCCGGCGCAGAAGCTCGGTGGGGAAGGGCCGCAGCACCTTGGGGCTCAGGGTGGCCCCCTCCACGCTCTTGAAAAAGGCGAACAGCATCATCAGCATGCCCGCCGTGCGGCACAGGCTGGTGCTCAGCGCCGCGCCCGCCGCGCCCAGCCGGGGCAGGGGCCCCAGGCCGTAGATGAAGGCGGTGTTGCCCACGATGTTGATGAGGTTGATGGCGCCGGTGGAGCACATGATGACCAGCATGTGGGCGTGGGCCCGCAGAAAGGCGCTGAAGGTGAGCATCAGCGCCTGGCAGGGCAGGCTGAGCGCCGTGATGAGCAGGTAGCTGCGGGCCTCCGGCACCGCCTCGGGCGGCACCTGCATGATGGCGAACAGGCCGTCCGCCCCCAGCAGCAGCCCCACGGTGATGACAAGGCTCAGCACCAGATTCAGCCCCGCGGCCAAGGTGTAGATCTGGCGCACCTTGCCCAGCTGCCGCGCCCCCAGATACTGGCTCAGCAGGATGGTGGCCGCCAGACTGATGACCGTGAAGGTCAAGATCAGCGTGTTCATGATCTGGTTGGCGTTGCCCACCGCGGCCACCGCCGTCTCGTTGTAGTGGCTGAGCATGATCTGGTCGATGTTGCCCACCAGCATCTGCAGCAAAAGTTCAATGAAGACCGGCCAGGTCATCTTCAGCAGCGAAAACTGCATCTCGCCCGTGGCGGTGCGTTCCATATCCGTTCCTCCTTTGGGGCGCGGCCCCGCCTGGATTTCCTCGCACATTATACACCCCGCCGCGCCCCTTTGATAGAGGGAAAAATCGACGACGTTTACAAAATAGAAAATAAGGTTTTGTGCGATATGCGCAAAGCGGGCCGCCAAATCCGCCCGGGCGCTCCGCCGCCCGGCGGATTGCCTTTTGGCCCGTTTTGTGGTACGCTGTTTCTGTTATCAAAACCGAAAGGGGGAGCGGGCGGATGAGCGGTTCCAAAAAGCGCTGGGCCTGTGCGGCGATCGCCGTGGGCCTGCTGGGCGTTTCGGCGGCCTTCCTTCTGCGCTTTTCCTATTCCACCAGTTTCCTCTGGCCGGGCTACTGCGGCTACGACTCCGCCATCTTCCAGACCATCGGCAAATACTGGGCCCAAGGCTCGGTGCCCTACCGGGACCTCTTTGACCACAAGGGCCCGCTCATCTTTTTCATCGACATGCTGGGCTACTGGCTCCACGGCCGGGCGGGCATCCTGGTGCCCCAGACGGTGAGCCTTGCCGCCACGCTCTTCTTCCTCTACAAGCTTGGCCGGGTGTATCTGCCCCGGCCGGGGGCGGTGCTGGCGGCGGGGGTGGCGCTGGTGTATCTGGCCCGCACCTTCGACGAGGGCAATATGACCGAGGAGTATGCTCTGCCCTTCATCGCCGCCAGCCTGTGGCTGGCCGCGGGCTGGTGCGAGGGGCTGAAAAAGGACCCCGACGCGCCCCACCCCTGGCGGTACGCGGCGGTCTACGGCCTCTCCTTCGGGGCCATCCTGCTGCTGCGGGTCACCAGCGCGGTGAGCATCTGCTGCTTTGTGCTGGTCATCACCCTTCACACCCTGTTTAAAAAGCAATGGGTGGCGCTGGGCAAAAACGCCGCCGCCTTCCTGGGCGGGTTTGCCGCCGTCACCGCGCCCTTCTGCGTCTACTTCGCTTTTTACGGCGCGCTGGGACAGTTGCTCTACGGCACCATCGGCTACAACCTGCTCTACGCCACCGAGTTTTCCCTCACCGATTACTACGGCGGCTCTCCCTGGGCCTCCGCCACCTTCCGGCGCACGGTGCTGGACTTCGGCGCGCCGGTGCTGCTGCTGGCGGTGCTGGCCCTTCTGTGCATCCTGCGCGCACCCCGGCGGCCCCTGGGCTGGGCGGCGCTGCTCACCGCCGGGCTGAACATGTATCTGCTTTTCTCCAACCGGCCCTACCTGCACTACTTCATGATCGCCGCGCCGCTGGTGCCCCTGGCGCTGGGCATGGCGTGGAAGTTGCGGACCGAGGACAAAGCCGCGGCAAAGCGTGCCGCCGGCTGGCTGGCGCTGGTGCTGGCGGGGGCCTATCTCGTCAGCCTTGCGGCGCGGCTGCCCGGCTGGCAGCGGGATAGCTTCATGGCCCGCTATCCAAACGAAACAGCGGACTACAACAACATCGCCCGCAGCATGGCGGCGGTCATCCCCGCCGGCGAGCGGGACTCGGTGCTGGCCTGGGAGGTGGACGCCCAGTGGTATCTTGCCACTGACATCCGCCCTTGCCAGAACTACTTCATCCACCAGGAGTGGCAGAGCGCCGCCGACCCGGAGATGGCTGCCGAGCAGGCGCAGCGCCTCGCGGCGGACCCGCCGGCCTGGCTGGTGGTGGGCAATGTGACCAACGCCGACGTGGCCGACCTCATCGCCCGGGAGTACACCGCCGTGAGCGGTCGGGCGGAATTCTATGAGTTCTCCGGCTACACCCTCTACAGGCACAACGGCTGAAAACAAAAAAAGCGGCCCGCCCCGTGTTTTCCACGGGGCGGGCCGTTCTTTGTTCAAAACTGTCAGCGCAGCACCAGCTGGCCGTTCTCCACGTCCACCGTCAGGGTGTCGCCGGCGTTGTGGGCGCCGCCGATGATCTGGCGGGCGATGAGGGTCTCCACCTTGCTCTGGATGAACCGCTTCAGCGGACGGGCGCCATAGACGGGGTCGTAGCCCGCGTCGATGATGAAGGCCCTGGCCGCGTCGGTCACCGCGAGGTTCAGCTGCTTTTCGGCCAGACGCTGGCGCAGGTCGGCCAGCTGCAGCTCCACGATGCCGCCGATCTCCTCCCGGGTCAGTGGCTTGTAGAAGACGATCTCGTCCAGCCGGTTCAAGAACTCCGGCCGGAACTGGGTCTTGAGCAGGCCCTCCACCGCGGTGCGGGCCTCGGCGCTGATGGAGCCGTCCGGGCCGATGCCGTCCAGGATATACTGGCTGCCCAGGTTGCTGGTGAGGATGATGATGGTGTTCTTGAAGTCCACCACACGGCCCTGGCTGTCGGTGATGCGCCCGTCGTCCAGCACCTGCAAAAGGATGTTGAACACGTCGGGGTGGGCTTTCTCCACCTCGTCGAACAGCACCACGCTGTAAGGATGGCGGCGCACCGCCTCGGTCAGCTGACCGCCCTCCTCATAGCCCACGTATCCCGGAGGGGCGCCGATGAGGCGGCTGACGCTGAACTTCTCCATATACTCGGTCATGTCGATGCGGATCATGTTCTTCTCGTCATCGAACAGGGCCTGGGCCAGAGCCTTGGCCAGCTCGGTCTTGCCCACGCCGGTGGGGCCCAGGAACAAAAAGCTGCCGATGGAGCGGTTCGGGTCCGCGATGCCGGCCCGGCTGCGCAGGATGGCCTCGGTGACCTTCTGAACGGCCTCGTCCTGGCCGATGACCCGCTTGTGCAGGATGTCCTCCAGGCCCAGCAGCTTCTCGCGCTCGCCCTCCACCAGCTTCTCCACGGGGATGCCGGTCCAGCGGGCCACGATGCGGGCAATTTCCTCGTCAGTGACCCGGTCGCGCAGCAGGTTATCCTGCTTTTCGCCCGCGGCCTCCGCCTTCTTCTCCTGCTCCGCCAGCTGTTTCTTCAGCTCCGGCAGCCTGCCGTACTTCAGCTCGGCGGCCTTGTTCAGGTCGTACTCCCGCTCGGCCTTCTCGATGGCCGCGTTGGTCTTTTCGATTTCCTCACGCAGGCTCTGCACGCTGCCGATGCTGGACTTCTCGTTGTCCCACTGGGCCTTCATGGCGCTGAACTTCGCGCGCATCTCGGCCAGTTCCTTTTGCAGCGCCGCCAGCCGCTGGGCGCTCAAGGCGTCGGTCTCCTTCTTCAGGGCGGCCTCTTCAATTTCGTGCTGCATGATCTTGCGGCGCAGATCGTCCAGTTCCGAGGGCATGGAGTCCATCTCGGTGCGGATCATGGCGCAGGCCTCATCCACCAGGTCGATGGCCTTGTCCGGCAGGAAACGGTCGGTGATGTATCGGTTGGACAGAGTAGCCGCCGCGATGAGGGCGCTGTCCTGGATCTTCACGCCGTGGAACACCTCGTAGCGCTCCTTCAGGCCCCGCAGGATGGAGATGGTGTCCTCCACCGTGGGCTGGTCCACCTGCACCGGCTGGAACCGGCGCTCCAGGGCCGGGTCCTTCTCGATGTACTGGCGGTACTCGTCCAGGGTGGTGGCGCCGATGCAGTGCAGCTCGCCCCGGGCCAGCAGAGGCTTCAGCAGGTTGCCCGCGTCCATGGCGCCGTCGGATTTGCCCGCGCCCACGATGGTGTGAAGCTCATCGATGAACAGGATGATCTGTCCCTCGCTCTTCTTCACCTCGTTCAGAACGCTCTTGAGCCGTTCCTCAAACTCGCCCCGGTACTTTGCGCCCGCCACCAGCGCGCCCATGTCCAGGCTGAAGATGGTGCGGTTTTTCAGGTTCTCCGGCACGTCGCCGCGCACGATACGCTGGGCCAGGCCCTCCGCGATGGCGGTCTTGCCCACGCCCGCCTCGCCGATGAGGCAGGGGTTGTTCTTGCGCTTGCGGGACAGAATACGGATGACGTTCCGGATCTCGGTGTCACGGCCGATGACCGGGTCCAGCTTCTGCTGGCGGGCCAGCTCCACCAGATCCTGGCCGTACTTCTTCAGCGCGTCGTAGGTCTCCTCGGGGTGGTCGCTGGTCACCCGCTGGCTGCCCCGCACGGTGGCAAGCTGCTCCAGAAAGCGGTTCTTGTCGATGCCGAAGCTGCGCAGCACCTGCCGCACCGCCTCATTGGGCTGCTCGATCAGCGCCAGGAACAGATGCTCCACGCTGACGTATTCGTCCTTCATGCTTTCGGCGGTGTGCTCGGCGGCGGTGAGCACCTTGTCGGTGGCCGCCGAGATATAGATTTTGTCCGGCTCACGGCCCGAGCCCGTCACATGGGGCAGAGCCGCCACCTTCTGGGCGGCAGCCGCGGCAAAATTGCCCGGCTCCACGCCCAGCTTCATCAGCAGCTGCGGGATGAGCCCGTCCTGCTGGCTGGCAGTCGCGGCCAGAAGGTGCTCAGGCTCCAGTGCCTGGTTCTGGTACTCGATGGCCAGCTGCTGGGCGCTTTGCAGCGCCTCCAGCGTTTTTTGCGTATATTTGTTTGTATTCATACAGTCCGTCCCCCCTTGAGAAAGCGGTCCAACTTGGAAAGATTCTTAGTTTTAGCACTCTCGTGCTTCGACTGCTAATATTGTATTCCTGCCCCTGGGGATTGTCAAGTGTTTTCACAAAAAATTTATAAACGGGCCGGGCGCGTTGCCAGCCGGGCGAAAAATGTGGTATCATCCCCATATAGTATGGTATTTAAAGAAGAGGGCCATGCGCCGCGGCCGCCAAAGCTTTTTGGGGCCGCCCGCCGCGCCCTGTGGGAGGTCATATAAAATATGAAAGCACACATCGCCGCTCTGCCGCCTGCCGCCGCGCTCGCCTGGAAGGTGCCGCAAGGCAGCGGGCTGGAAAAAGTCTGCGCCGGGGCCGGGGTGCGCCTGCGCACCGTGGAAGAACAGGACCTGGGCCGCACGGTGGCCGACCTCTGCGGCCTGCCCGGGGCGGGGGAGGGCAGGGAGCCCCTTTCCCCGGCGGACCCCACCCCCGCGCTGGTGCTGTGGGGGCTGGACCGCAATGCGCTGGACGCCTTTCTCGACGGGCTGAAGGCCGCGGGGGTGCGCATCCCTCTCAAGGCGGTGGTCACCGACACCAACCGCGCCTGGACCTTTGCCGCCCTGCTGGAAGAGCTGCACGCCGAGCACCGGGCGGTGCAAAAGAATGACAAATAAGAAAAAATTCGCAGGATTGGAACCATTCTGTCATCTTTTACCCACCAATTGACATTGACAAACATATGTCACATAGGTATAATAGGATTGCTGCCCGTAAAAGGGCAAAATGGATGTATATGTTCGTTTTTGAGAGGAGTAAGACAACATGAAAAAAGTTTTGGCTTTGGTCATGGTCCTGGCTCTGGCTCTGAGCTTCACCGCCTGCGGCGGCTCTGCCAAGAAGGTCAAGACCGGTATCGCCATCGTTTCCAGCTACACCACCGCGAATGCCACCGCGGATGCCGCCGGCAACGCCCAGGTGGACAGCACCGTCGCCGCCGTGACCGTTGACGAGGACGGCAAGATCGTTTCCTGCAAGATCGACGTGGCCCAGAACAAGGTGCCTGTGAACGCCGACGGCAGCTTCGACACCTCCCTGACCTTCAAGTCCAAGCAGGAGCTGGGCACCGACTACGGCATGACCCCTGCCAGCCCCATCGGCAAGGAGTGGAACGAGCAGGCCGACGCCTTTGCCGCCTATGTGGTGGGCAAGACCGCCGCTGAGGTGGAGGCCATCGGCGTGACCGGCGAGCACAATGCTCCCGACGTGGCCGACCTGGCTGCCTCCTGCACCATGAACGTGGTGGACATCAAGGCCGCCATCGTGGAGGCCTGCAACAACGCTCAGGATCTGGGCGCTTCCGCCGACGACACCCTGGGCCTGGGCCTGTCCACCGCGATGAGCTCTTCCAAGCTGCCCACTGCCGACGAGGCCGGCCTGGTCCAGACCGACACCACCTACGCCGCTGTCACCTACGACAAGGACGGCAAGATCACCAGCACCCTGCTGAACTGCACCCAGGCCAAAATGGATGTCACCACTGAGGGCGTTGTGACCGCCCAGGGCGACACCATTGTTCCCAAGATGGAGCAGGGCGACGACTACGGCATGCGCGCTGCCAGCCCCATCGGCAAGGAGTGGAACGAGCAGGCCAACGCCTTCGCTGCTTACCTGACCGGCAAGACCGCCGCTGAGGTCAGCGCTATCGGCGTGACCGGCGAGCACAGCGCTCCCGACGTGGCCGACCTGGCTGCTTCCTGCACCATGAACGTGGTGGCCTTCATCGACGCAGTGGGCCGCGCCATGGCCTGATCGAAGGCAGCTGCCTGAGAACAGATAGAACCCCGGGGCTGGGCCGCAAGGCCCGGCCCCTTTTTTCCATCCGGCGGCGGAAAGCCGCCCTTTGAAAAAGGAGAAGCCATGGGCAAACGAGTTGTGAGTTTTGTGCTGGGCCTTGCGGTGTGCGCCGGGCTGCTGAGCGGCTGCGGCGGCGGGGGAACGTCCTCCTCCGCGCCCCAGGACCCGGTACTGGCCGGCTGCGAGCGCTACACCGTGAGCTGGTTCGACGTGTTCGACACCGTCACCACCGTCATCGGCTACGCCGAGAGCCAGGAGGAATGGGACCGCCAGATGGAGGCCCTCCACGCCGACCTTGTGGAGTATCACCAGCTGTATGACATCTACTATTCCTACTCCGGGGTGACCAACCTGCGGGACGTGAACGCCCAGGCGGGCCAGGGCCCCGTGACGGTGGACGCGCGCATCATGGGCCTTCTGACCGAGGCCAAAAGCATGCACGAGACCACCGGCGGCAAGATGAACGTGGCCTTCGGCACGGTGCTCAAGATCTGGCACAACTACCGGGAGGCCGCGCTGGACGACCCCGCCCAGGCCGCCGTGCCCTCCATGGAGGAGCTGGAGGCTGCCGCCCAGCACTGCGACATCAACGACCTCATCCTGGACGAGGAGGCCTCCACCGTCTATTTCGCCGACCCGGAGATGCAGCTGGACGTGGGCAGCGTGGGCAAGGGCTACGCCGCAGAGATGGTGGCCCGGGCCGCCGAGGAGCGGGGCCTCAAGAGCGCCCTCATCAGCGTGGGCGGCAACCTGCGCAGCATCGGCCACAAGCCCGATTATTCCCGCTGGACCGGCGGCATCCAGAACCCCTGGACCACCACCGCCGACATCGTGCCCACCGAGTCGGGTGGGTATGTGGCCGTGGTGGAGGTGGAGGACATGTCCCTGGTCACCAGCGGCAACTACCAGCGCTACTATGAGCTGGACGGCGTGCGCTACCACCACCTCATCGACCCGGACACCCTGATGCCCGCGAACTACTATTCGGCGGTGAGCGTACTCGCCCCGGACTCCGGCCTTGCCGACTGCCTGTCCACCGGCCTTTACTGCATGCCGCTGGAAGAGGGGCAGGCCCTGGTGGAGAGCCTGGAGAACGTGGAGGCCATGTGGATGATGAACGAGGAGGACGAAGTGGTCTACTCCAGCGGCTTTGAAGCCCATCTGAAACAGGCTTCCTGAATCTTTTCCCATCAACAAAGAAAGGCCCCCGGCCCGCGCGTTCAGCGCGGCCGGGGGCCTTTTTGCATTGTATGAGCGCCGGGGCGGTTCACTCCACGGTGGAGAGCAGGATGCGGTCGTTCTCCATGGCGCGGCCGGCGTTCTTGCTGAAGGCGGCCAGCAAATCGTCCACCGTCATCTTCGCCCGCTCCTCGCCCTTCACGTCCAGCACGATGCGGCCGTCGTCCATCATCAGGGTGCGGTTGCCCAGTTCCAGGGCGCTGTGCATGTTGTGGGTGATCATCAGGCAGGTGAGCTTCCGCTCCGCCACGATGGAGGTGGTCAGCGCCAGCACCTTCTCGGCGGTGGCCGGGTCCAGGGCGGCGGTGTGCTCGTCCAGCAGCAGCAGCTTCGGGGTCACCAGCGTGGCCATCAGAAGGGTCAGCGCCTGCCGCTGGCCGCCGCTGAGCAGCCCCACCGGCTGCTTCATCCGGTCCTCCAGGCCCAGGCCCAGCTGGGCCAGCCGCTCCCGGAACAGCGCGCGCTCCTTGGCGGAGATGCGGGAAAAGCCCGACCCCACCTTGGCCGCCCGCAGATAGGCCAGCGCCAGATTCTCCTCGATGGTCATGTGGGGGGCGGTGCCCCGCAGGGGGTCCTGGAACAGCCGGCCGATCTCGCGGCTGCGGCGGTGCTCCTTTTCAAAGGTGATGTCCCGCCCGTCCAGCAGGATGCGGCCGGTGTCGGTGAAGAAGTTGCCGGCGATGGCGTTGAACAGGGTGGACTTGCCCGCGCCGTTGGACCCAACGATGGCGGCAAAGTCCCCCGCGTCCAGGTGCAGGTCGATGCCCTGCAGGGCCTTTTTCTCGTTCAGGGTGCCGGGGTTGAAGGTCTTGGTGATGCCAGTGAGGGTGAGCATTTCAGCGCACCTCCTTTTCTTTGGCGGCCAGCTTGCGCCGGGTCAGCCTGATCCAGGCGGTGAGGGCGGGCCAGCTGATGGCCACCGCCACGATGACGGCGCTGATGAGCTTGAGGTTGGAGGGGTTGGCGCTGGTGCGCAGGGCGAACACCATCAGCACCCGGTAGACGATGGAGCCGATGACCGCGGCGGCCACCCCGCGCCACACGCCGCCCCGGCGGGTGAACATCTCGCCGATGATGAGGCTGGCCAGACCGATGACCACCACGCCGGTGCCCAGGCTCATGCTGCTGGACATCTGGTACTGGGCCAGCACGCCGCCGGAGAGGGCGGTGCAGCCGTTGGCGATGCACAGGCCCACGGTGATGGTGAAGGCCGGGTCGATGGAGGAGGCGGAGACCATGTCCCGGTTGTCGCCGGTGGCCCGGATGGACAGGCCGATCTGGGTCTTGAGGAAGAGGGCCATGGCCGCGGCGGCGGCGATGGTGATGGCGGCGCAGACGGCGAGCTTGCTCCACTCGCTGCCCAGCAGGGCCGCCGCCCGGGTGAACACCGTGTCCGCCTTGAGCAGGGGCAGGTCCGCCCGGTTGCCCATGGTCCACAGGTTGATGGTGTACAGCCCGGTCATGGTGATGATGCCCGCCAGGATGGCCTGCACCTTCATGCGGGTGTGCAGGAAAGCGGTGACAAAGCCCGCCGCGCATCCGGCGAAGAAGGCCAGCACGAGGCCCAGCACCGGCTTGCCCGCGGCGGAAAACACGGCGGAAACGGCGCTGCCCAGCACAAAGGTGCCGTCGGTGGTCAGGTCTGCGATGTCCAGCACCCGGTAGGAGAGATACAGCGCCAGCGCCACCAGCGCGTAGATGAAGCCCTGCTCCACCGCGCTCTCCAAAAGCATTGCGGTCATGAAAAACGCTCCTTTAAGCAAAAATAGAAATCGCCGGCAAACAGGCGGACCCGCCCCCCGCACGCCGCGCATCCGGTGCGCGGGGGCGCTGAAGGGCGGAGCCCGCTGTGCTTTCGGTCACTCCACGGCGATGTAGCCTTCGCCGGTCAGGTCAAAAATTTCCGGGTCGATGCCAAGAGCCGCGGCGGTGGTGGTGTTCACGGTGGTGATGCCGTCGTTCAGCACCTGCACCGGGGTGGCGGCGGGGTCGGCTCCGTTCAGCACGTCCACCGCCATCTGGGCGGTCAGTTCGCCGAGTTTCGTGTAATTCACGCCGGTGGTGGCAAGGCCGCCGTCCCGCACAAGGCTGTCCGCCGCGGTGTACACCGGCACCCCCGCCTCGATGGCGGTGGTGGCCAGCACGGCCATGCCGTCGGCCACGGTGTTGTCGATGGGCACGAAGATGGCCTCGGCACCCTGCGCCAGCAGGTTCTGGGCGGCCATCTGCACCTCGCCGGCGTTCGTCACGGTGCTCTCCACCGCGGTGATGCCCTTTTCTTCCAGAACGGGCTTCATGTTCTCGATGGTGGTCACGCTGTTTGGCTCGCCCAGGTTATAAATGAGGCCCAGGGTCTTGAGGTCCGGGTCGGCCGCCAGGGCCAGGTCCAGAATTTTGTTGGTGTCGATGTAGTCGCTGGTGCCGGTCATGTTCTGGCCGGGAGCGTCCATGCTGTCCGCCAGCTGAGCGCCCACAGGGTCGGTCACCGCGCTGTAGACCAGGGGGATGTCGGTGCCCTGCACCGCGGCGGCCGCGGCGGTGGCGGCGGGGGTGGCGATGGGGATGATGAGGTCCACGCCCTCGGAGACGAACAGCTTGCAGATGTCGTTCAGGGTGGCGGTGTCCGCCTGGCCGTTCTGCACCTCGAACTCGATGGCCGGGCCGCCGGCGGCACGGCTTTCCTCGGAGAGGGCGGTCAGCTCGCTTTGGATGGCGGTGCAAATTTCGTCCAGGCTGGAGTGGCTGGTGTACTGCACGATGCCTACCTTGAAGCTCTCGCCGTCGGCACTGCCGGAGGCGGAAGCGCCGGTGGAGGCGGTGGAAGCGGGCGCGGAGCCGCAGGCGGCCAGCGACAGGGCCAGGGCGGCGGCGGTGACGGCGGCGAAAAGGCGATTCTTTTTCATGGTATGTACCTCGTTTCTTTCTTGCTCAAAGGTCGGATGGCGGTCAGCTGAAAGGTCGCCATCGGCGCCATCGTGTGGAGAAACGGTTGCGGGGTCTGAGTTTGGCCATGTCCGGCGCCTCCCTTCGGAAAAAGAAATAAAAAAAGACCTGCCCTTGCATTGCTACAAGGACAGGTCTTTGGAAAAACCTGCGGTGCCACCTTGCTTGCCCGGCTTTTGAAAGCGGGCCTCTCGTGAGGGCGCCAACACGCCCTGCGCCCTGTAACGGGAGCCTCCCGGCGCAGCTACTGAGGGCCCCGGCCCCGTTCACCTTGCTCTCGGCGGTCCATTTGTCTGCCCCGCTTTCCGCCCGTTTCCAGCATCCGGGCTCTCTGGTAGGCGCGCTGTGCAGTTTTATCTCCGCCTCATTGATTTACTGTCATTAAACCACAGCCCGCGGCATTTGTCAAGCACAAATTTTTTACCAGATTAAAGCGGCAAAGCGGCGGGCGGGGATGGCGGAAGAAAAAGACCTTTTCGCCCCTCGCGCGGCAGGGGAAATGCCGCCGGCAGGCGGGGGACGGCCGGCAGGGGCCGCGCGCCGGGGAAGGCCCACGAAAAAGAGCGGGTCTGCCTCTCTCTGCGCCGCGCTTCGCGGGCCGGGCAAAGGGCCAAAGCGGCGGACGGCGAAAACAGGGGCCGCGCCCCGAAAAGGCGGGGCCGCCCCGCGCGCTCACCGCGCCGCCAGATAGGCCGCCGGGCCGCTCTCGTAAAGGTCGCCGCCGGCAGGGTCCAGCACCACGGTGAGGGGCATGTCCTCCACCACCAGCCGCCGCACCGCCTCGCAGCCCAGGTCCGGCCAGGCGATGACCTCCAGTTCCTTCACGCAGGCGGCCATCAGCGCGCCCGCGCCGCCCAGTGCCGCCAGATACACGCCGCCCTCTTTTTGCAGGGCTTCCTTCACGGCCTTGTCCCGGGCGCCCTTGCCAATCATCACCCGCTGGCCCAGCGCGATGAGCCGGGGGGAGTAGGGGTCCATCCGCCCGCTGGTGGTGGGGCCCGCCGACCCGATGACCCGGCCGGGCTGTTCCGGCGTGGGGCCCACGTAGTAGACCGCGCTGCCCTCCAGGGGGAAGGGGAGCGGCTCGCCCTTGTCCAGGCATTCCATCATCCGCTTGTGGGCCGCGTCCCGGGCGGTGTAGATGGTGCCCGAAAGCAGCACCGTGTCCCCCGCACGCAAAGCGGCCAGCGCCTCGCGGGTGCAGGGAGTGGTCAGTCTGTGTTCCATCTTCGCGCCCTCCCTCTCACAATTCCGCACTGGCCCGCCGGGTGGCGTGGCAGCTCACGTTCACCGCCACCGGCAGCCCCGCCACATGGGTGGGGGCTGCCTCGATGGCAAGGCCCAGGGCGGTGGTCTTTCCGCCGAAGCCCTGAGGCCCGATGCCCAGCTCGTTCACTTCGGCCAGCAGCTTTTTTTCCAAAGCGGCGTAGTATCCGTCCGGGTTGGGTCTGTCCAGCGGGCGCAGCAGCGCCTGCTTTGCCAGCAGGGCCACCCCGTCGAAGCTGCCGCCGATGCCTACCCCCAGCACCATGGGCGGGCAGGGGTTCGGGCCTGCAAGCCGCACCGTTTCCAGCACGAAGCGCTCCACCCCTTCCACCCCGTCGGCGGGGCGCAGCATGGCAAGGCGGCTCATGTTCTCGCTGCCGAAGCCCTTGGGGGCCACCGTCAGCCGCAGCTTGTCGCCGGGCACAAGGCGCAGGTGCAAAGCGGCGGGGGTGTTGTCGCCGGTGTTGACCCGGCGCAGGGGGTCGCCCACGATGCTCTTGCGCAGGTAGCCCTCGCCGTAGCCCCGGCGCACCCCCTCGTTCACCGCAGCCTCAAAATCGCCGTCGATGTGCACCTCCTGGCCCACTTCCGCGAACACCACAGCCATGCCGGTGTCCTGGCAGATGGGCAGGGCGCACTGGTCCGCCATCTCCAGGTTCTTTTCCAGAAGGCCCAGGGTGTGCTTTGCCAGCGGCCAGGGCTCGGCGGCCCAGGCGGCGGCCAGCGCCGCTTCCACGTCCGCGGGCAGGTGGGCGTTGGCCTCGATGCACAGGGCGGCCACCGCTTCGGTGACGGCCGCGGCTTTGATCTCTCTCACAGCCGGGCCACCCCGCTTTCCCGGGCGGCGGCGGCCACTGCCTCGGCCACGGCCGGGGCCACCCGGTCGTCAAAGGCGCCGGGGATGATATAGTCCTCGTTCAGCTCCCCGTCGCCGATGAGGCCGGCGATGGCCTTCGCCGCCGCCACCTTCATCGCGTCGTTGATGCACTTCGCCCGCACCGAAAGCGCCCCCTTGAACACGCCGGGGAAGGCCAGCACGTTGTTGATCTGGTTGGGGTAGTCGCTGCGGCCGGTGCCCATCACCCGCACGCCGGCGGCCTTCGCCTCGTCGGGCAGGATCTCCGGGGTGGGGTTGGCCATGGCGAACACCACCGCGTCCTTGGCCATGGCCGCGGCCATCTCTTTTTTCAGCGCGCCGGGCACCGACACGCCGATGAACACGTCCGCGTCCTTCACTGCCTCGGCCAGCCCGCCGGTGAGATGGCGGGGATTGGTCACGGTGGCAAGCCACGCCTTGTGGCCGTCGAGGCCAGCGGGCCGGCCTTCGCACAAAATGCCGTGCTCGTCCACGGCGGTCACGTCCGCCGCGCCCGCCGCCAGCAGCATCTTGATGATGGCGGTGCCCGCCGCGCCGGGGCCGCTGAGCACGATGCGCACGGCTTCCAGCCGCTTGCCCACCAGCTTCAGGGCGTTCAGCAGCGCCGCCGTCACCACGATGGCGGTGCCGTGCTGGTCGTCGTGGAAGACGGGGATGTCCAGCTTTTCCTGCAAAATGCGCTCAATTTCAAAGCACTCGGGGCTGCGGATGTCCTCCAGGTTCACGCCGCCGAAGCCGGGGGCGATGAGCTCCACCGCCCGCACCACCTCGGCGGGGTCCTTGGTGTCCAGGCAGATGGGAAAGGCGTCCACCCCGGCGAAGGCCTTGAACAGCAGCGCCTTGCCCTCCATCACCGGCAGGCCCGCCTTGGGGCCGATGTCCCCCAGGCCCAGCACCGCCGTGCCGTTGGTCACCACCGCCACCATGTTGCCCTTGCAGGTGTAGTCATACACCGCGTCCGGGTCCCTGGCGATGGCGCGGCAGGGCTCCGCCACGCCAGGGGTGTAGGCCAGGGAAAGGTCGTCCCGGTTCTTCACCGGCACCTTGCCCACCACTTCCAGCTTGCCTTTGTGCGCTTTGTGCAGCGCCAGCGATTCCTTGTTGTAATCCATCCTGTGCCCCTCTTTCCTTTTGTTCACGGCCCGGCGGGCCGGTTTTTGCCGTCAGATGTTGCGCTCCATCTCATCGGTGGGCTCGTAGCTCACCTTCCAGTCAAGCCAGGAGCCCAGCGTGCCGCAGCCGGTGCAGCGGTTGCCGATGTACACCCACTTCACACTGCCGTTTTCCCGGCGGGCAAAGCCCACCCGCAGGTTATACTCCCTGCAGCTTTTGCACACCGGGCACTTGCGCAGCCGCAGCCGCGCGTGCGCCCGGTAGTCCTCGCCGTCCAGCAATATTTTTTTCGCGCCGCACGCCGTGCACTCCACCTGGATGACCCCTTCGTCCCGGTCCAGCCGCAGCAGGAACCCGCCGCCCCCGCAGGCGCGGCACGCCACCGGCTTTATGTCCAGCGTTTCGTTCGGCACATACAGCCGCAGCCACTCGTCGATGTCCGCGGCGCAGTCTCCCGTCCAGTACTTTTTGCTTGTGTCGATCATGGCTCTTTCTCCGAAAACAGTGGCTTTTTGAAGCAGTTTTCCCACTTGTGGTCGCCCATGAGGCGGTCGGTCAGATGGCAGCTGTCCCACACCGCTAAAATTTCTAGGTCCTTGCATTCCTCGTAAGAACAGGGGACCCTCTCTCCCCTGATGTACAGCGAGCCCTTCCGGGTGATCTGATCCACCCAGCAAAAAGGAGGCGGCCAGGCTTCTTCCTCCGACGCAAAGGGGCGGGCGGCCACGAACTGCCACGAGCGAAAGGCGTGGTTGTAGACACAGACCACAAACTCATATTCCTCGTCCGGCGGCAGGTCCGACGGGCTCTCTCCCCGGTGCCGGTAAAAGGCCGCGGCGGCGCCTTTCAGCACCCGGCAAAACGCGAAGGTGCCGTCCGGCAGGGGGATGGCGTACACATCTCCCACCCGCTTTCTGTGTGCCATGTTTCGTTCGCCCTTTCCCGCTTTTTCTTTCATTATACTGCATTTGCCCCTGCAATCCAAACGAAAACAGGTATAAAATAAAGCGTAATTTACAAATAGTAGAAAATAGAATACGAAATTATGAATTTTTGGCTCAAAGCCCTCGACGGTTTGACTTTGCGTGCTATAATAAAAACCGACACTGCGCGGCCCAAAGGCCGCCATATTACAGGAGGGAATACCACCTTGAAGAGCAAGATGATCCGCCTGGGCGCTGCCGCCCTGGCGCTTACTATGACCGCCGCGCTGGCGGGCTGCGGCGCTGCCGGCAGCAATTCCGCCTCCACTTCCGGCTCTGCCGCGTCCGAGGACGTGCCCGAGATGGTGGAGATCGACTACAGCAAATACATCGACGAGAACGGCTTCTGGAAGGACATCCACGCGCTGGACTACGTCACCCTGCCCGAGTACAAGGGCGTGGAGATCCCCGCCGAGGAGATCGAGCCCACCGAGGAGGAGATCGAGAGCAACCGCCAGAGCCTGCTGAGCCAGTGGGCCTACTACGATGAGGTCACCGACCGCGCCGTGGAAGACGGCGACACCGTGAACATCGACTATGTGGGCAGCGTGGACGGCGTGGAGTTCACCGGCGGCAACACGGGTGGCGCCGGCACCACCGTGACCATCGGCGTGACCAGCTACATCGACGATTTCCTGGAGCAGCTGATCGGCCACAAGCCCGGCGAGACCTTTGACGTGAACGTCACCTTCCCCGACGACTACAACGACTCCACCGACGCCGACGGCAACACCGTGGTGCTGGCCGGCAAGGACGCGGTGTTCACCACCACCATCAACTACATCCAGGGCGACGAGCTGCTCTACCCTGAGATGGACGACGCCTTCGTGGCCGAGAACCTGCAGTCCACCTACGGCTGGACCACCGCCGCCGAGGCGAACGAGGGCATCACCAATGCCATCCGCAACTCCAAGAAGTACAACTACATGCTGGACTACCTGGAGGAGAACGCCGAGATCACCGAAGTACCCGAAGCCATCTCCGAGTACATGCGTGAGGCTCAGCTGGCGGCCATCAACAATCAGGCGGCCAGCTACGGCATCTCTGTGGATACCCTGATGATGCTCTCCGGCTACGGCAGCGAGGAGGATTACCTGGCCCTGCTGGAGGAGCAGCTGCCCGAGGCGGCCAAGTTCAGCCTGCTGCGCCAGGCCATTGCCGAGCAGGAAGGCATGACCGTGACCGAGGAGGACATCCAGGAGCAGCTGGGCGACAGCTACGACAGCTACGTGGAGACCTACGGCCTGAACTACATCAAGCAGGACATGCTCATCGGCATGGTGGACCAGCTCCTGCTGGACGAGAACTGAGCGATGAACGCGCAAAGCGCCGGGGCGGCAAAAGCCGTCCCGGCGCTTTTTTCTCGTTTCAGCCCAGCGTTTCCAGGGTGGTGCCGGGGTAGTAGTGGGCCAGAATTTCAGCGCAGGTGCTGCCGGTGAGGGCCATGGCGCTGGCGCCGTACTGGCTCAGGCCCACCCCGTGGCCGTAGCCTTTTGTGGTCACCGAGAACACCCCGTCGGCGTACTGGATGTCAAAGCAGGCGCTGCGCAGCCCCAGGGCCGTGCGCAGGTCAGTGCCCCGCACGAACACCCCCGCGCACTGGATCTCGGCCACATACCCGGCGGCAGTGTGGCTGGCCTCGCCGAACCAGCTCTCCGGTTTGCCCTGCTCCGGCTCGGCCCCTGGCACCCCCAGCACGATGGCGTCGTACATCTGCTGGGTGGTGTAGGTCACCGTCTGCTCGTAGCCCTCGGCGGTCAGGTCCAGGGTGGAGTCCACCCCGGCCAGATAGGGCAGCGCCTCGTTCCACACGTTCTCGCTGGCCTCGGTCTGCCCGTTGCTGATGGCGTGGTAGCAGGCGGCGGCGGGCGCGCCCTCAAAGGTGAGCACCTGATGCAGGATGGGAGCAAACAGGCTCTCCAGCCGGGCCCAGTTTTCCTCAAAAGCCTCGCCCCAGTAGCTTTGCAGCACCTCGCGGGTCATGTAGCCCTGCCGCCGGGCCGGGTCGGCGGAGAACCATGCCCCCTCCAGCTTGTCCGCCGAGGCGTGGTCCCGCTGGTAGAGGGCGTAGCTGTGGCTGGCGACGGCCTGGGCCTTCAGCGCCTCGTCCGGCCAGGTGACGGGCATCTCGCTGGCCGCCGCCCCGATGAGGTATTCCAGCAGCGGCACCTCCAGCACCTGTTGGCTGCCCGCGTCCCACAGGCGGATGACCTCGCTGTCGGCGGCGCTGCCCGCCGGCTGCTCCTCCTCCTGCCCGGAGGCGGCGGGCGCAAGGAACTGGGCGGCGGGGCTCCGGCCCTCCCCTCCGCCGGCCTCTTCGGCGGCGGGGGCGCTTTGGCCGCCGTCGGCCAGCACCGGCACCAGAAGGCTCACCAGCGGCAGGCAGTAGGTGAGCAGGGCGAACAGAGCGATGGGAAGCAGCGCGCGTTTCATAACGTCCTCCTTTTTTGCCGCCCTTGCAATTTAAGGGCAAAGCGTGTAATATGAAAAACATATATAAATAGGGATGAACGGCCGCGGGACGCGGCGCAAAAAAAGGGAAAGTATCAAACAGAGAAAGGGGAAAACGCCATGGCGGTGGAAAAGGCGCGGCTTGCGCCCCAGACCATGAAATATCTATGCAGAGAGTATCTGGAAAATAACTACATCGACCCCGAGACCAGCGAGCGGCTGGGGGTCAAGCGGGGCCTGCGCAACCCCGACGGCACCGGCGTGCTGGCGGGGCTCACCAACGTCTGCGACGTTGTGGGCTACGACAAGACCGAGGACGGCACGGTGGTGCCCATCCCCGGCAAGCTCATCTACCGGGGCATCAACGTGGAGCAGCTGGCGGAGGAGGCCTATCAGAAGGACCGCTTTGTGTTCGAAGGGGTCATCTGGCTGCTGCTCTTCGGCACCCTGCCCACCTCGGCGGAACTGAAGGAGTTCGGCCAGATCCTGGACAGCCACCGCGCCCTGCCCGACGGCTTTGCCGAGGACATGATCATGAAGGCCCCCAGCCCCAACATCATGAACAAGCTGGCCCGTGGCGTGCTGGCCATGTACAGCTACGACGAGAACCCCGAGGACCTGAGCCTGGAGAATCTGCTGGAGCAGTCCATCAGCCTCATCGCCGGCCTGCCCACCATCATGGTGAACGCCTGGCAGATTAAGCGGCGCATCTACGACCACCAGAGCATGTTCTTCCACATGCCCATCCCCGGCCAGAGCACCGCCGAGCACATCCTGGCCACCTACCGGGCGGACCAGAAGTTCACCCACGAGGAGGCCAAGCTGCTGGATCTGTGCCTCATGCTCCACGCGGACCACGGCGGCGGCAACAACTCCGCTTTCACCTGCCGGGTGCTGTCCTCTTCGGGCACCGACACCTACTCCTCCATCGCGGCGGCCATCGGCAGCCTGAAAGGCCCCAAGCACGGCGGCGCGAACCTCAAGGTGATGGAGCAGCTGGAGCGCATCCGCGCCGGAGTGGAGAACCACACCGACGAGGACGAGGTGCGGGAGTTTTTGCGCAAGATCATCCGCCGCCAGGAGGGCGACGGCAGCGGCCTGATCTACGGCATGGGCCACGCGGTCTACACCCTCAGCGACCCCCGTGCCATCATCCTGCGCCAGCACGCCAAAGACCTGGCCTTTGAAAAGGGCTTCGAGGACGAGTTTAACCTGCTGTGCCTGGTGGAAAAGCTGGGCCCGCAGGTGTTCGCCGAGGAGAAGGGCAACAAGACCGTGTGCGCCAACGTGGACCTTTACAGCGGCCTGATCTACAAGATGCTGGGCATCGAGCCGGACCTGTACACCCCGCTGTTCGCCATCAGCCGCATCCCCGGCTGGTGCGCTCACCGCATCGAAGAAGTGATGTTCGCCAACCGCATCATCCGCCCGGCCTACAAGTATCTGGGCGTGCGGCAGAAATACAAGACCCTTGAGGAACGCTGATGAAACGCTTTGCTGCCTTTTTGCTTTTGCTGGTGTCGGCCCTGGCGGGCGCTGCCCGCTGGCTGGACGTGGTGAATTACACCGACCTTGACACCGGCTTCGTCACCTGGGGCCCCACCTGGGCGCGCTACGCCATCGCGGGGGGCATCCTTGTGCTGCTGGCGCTGGGCGCGCTGCTGGCGCCCCGCCGCCCCGCCGCCCTCTGCGGCCAGAGCACGGCCCAGGGCGTGATGTGCTTTCTGACCGGGTTCGGCTTTGCCGCCCTGGGCGGCACCAAGCTGGCCGGCTGGGCGGGCCTGGACGCCTTCGGCAAGGCGGGGGCGGTGCTGTATCTGGTCAGTGCCGTCTGGATGCTCTTGCTGGGCCGCAGCCGGTTCACCCCCGAGTTTGAAGCCCCCACCCGCAGCGCGCTGATGGGCGTGGCGGGCACCCTCTCGCTCTATCTGCTCACCATCAGCCGCTTCGGCCTTGCCCCCACCGGCATGGCCCGGGTGGACGCCAACTTCGCCGCCCTGGCGGCGCTGGCGGCGCTGCTGTTCACCGCCGCCCAGGCCAAGGTGGCCTATGTGCCCGGCGGGCGCAGCGGCGGCTGGGTGTTCTTCACCGGCAGCTCGGCGTTTCTTATGTGCACCTGCCTTGCCTTCCCCGGCGCGCTGGCCCGCTTCATGGTGGGCGCCAACATCGCCGCGGACCTGGCGGAGGCCGGCGCCCTGGCCCTGGTGGGCCTGTGCGGCGCGGTGTGCGCCTTCGGCGCCGTGGGCGAGGCGGCCCCGGAATCCCGCCAGTCCGGCGAAGATGTCCGCAGCCAGGCATAAATTGTCCGCGGGCGTTTTTTAAATTTTTGCCCCTGCCCGATTTTTTGGGCGTCGGCCCAAAGCGTGCGGAAGGCCTATGCCCCTTCCACTTGTAAAAACCGCTGAAACCCGGCGGAACTGTTTGTGCGATACATCATAAAAAAAGCCGCTTTTCCCTGTTCTGTGGGCAGGAGAAAACGGCTTTTTTTCTGCGCTTTTGCGTGCGGGAACGCCGTCTTTTGCGGAAAAATGGCGCTGTGACGGTCCGAAAACCTGCAAAAAAATGCATTTACGCAGCCTGCCGCCGGGGGGTATAGTTGGCTCAGAACAAGAAAGAAAGCTGGGGATGCACAGGATGAAGATCGCAGACATCAAAACGATTCCCGCGGGCAAATACCTGTTTGTGAAGGTCGAGGCGGACAATGGCCTGTACGGCATCGGCGAAGTGGGCGTGTGGGGATATCTGGACGCCGCGGCGGCGGTGCTGAACAAGCTTCGCAAATACCTTGTCGGCCAGGACGCCATGCGGACGGAGCACCTGAGTCAGTATATCTACCGGAGCCTCTACTTCCGGGGCACGGTGATCATGAGCGCCATCAGCGCGGTGGACATCGCCCTGTGGGACTTGAAAGGAAAATACCTGGACCAGCCGGTGTATCAGCTTTTGGGCGGACAGTGCCGTGACCGGGTGCGCACCTATGCGCCGGTGTTCCGCTACACCGCCGCCGAAATGGCCGCGGGATGCCTTGAACTGAAGCGCAGAGGATTCACAGCGGCCCGGCTCATCATTCCGGACCTGGACGCGCCGGTGCGGCAGACCAGCCCCACAGTGTTTGCCGGGCGGGTGCGCACAGAGATCGAAAAGGTGCGGCAGTGCCGCGAAGCAGTGGGTGACGATTTCGACCTTTGCCTGGAAGTGCACCGCTCCATGAACTATGCCGAGGCGGCGGCCTTTGCCAAAGGTGTGGAACCGTACCACCCGCTGTTTCTGGAAGACCCCATCCCGCCGGACGACATGGACGCGATGGCGCGGCTGGCAGCTCACACCACGGTGCCCATCACCACCGGCGAGCGGACCATCAACATCCAGGAGATGGCCCGCCTGATGGCCAGCGGCGCCGCACAGTATGTGAGGCCGGACGTGTGCACGGTGGGCGGCATCACTGCGGCGAAAAAGATCGCCTCCATTGCAGAGGCCTATTCCGTGGGGATCATCCCCCACAATCCGCTGGGGCCGGTGTCCACGGCGGCCTGCCTGCAGCTGGACGCCTGCATCCCCAACTGCGCAATCCAGGAATTCCCGTCCTTCAACATGGACGGAGGCGAAAACAGCATGGTCAAGGAGCCCCTGCGAGTCGAAAACGGGCACCTGCTCATCCCGGACAGGCCCGGCATCGGCATCGAGCTGGTGGACGACCTGCAACAGCGCTTCCCGCCCGCGCCTCGTGACCTTGCGGCGATCATCGGATTTGACGGTTCCGTGGTGGACCGTTAAAACAACAAAGGAGGAATTGAAAGTGGACCCTATGCTGATCACATTTGTCGTTCTAATCGTTGCCATTGTCCTGTACGCAACGAAAAAGATCCCGCTTGCGGCTACCTCGATCCTCATCGTGATCGCCCTGTCGGTCACGGGGGTGCTCTCGGCATCCGAGGCGCTTTCGGGCTTTTCCAACACCACGGTGGTGCTTTTTGCCTGCATTTTCGTGCTGGGCGGCGCGCTGGAACGCACCAGCATCTCCATCCGCATCGGACACACGCTCCATCGGTTTGAGAACAACGAGCGCGCCCTCATCACCATGACCATGGTGGTCACCACCGCCTTTTCGGCGTTTCTGTCCAACACGGCGGTGGCGGCGATCCTGCTGCCCATCGTGTTGAGCATCTGCAAGAGCATCCGCATGAGCCCCAGCAAACTGCTGCTGCCCATGGCCACCGGTGCAGTGATCGGCGGCGGCATCACCCTGATCGGCGGGCCGGGAAACGCGGCGGTGGTCACCGCGCTGGAGAACATCACCAACGGTGCCCAGACGTATGCGTTCTTTGATTTCACCATCGCGGGCCTGCCCATCGCCATTGTTGCGGCGCTGTATGTCTGGCTGATCGGCTGGCGCACCCTGCCTGACCATGAGGTGGACTTTGACGCCATTGAAGTGGAAGAAAAAACTTCCGCCGCCATGAGCCCCGCCAAAGAGAAGCTCACATATGTGGTGGTGCTGGCCACGGTGGTGGGCCTCATTTTCAGCGCGCAGATCGGGCTGGATACCTGGCTGATCGCCATGATCGGCGCCATCGTTCTGGTGCTGCTGGGCATCATGCCGGAAAAGCAGGCGCTGAACTCCATCAGCTGGAAGACCCTGATCATGTTTGCGGGCGTGCTGCCGCTGACCACCGCCATGGATAACACCGGTGCGTCGGAGCTGCTTGGCAGCTGGATCGTGGGCATCATCGGCGACTCGGCCAACGTGTTCCTCATCACCGCGGTTGTGTTCGGTATCTCTGCCATCATCACCCAGTTCATGTCCAACACGGCCTCGCTGGCGCTGCTGTGCCCGCTTGCCGGCATCATCGCCACGCAGATGGGCGCGGACCCCCGCTCGCTGATCATGGCTGCTGCGTCCGGCTGTGCGCTGAGCATCTGCACCCCCATCGGTGCACCGCCGCAGGCGCTGATCTACGGCCCCGGTCACTACAAATTCATGGATTATATCCGTTTTGCCGGACCTATCCTGATCTTGTGCTGGCTGTTCAGCACCTTCTATCTGCCCATCGTGTGGCCCTATTTCTGAAAACGGCATAAGCCGGCATGGTGCGCCATGCCGGCCTTTGCCATTGATCGCGTCGGGTGATATAATACCCCCAAAAAGGTGAGGAGGGAGCAAGAGTGCAGACCTATTGCGGCGAATACGGCAGCCCGGAAGCGGAGCTCTATGTCAAAGAGTATGTGCACGAGATCAACCGCTTTCGGTTCAACTGGCACGATTTTCTGGAACTCATCGTGGTGGTGAACGGGCGCATGGAGGCTTATGTGGGCGGCCAGCGCCACTGCCTGGAAGAAGACGACGTTCTGCTCATCAATTCCAATGTGGGCCACGCCACACTGCTGCGTCAGGTGGGCACCAAGGCCATTGTGGTCCACATCTCACCGGCCATTTTCCGCGGCCGCATCGAGGGGTACGAGACCTTCCGGTTCAACTGCGTTTCCACGGCGCGCACCAGATACTCCGCGCCTTTTTGCGGGCTGCGCCGGTTCGCCGCGCTGCTGCTGCGGGAACTGGTGACGCCGGACGCCGCCAGCGGCCTTTATATCGAGGCCCTGGCCAGGCTGCTGGCCGTCCATCTTTTGAGGGGTTTTCCACCGGAGCGCATCTACCACACCGGCAACCCCAAAAACAGCATCCCGCAGAAAACGCTGGATGAGATCATGGCCTACACCGAAAAGCATTACCAGAAAAAAATATCGCTGGGAGACATCGCCTCCCTCACGCAGTACAACCCCGCCTACATCTCCTCCTTTTTCAAAAGCAATGTGGGCATCAATTACTATGAGTATCTGCAGAGGGTGCGGCTGCGCCACGCCATCCAGGCCTTGAACAAGACGGCAAGGTCGATCACCGAAATCGCCATGGACACGGGCTTTGCCGACGCAAAAAGCTTTTCAAACACCTTCAAACGCTATTTTGTCATCACGCCCGCACAGTATCGCGAGTCCATCAAACACGATGTGACGCCGGTGATCGACGAGATGGTGCGGGTCTATGTGGCCATGCCAGACCAGCAGGTGGAAGAAAAACTGGGCGAGTGGAGCAGGGGCGAGATCCCCCAGAGTGAGCCCGGCGAAAACAGGGACGAGCAGGCGGCCGCCCGAGCGCAGACGGCGGCAAGGCTCCGGGCGCTGAGCGAGGAGCTGGAAACGCTGGCGGGAAGCCTGTGATCTTCCGCCTTCCCGCGCCCCAAATGTAAAAAGTTTGTAAAGAGGCAGGCGGCGCGATTGACGCGCCGCCTGCTTCGGTCTATAATTAAAATGTTGAAAAGGGAGTAGTGTAGGCGGCCTTTCCTGGCCGCCCTGCCGCATCGCCAACAATCCCGGCCTTTGGGCCTGGCGGCGCGGACCCCTGTCGGTGGTCACAAGACTTTTCAGCAGCCGCAAAAGCGGCTGCCGGGAGGTCTTTTTTCTTAACTTTCCCGGCTTACATACCAAGGCCGGGACCTTTTTTTGCCCGGCTGCAATGAGCCGGGCTTTTTTTGTGCCCGGCACAGGAGGGAAAAAGCATGAAAAACTGGTACGAAAAAACCGCGCAGCAGACCCTGGACGAACTCTCCGTTTCCGCGCAGGGCCTGACCGTCGAAGAGGCGGCCCGCCGGCTGGAAAAGCACGGCGAGAACAAACTCACCGAGGGCAGGAAAAAGAGCGCTTTGCAGGTGTTCGCCGAGCAGTTCAAGGACCTGCTGGTCATCATCCTGGTGGCGGCGGCCCTCATCTCCCTGGCCAGCGGCCAGAGCGAGAGCACCCTGGTCATCTTCGCGGTGCTGCTGCTCAACGCGGTGCTGGGCACCGTGCAGTACCTCAAGGCGGAAAAGAGCCTTGAAAGCCTGAAGGCCATGTCCGCCCCCACCGCCAAGGTGCTGCGGGGCGGCGAGACGGTGGCCCTGCCCTCGGCCCAGGTGGTGCCCGGCGACGTGGTGCTGCTGGAGGCCGGCGACATGGTGGTGGCCGACGGCCGGCTTTTGAACAGCTGGTCGCTGAAGATCAACGAGAGCAGCCTCACCGGCGAGAGCGAGCCGGTGGAAAAGGTCGACGGCGCGCTGGAAGGGGAGAACATCCCCCTGGGCGACCGCAGGAACATGGCCTATTCCGGGTCGCTCGTCACCTACGGCCGGGGCCTGATGGTGGTCACCGGGACCGGCATGGACACCGAGATCGGCCACATCGCCGCCCTGATGAACCGCACCCAGCAGCGCAAGACCCCCCTGCAGCAGAGCCTGGACGCCTTCAGCGGCAAGCTGGCGGCGGTCATCATGGCCATCTGCGGCGTGGTGTTCCTGCTTTCCGTCTTCCGCAGCGGCATGCCGGTGCTGGACTCCCTGATGTTTGCCGTGGCCCTGGCGGTGGCCGCCATCCCCGAGGCCCTCAGCTCCATCGTGACCATCGTGCTGGCCATGGGCACCCAGAAGATGGCCCGGCAGAACGCCGTCATCAAGGACCTGAAGGCGGTGGAGAGCCTGGGCGCGGTGTCGGTCATCTGTTCCGACAAGACCGGCACCCTCACCCAGAACCGCATGCAGGTGCAGAAGGCCTGGGTGGCCGGCGGAGAACTGGAAGCGGCGGACATGACCGCGGCCGACCCGGCTCAGACCCTGCTGGGGGAGATGGGCCTTCTGGCCAGCGACGCCACCATGAGCGAGGAGGGCGCGGTGGGCGACCCCACCGAGATCGCCCTGGTGCAGCTGGGCCGCGGCATGGGCATGAACGAGCACGCGCTGCGCAGCGAGTGCCCCCGCCTGGGCGAGCTGGCCTTTGACTCCGACCGCAAACTGATGAGCACCCTCCACCGGGTGAACGGCGAGCGCACGCTCTACACCAAAGGCGCCATGGACGAACTGCTGGCCCGCTCGGCGCGCATCCTTGCCCCGGACGGCGAGCGCCCCCTCACAGAGGAGGACAAAGCCCTGCTGGTGGGCGTGAACGAGAGCTGGTCCCGGCAGGGGCTGCGGGTGCTGGGCTTCGCCCGCCGGCGGCTGGACGAGAGCGAGCCTCTGACCATGGACAGCGAGCGGGACTTCACCTTTGTGGGTCTGGTGGCCATGGTGGACCCGCCCCGTCCCGAATCCATCCAGGCGGTGGCGGACGCCCGCCGCGCCGGCATCCGCACCATCATGATCACCGGCGACCACAAGGTCACCGCCAGCGCCATCGCCGAAAAGATCGGCATCATGCAGCCGGGGGACCAGGCGCTGGACGGCGCGACGCTGCAAAGCATGACCGACGGGCAGCTGGACGAGGTGCTGCCCAAGGTGTCGGTCTACGCCCGCGTCTCGCCGGAGCACAAGATCCGCATCGTGGAGGCCTGGCAGCGCCGGGGCAGCATCGTGTCCATGACCGGCGACGGCGTGAACGACGCGCCGGCCCTCAAGCGGGCGGACATCGGCGTGGCCATGGGCATCACCGGCACCGAGGTCAGCAAGGACGCCGCCTCCATGATCCTCACCGACGACAATTTCGCCACCATCGTGCGGGCGGTGGTGAACGGCCGCGGCGTCTACGCCAACATCAAAAACGCCATCCAGTTCCTGCTTTCCGGCAACACGGCGGGCATCCTGTGCGTGCTGTGGGCCTCGCTGGCGGGGCTGCCGGTGCCCTTCCAGGCGGTGCACCTGCTGTTCATCAACCTGCTCACCGACAGCCTGCCCGCCATCGCCATCGGCATGGAGCCCGCGGGCGACGACCTGCTGGACCAGCCGCCCCGCGACCCCAAGCAGCCCCTGCTGGACAAGGGCCTGCTGGGCGCCATCGGCGCCCAGGGCGCGCTCATCGGCGCTGCCACCATGACCGCCTTCTACCTGGGCCTTTCCGCCGGCGGCGCGGCGCTGGCCAGCACCATGGCCTTCGCCACCCTCACCCTGGCCCGCCTGTTCCACGGCTTCAACTGCCGCGGCCGGGCCTCCATCTTCAAGCTGGGCTTTGCCGGCAACTGGTACAGCCTGGGCGCCTTCGTGCTGGGCGTGGTGCTGCTGGCCACGGTGCTCTTCGTGCCGGGCCTCTCCAGCCTCTTCGCTGTGAGCGCCCTCTCCGCCGCTCAGCTGGGCCAGATCGCCCTGCTGGCCGTGGCCCCCACCGTGGTCATCCAGATTTATAAGCTCATCAAGCGCTGAGCGCGCAGAAAGGCCCCCGCCGGGAACTTCCCGGCGGGGGCCTTTTGTATGTTTATGTAAGGCTGTCGCTGCGCTCGCCCCGCAGGTTCTCGCCCATTTTCTCCTTCACCGCGGCGGCGTCCAGCCCCTTGCTGAACAGGTAGTAGAGCTTGGCAACGGCGGCCTCGGTGGTCATGTCGCCGCCGCTCACCGCGCCCGCCGCCGTCAGCGCCGCGCTGGCGGCGTATTCGCCCAGCAGCACGCCGCCCTCAAAGCACTGGCTGCACACCGTGAGCACCGCGCCGTTCTGCCACGCCTTCTGAATGAGGGGCGGCAGCGCGCCCTGCTCGTCGGGGATGTTGCCCGCGCCGAAGGTCTCCAGCACGATGCCCCGCAGCCGTCGGGTCATGATGGGCTCGAACAGGTCGAACTGGATGCCCGGGAACACCTTCAGCACCCCGATGGGCACGTTGTCGAAGGGGGCCAGCGCCGCCGGGCCCCGGGGCGCGGGGCGGCGCAGGGCCGCCGCGTCGTAGCGGATGTTCACCCCCGCCAGCGCCAGCGGCGGGTAGTTGGGGCTGAAAAAGGCCTGCAGACCGTCCGCCGAGCGCTTCACCGCCCGGCAGCCCCGCAGCAGCTTGCCGCCGAAATAAAGGCACACTTCGGCGGCCCGGCCCTGGGCCGCGATGAGCAGGCTGGTGATGAGGTTCTCCCGCCCGTCGCTGCGCAGGCGGCACAGGGGGATCTGGCTGCCGGTGAGCACCACCGGCTTTTGCAGGTTTTCCAGCATGAAGCTCAGCGCCCCGGCGGTGTAGGCCATGGTGTCGGTGCCGTGCAGCACCACAAAGCCGTCGTAGCCGTCGTAGCGTTCAAAAATGGCCCGCCCGATGGAGTTCCATTCGCCCACGGCGATGTTGGAGGAGTCCAGAAGAGGGTCCATCTCCACAAGGTCCCAGGCGGGGGCCTCGGGGCCTTTCAGCTCCGGCATGGCCGCCAGCAGCGGGCCCAGATACCCTGGCCGGGGCGCGTAGCCCCTGGGGGTGGGCACCATGCCGATGGTGCCGCCGGTGTAGAGGATACAAATGCGCTTTTCCATGTCCTGCCTCCCGAAAAATCCTGCACATCCATTATAATATAGCCGCTTTCGCGGGTCAATCGGGCAGCACGCACCGGGGCGACAGCTGCACATACACCGGGCTGTAGCGGTCGGCCAGCAGGGCGGCGGCGTGGGGCGGGCGGGGCAGCCTTGCCACCGGGCACAGCGGCAGCGACAGCGCCGCCGCCACCCCCTTGCCCGGCCGGCTCTCCAGCGTGAAGGCCCCGCCGTAGCGCGCGGCGAAGGCGGCGGCCAGGGGCAGCCCCAGCCCAAGCCCCGGCAGGCTGCCCGCCCCGGCAAAGGGGGTCAGGGCCAGCCGCTGGCGGTGGGGCGGGATGCCCGGACCCCAGTCCCGCAAAAGCAGCACCGCCCGGCTGCCCTGGCGCAGGCAGCGCACGCTCACCGCCGGCCTTGCCCCGCCGTACAAAAGGCTGTTGCACAGAAGATTCAAAAGCACCGCCCCGAAGGCCGGCTCGGCGGCGGCCACCGGCAGCGGCTGGCCGCAGGCGGAAAAACGCAGCAGGGAGGGGGGCATGGGGCACACCTCCCGGGCGGCCTCCACCAGCGCCCGGGCGCTGGCCGAAAGGTCCATCACCCGCGGCGGCAGCCCTGTGCCCGTCAGCTGGGCCCACATCTCCAGATTCTGCGCCGCCCGCAAAATGCGGTAGGCGGCGGCGCGCTGGGCCGCACCCTCCGCCGCCAGCACCTCGGCGCACTCGGCGCGCAGCAGCGCCGCCGTGCGGCGGGCGCACTCCCATCGCAGGTCCATGGCTGTCGTTCCCCCTTTGCCCGGTATTCTCCCCTTAGTGTGGCGGAGCGGGAGCGGTTCATGCGCGCTTTGTACCTTCCAAAGTTTTCTTTTGCATTTTTGTGTTAAATCATTCACAACCACTTGTGCTTTGAAAAAAATTGCGATACAATAAGACCAGCCGTGAGATGTTCCGCCCGAAAGGGCGTGACGCGAATCATAAGGAGGATTTTACAATGGCAGTGAAAGTTGCAATCAATGGTTTCGGCCGCATCGGCCGTCTGGCCTTCCGTCAGATGTTTGGCGCGGAGGGCTACGAAGTGGTGGCCATCAACGATCTGACCAGCCCCGAGATGCTGGCCCATCTGCTGAAGTACGATACCGCCCAGGGCCGTTACGACGGCCACACCGTGGTGGCCGGTGAGGACTCCATCACCGTGGACGGCAAGAAGATCACCATCTACAAGAACCCCAACCCCGCCGAGCTGCCCTGGGGCGAGCTGGGCGTGGACGTGGTGCTGGAGTGCACCGGCTTCTTCACCAAGAAGGACAAGGCCATGGCTCACATCGAAGCCGGCGCCAAGAAGGTCGTCATCTCTGCCCCCGCCGGCAACGACCTGAAGACCATCGTTTACAGCGTGAACGAGAACACCCTGACCGCCGATGACCAGATCATCAGCGCCGCTTCCTGCACCACCAACTGCCTGGCTCCCATGGCGAAGGTCCTGAACGACACCTATCCCATCCAGAGCGGCATCATGACCACCGTGCACGCCTACACCGGCGACCAGATGATCCTGGACGGCCCCCATCGCAAGGGCGACCTGCGTCGTGCCCGTGCCGGCGCCGCCAACATCGTTCCCAACAGCACCGGCGCTGCCAAGGCCATCGGCCTGGTCATCCCCGAGCTGAACGGCAAGCTGATCGGCTCTGCCCAGCGCGTGCCTGTTCCCACCGGCTCCACCACCATCCTGGTGGCCGTCGTCAAGGGCAAGGACGTGACCAAGGAGAGCATCAACGCCGCCATGAAGGCCGCCGCTTCTGACAGCTACGGCTACAACGAGGATCCCATCGTGTCCAGCGACGTCATCGGCATGACCTACGGCAGCCTGTTCGACGCCACCCAGACCATGGTCACCAAGATCGACGACGACACCTACCAGGTGCAGGTCGTGTCCTGGTACGACAACGAGAACAGCTACACCAGCCAGATGGTCCGCACCATCAAGTACTTCGCTGAGCTGTAATCGCAAAGCAAACCAAAAGGGCCCCCGGCAAACGCCGGGGACCCTTTTTTGCAAAGGAAGGCCGTGGCGCAACATGCGCCGCGGCCTTCCTCTCTGATGAAAAAATATTCAGGACTGAGTGCTCTCGCCGCTGCCGTCGCCCAGGCCCAGCAGGCCGGGGATGGCGCCCAGCGCAGCCAGGCCCACCAGCGTGAAGATGATGCGGCTGATGGTGCTGGCGGAACCGCCGAACAGCCAGCCCACCAGGTTGAAGCTGAACAGGCCGATGAGGCCCCAGTTCAGGCCGCCCACGATGAGCAAAGCAACGCAAATTTTGTAAAACATCCGCATGGGGTCGTCTCCTCCCTTCCTGGCAGTAGTCTGCCCGGGGGGCGGGGCGTTTATGCAAAAAGGGGAGGGGCGGGCAAAAACGCCCGCCCCTCCCGCTGCGTTCGGAAGGAGAACCGGCTCACCGGGCCGCGCCCAGCGCCTTGATGTCGTCGTTGTCGGCAAAGGCCGCGGCGGCAAAGCCCTGGGCCTCCAGCTGGCCGAACTGCTTGCCCAGCTTCTTGGCCTGGGGCAGAACGGTCACGGTGTACTGGCTGCGCAGGTCGGCGGCCTTTTTCAGCACCTGGGCAAAGTCCGCGTCCGGCAGATAGAGCAGCGCCAGCCGGGCCTTCTCGGCGGGCACGGCAAAGCCCTGTTCCGCCAGGATGGCGCAGATGCGCTCGAAGCCGATGGAAAAGCCCACCGCGGGCACCGTCTGGCCCAGGAACTTGCCCACCATGTTGTCGTAGCGGCCGCCGCCCGCCACCGCGCCGGCGAAGGCCGGGCAGGTGACCTCGAACACGATGCCGGTGTAGTAGCCCTGGCCGCGCACAAGGCTGGGGCAGTAGGCGATGGAGTACTTGCCGTCGGCCAAAGCCTCCACCGCGGCGATGACCCGCTTCAGGTCCGCCGCAAGGGCCGCGTCATCGCACAGAGCGCTCACCGCGTCCAGGTCGGTGCGGCCCGCGGCCAAAAATTCGCCCAGCGCCGCCACCGCTTCGGCGGGGCAGCCCTTTTCGGTCAGCTCGGCGGTCACGCCCTCGGCGCCGATCTTGTCCAGCTTGTCAAAGGTGATGCACACGCTGTCCAGGCTGTCGGGGGCAAAGCCCATGCCGGTGAGCATCCCCCGCAGGATGCGCCGGTCATTGATGTTCACGGTGAAGTCCTTGAAGCCAATGTCCAGAAGGGCCCGGGCGGTCACGTCGATCAGCTCGATCTCCGCGTTGGTGCTGCCGTCGCCCAGGATGTCGATGTCGCACTGCACGAACTCCCGCATGCGGCCCTTCTGCGGCCGCTCGGCCCGGAACACCCGGTCGGTCTGGATGACCTTGAAGGGGGTGGGCAGCTTGTCCTTGTTGGCGGCGTAGTAGCGGCTCAGGGGCAGCGTCAGGTCATAGCGCAGGCCCATGTCCGACAGGTCCTTCTCCTGCCCGGAAGCCAGCGCGGCGGCCAGCTTGTCGCCCCGCTTGAGCACCTTGAAGATGAGGTTCAGGTTGTCGCCGCCCTCGCTCTTGTCCAGATTCTCCATGTCCTCCAGCATGGGGGTGGAGATGCGCTGGAAACCGCTGGCCCGGTAGGTGGCCAGGATGCGCCCCTGCACATAGTCCCGCAGGCGCTGTTCGTCGGGCAGATAGTCCTTCATGCCCTTGAGCGGATTGATCTTCATGGCTGTTCCCCCTGTATATAGGTCTTTAACTTATATATCATAGCCTTCCCCGGCCGCATTTGTCAACCGGATGGGGCCATACTAACCCAAAGACAAAGGCAAAGGGGGAGAGCCGATGCAGGCCTTTTTGAAAAAACACCGCTGGACCATCCTGGCGGCGGGGGCCGCCATCCAGATATTGACCGGGGTGCCCGCCGCCTGGGGCGTGTTCCAGGGGCCGGTGCGGGCGGAATACGGCTTTGACGAGGGGGCGGCCAGCTTTGTGCTCAGCCTCACCATCGGGGCTTACGGCCTCGGGTGCGTGCTGGGGGGCTTTTTGCAGGACAAAGCCGGCCCCCGCATCGCGGGCTTTGCGGGCACGGCGCTGCTGGCGGCGGGCTTTTTTGCCGTGGGTTTCGTGCCGGCGGGGCGGCCGGGCCTGTTCTATCTGGCCTTCTCGCTGCCGGTGGGGCTGGGCAGCGCCTTCCTCTACCCGGCGGTAATGGGCTGCGCCCAGAAGTGGTACGCCGAGAAAAAGGGCCTCGCCACCGGCGTCATCGGCGGGGCGGTGGGTCTCTCCGGCGCGGCGCTCACCCTCCTGGTGCGCTTTCTGAGCGGGCGGTGGGGCATCCGGGTCTGCTTCTGGGTGCTGGGCGGCCTGATGCTGGCGGTGTGCGCGGCGGGCAGCGCCCTGCTGGAAAACCCCGAAAACGCCCCGGCCCCGGTGAAACGCGCCGGGCGGGACTTCACCCCCGTTCAGATGCTCAGGACCCGGCAGTACCGGCTTTTGTTCCTGGCCACCGCCCTGGCCAGCCCGGCGGTGCTGCTGTTCAGCCCCGTCATCGTGGAGCTGGGGCAGGAGAGGGGCCTCTCGGAGAGCGCCGCCCATCTGGCGGTGGCCGTCGGCTCCGTCGGCTCGGCGGCGGGGCGGCTGGCCATGCCGGCCCTCAGCGACCGCATCGGCCGCCGGGCGGCGGACCTCATTCTGTTTGCCGGCCTCTGCGGCCTGTCGGCGGCCTTCGCCTTCGCCGGGGGCTGGTGGGTCATCGCCGTTTACACCGCCCTCACCTTCTGTTATTCCGGCGAGGCGGCGGTGCTGCCCAGCCTGTGCACCGACCTGTTCGGCATGAAGCACACCGGCGTGAACTACGGCTTCCTCGCCCTGGGCATGAGCGCGGGCAGCATCGGCTTTCCTCTGGCGGCGCGGGCGCTGGGCCTCGAGGCGGGCCGTCACTGGCTGGCGGCTGGGGCCGCTGCGGCGGGCTTTGCCTGCCTCGCGGCGCTGCGCCCCACGAAGGGCGAAAGGCTGTGAGGCCTGCCGCCGCAGGTGCAAAAACGTCTCTTTTTGGTGCACGATCATGGAATTGCATACAAAATGCCTGTTAATCTCTTGACATTTATCCGCAGACGGTGTTATTTTTATAACGGCTAAAGGGGGGCGGACCCTCTGGACCCGGGAACTGAATACCCGCTGCCATGCAGCCCGGCCGGCGCGAGCTGGTCCTGACTTGTGTGACAACATCGAAAAACCGCGTGAGGGAAAGCGCCGGGGCTTCGGTGTTTTTTTTGCGGGCAGGCGGTTTTGGCGGGGAGCCAAACCTGTGAAAAGGAGTCATTATCATGGAAAACACCCAAACGAAAGGCGGCCTGAACAAAAGTCTGAAACTGATTTTTGTTTACACCGTCGCCACCGGTTCCATCTTCACCTTCGTGAACTACTGGGATTCGGTCTTCTACGGCTACTGCGGCAGTGGCACCTTCCTGGCCTTCGGCCTGATGACCATCGCCATCCTTCCTGTCGCCCTGGTCTACAGTGAGCTGGCCTCTCTGTTCCACACCTCCGGCGGCGAACTGATCTACAACACCGTCGGCATCAACAAGCATGTTGGCTTCCTGGCTTCCTGGCTGATCATGGCCGCCTGGATCTCTGTTCCCCCGGCAGTTGTCATGGCCATCATGACCTGGGTGAACAAGACCTTCAACCTGGGCCTGGGCACCTGGCCCATGGTCGCCTGCGCCGCCGTGCTGCTGGTGCTCTACTTCCTGATGAGCATCCAGAACGTGCAGATCCTGGTCAAGGCTCAGGCTGTGATGCTGTTCTGCAACATCACCGTCACCATCCTGACCGGCTTCATCCTGCTGTTCAGCGGCCACTGGCACCTGTCCAACTTCGGCAACATCTTCAGCACCACTCTTGACTCCGTTTACGGCATCCCCGGCTGGGTCATCGGCATGGCTCTGCTGATCACCCCCTACTTCGGATTTGAGACCGTTCCCCAGATGGTTGAGGAAGGCGACTTCCCCATCAAGAACTCCAAGAAGGCCATCTGCGGCTCCATCCTCACCTGCGGCAGCATCTACGTGTTCTACTACTTCTGCGTGGCTGGTCTGGACGGCCTGCAGGATGTCTACACCAACTTCGCTCAGGACGGCTTTTTGACCATCTCCACCATGCAGAACGTGCTCGGCTGGACCTTCTGGCCCATCGTTGTTGGCCTGCTGTCCTGCCTGCTGGGCATGGGCGCCTCCCTGCTGGGCTTCTGGATGTCCACCGTTCGTATGCTCTACTCCATGGCCAACAAGAACTTCCTGCCCAAGGTGTTCGCGAAGGTCAACAAGAACCAGCAGCCCCTGCTGCCCAACGTGTTCCTGCTGGTGCTGAGCCTGGTGTTCATCGTTCTGCAGAACTCTTCTGACTTCATGAGCGCTTTCTTCAACCTGATGAGCTTCGGCTGCGCCTGCGCCTACGCTCTGACCATGATCAGCGCCGTGTGCATCCACCACAAGTACCCCAACTGGAAGAGCTCCAACGCCGTCAAGGGCGGCGACGCCTTCCGCATCCTGGCCATGCTGATCGCTGTGGCCATCGCCTTCTTCTGCACCCTGGGCCAGGGCATCGACTCCTGGATCTGCTTCGGCGTGTACCTGGGCGTGGGCGTTGTCATCTGGCTGTGGATGGTCTGCGTCAACTGGAAGAAGCACCCCGTGGAGATCGAAACTCCCGACGGCGTCAAGACTTTCTAAGCTCCGCTTTTTGAACACAAGACAACGAGACGGAGTGATATAGAATGCCTGAACAGAACAATGTGGAGACCCAGCCTACCGGCCTGAAGAAGAGCCTGCGCCTGATCTACGTTTACGCCATCGCTGCGGGCGCCATCTTCACCTTCATCGGCTACTGGGATACCATCTTCTACGAGTACTGCGGCGCGGGCACCTTCCTGGGCTTCGCGCTGATGACCCTTCTGATCCTGCCCATCGCCATGGTCTACTGCGAGCTGGCGCCCCTCTTCCCCAAGGCGGGCGGCGAGCTCATCTACAACACTGTTGGCATCAACAAGCATGTGGGCTTCTTCTCCTCGTGGCTGATCATGGCCGCCTGGATCGCGGTGCCGCCCTCGGCGGTCATGGCCATCGTGCAGTGGCTGTTCCATGTGTTGCACGTGCCCACCAGCTTCATGCTGATCGAGGTGGTGGCCCTGGTGAGCCTGGTGGGCTACTGCATCCTGAGCCTGCAGAATGTGGAGATCGCCGGCAAGATCCAGCTGTACATGCTGATGTTCGCCATCGGCGGCTGCCTGGTCGCCACCGTCGCCTTCCTGTTCTCCGGCGTGTGGAGCTGGGACAACTTCCAGAACTTCTTCTACACCCAGGTGGAAGGCCACTTCGGCATCCCCGGCTGGATCATCGGCATGGCGCTGCTGATCACCCCCTTCTTCGGGTTTGAAACGGTGCCCCAGATGGTGGAGGAAGGCGACTTCCCCATCAAGGAATCCAACAAGGCCATCCTGGGCTCCATCGTCACCTGCGGCGTCATCTACGCGCTGTTCTTCTTCGGCCTGGGCGGCATGCCTGTGCAGCCCCTGGTGGAGGAAGGCGGCGCCGCGGTGGGCGGCTTCCTGGCGATCACCATGATGGAGCAGCTGGGCGGCGGCTGGGGCGTTTTCGCGGTGGTGTTCGGCGTGGCGGCCATCCTGTGCGCCATCGGCACCTGCCTGCTGGGCTTCTGGCTTTCCACTGTGCGGCTGCTGTACGCCATGGGCGAGAACAACTTCCTGCCCAAGGTGTTCACCAAGGTCAACCGCCACCAGCAGCCCATCCTGCCCAACATCCTGCTGCTGGCCATCTCGCTGGTGTTCCTGCTTTTGCAGAACGCCACCACCTTCATGAACGACTTCTTCAACCTGATGAGCTTCGGCTGCGCCTGCGCTTACGCCATCACCATGATCAGCGCCATGCGCATCCACAAGAACCACCCCGAGCTGGTGTCTCCCTACAAACTCAAGGGCGGCAGCTTCACCCGGGTGCTGGCGCTCATCATCTCCGTGGCCATCGCCTTCTTCTGCACCCTGGGCCAGAGTGCCGGCTCCTGGAAGAGCTTCGGCATCTACATCGGCATCGGCGCTTTGCTGTGGCTGTGGATGGTGCTGGTGAACTGGAAGAAGCACAAGGTCACCATCGAAACGGTGGCCGGCACCAAAGAATATTGATCCCATCGTAACCGGGCGGCTCTTGCAGCCGCATGGCTTATACAACAGAAAAGGAGAGACTTAAAATGGCTAAATTGGATGGTAAAGTTGCACTGATCACCGGCGCTGCCGTGGGTCTGGGCGAGGGTATCGCCACCGCTTATGCCAAGTACGGCGCCAAACTGATCATGGTGGACCTGGATCCCCGTGTGGAAGAGACCGCTGAGAAGCTGCGCAAGGAGTACGGCAGCGAGATCGTGACCGTTGTGGCCAACGTTGCTGACCGCGAGCAGATGGACGTCGCCGCCAAGAAGGGCGTTGACACCTTCGGCGAGATCAACGTTGCCTGCTGCAACGCCGGTGTCTGCCGCCTGGCTCCCTTCGAGGAGATGGACGACAAGACCCGCGATTTCCACATCGACGTGAACATCAAGGGCGTTTGGAACACCTGCAAGGCCGTTGTTCCTTACATGCTGAAGCAGGGCGGCGGCAACATCGTCATCGCCTCCTCCGTCACCGGTGACATCGTGGCCGACGCCGGCGAGGCCGCTTACGCCATGACCAAGGCTGCTCTGGTCGGTCTGACCAAGTGCCTGGCTGTGGAATATGCCTCCCGCAACATCCGCGTGAACTGCTCTCAGCTGGGCTATGCCCGCACCCCGATGGTCGAGAAGATGGCCATGGAGTCCAACCCCAACGATCCCGAGAGCGCCATCAACGACATCGCCGTGGGCGTGCCCATGAAGCGTCTGGCGAAGCCCATCGAGGTCGGCGAGCTGTTCGCCTTCCTGGGCAGCGACGAGTCCAGCTACCTGACTGGTTCTCAGATCGTCATCGACGGCGGCAGCACCCTGCCCGAGACCATGTCCATCGGCACCAACTAAGTTATCTTCTTCTAAACGGACATACACAAAAAGGCCGCCGGCAACAGCCGGCGGCCTTTTTGCATCCATCGGGCTGGCCATCGCCGCCGGAAGGGTGTATACTGGAACGAGAAAAAAAGGGGGAGGAAGGATAAAATGAAAGACTCATTCACCGTTGCGCTGATCGGCCTGGGCAACCGGGGCAAGGACGCCTATCTGCCGGAATTTCTGAAATACGGCGATAAGGTGCGCGTCACCGCCATCGCCGAGCCGGTGGACGAAAAGAGGAACGAGGTGGCAAAGCTGCTGGGCCTTGCCCCGGAGCAGTGCTTCAGGACCGGGGAGGAGCTGCTGGCCGGGCCCCGTCTGGCGGACGCCGCGGTCATCGCCACCATGGACCGGCAGCATGTGCCCCAGGCCGTGCCCGCGTTGCAAAAGGGCTACGACCTGCTGCTGGAAAAGCCGGTCTCTCCCAGTCTGGAGGAGTGCGACCTGCTGGCCCGCGTCGCCCGCGAGACCGGCCGCCGGGTGGTGGTGTGCCACGTGCTGCGCTACACCGCCTTTTATAAAAAGGTAAAGGAACTGCTGGACGGCGGCGCCGTGGGGCAGGTGATGACCGTGCAGGCCATCGAGAACGTGGGCTACTGGCACCAGTCCCACAGCTTTGTGCGGGGCAACTGGCGCCGCACCGACGAGAGCAGCCCCATGCTGCTGCAAAAGTGCTGCCACGACCTGGACCTCTACCTCTGGCTGGCGGGCAAGAGCGCGAAGCGGGTGAGCTCCTTCGGCTCCAATTCCTTCTTCAACGCCGCCCATGCCCCGAAGGGGGCGGCGGCCCGGTGCCTGGACGGCTGCGCCGCCAAGGCGGACTGCCCCTTCGACGCGGAGAAAATCTACCTCACCAATGCCGCCACCGGCATCGACGCGGGCAACGACGGCTGGCCCTGCGAGGTGCTGGCCGCCCACCCCGCCCACGACTCGGTGCTGGATGCCATCCGCACCGGCCCCTACGGCCGCTGCGTGTTCGCCTGCGACAACGACGTGGTGGACCATCAGGTGGTGAACGTGGAGATGACCGACGGCAGCACCTTCGGGTTCACCATGACCGGCTTCACCGAGCACAACACCCGCTTTGCCCGCTTCCTTGGCACGGCGGGGGAGCTCTCCGCCGACCTTTTGAGCGGCGACATCACCCTCACGCCCTTCGGAAAGCCGGCGCAGGTGTTCCACATCGACGCGGCCGAGGGCCACAGCGGCGGCGACGCCGGCCTTGTGAAGGCCTTCGTGGAGCTGATGCTGGGGGGCGAGCCGGGCCCCGGCCTCACCAGCCTGGACGTCTCGCTGGAGAGCCACCGCATCGCCCTGGCCGCCGAAAAAAGCCGCCTTGCGGGCGGCGCGGCGGTGGAGCTGCAATAAAAAACAAAAAGGAGGCGGGCCAAACGGCCCGCCGCTTTTTGTGCGTTTTCCGCGCGTTTTTTACTTCTCGCCGAACAGGTTGAAACGGAACAGCCGGCTCTCGTCCTCAGGGTCGGTGCACTCGAACTGGGCCGAGGCGATCTGGCCGCCCTTAATGAGGCTGGTGAAGCCCAGCATCTGGCACAGCTTGCTCTTCAGGTTCAGGCGGTCGCCCTCGGGGGTGACCATGTAGACATCGCCCTTGCAGGAGGCCAGGACCTCGCTGAAAGCGCTCACGTCAAAATTGTTCACATTGATGCGATCCATAGTAAATGACCTCTCTTTCTTGTTTGTGGGGGCCCGGGGCCCCGCGGCCTTTTGCCGCCATACTTTCCCGGAAAGCGGCGCTCCCGCCTGCTTTCCTCGCCCATACTATAGCACAGCCTTTGTGGAAATGCAACAATTAAATTCTAAAAATTTTGTAGAAATGACCAAACAAGTTGCACGATTGGCGGCCCACCCAAAAACCGCCGCGAACGGGGGGCAAAATTTGTGGCGCACGGCGGCAAAAGCCGGGCAAAACGCCTTGAAAAAGGGGCGTTTTTTGCCTATAATGGATACTGCGGAACATTGTGCAAACAATCACAATATAGCCTGCAGTACGAAGAGCAAAGGAGAGAACGAACATGACCTATTCGCATGAAGTAGAGCGTATGTGTCCTCTGACCAAAGGGCCCCATCACGGTCCCGCCCCCATCCCTGAGGAGGGCAACTGGGTCAAGGCCTACGAGATCAAGGACATTTCCGGTCTGACCCACGGTGTGGGCTGGTGCGCCCCCCAGCAGGGCACCTGCAAGCTGACCCTGAACGTGAAGCAGGGCGTCATTGAGGAGGCTCTGGTGGAGACCATCGGCTGCTCCGGCATGACCCACTCTGCCGCCATGGCCGGCGAGATCCTGCCCGGCAAGACCATCCTGGAGGCTCTGAACACCGACCTTGTCTGCGACGCCATCAACGTTGCCATGCGTGAGCTGTTCCTGCAGATCGTCTACGGCCGCAGCCAGACCGCTTTCAGCGAGGACGGCCTGCCCATCGGCGCCGGCCTGGAGGACCTGGGCAAGGGCCTGCGCAGCATGACCGGCACCATCTTCTCCACCAAGGCCAAGGGCGTTCGCTACCTGGAGCTCACCGAGGGCTATATCCTGAAGCTGGCTCTGGACGAGAACAACGAGGTCACCGGTTACCAGTTCGTGCGTCTGGGCAAGATGCTGGAGGCGATCCGCCACGGCGAGGACCCCAAGACCGCTTACGAGAAGAACATCGGCACCTACGGCCGGTTCGATGGCGCTGCGAAGTACATCGACCCGCGGGAAGAGTAAGAGGGGAGGAGTTACACAATGGCTACTTTTGAATCTATGGACCGCCGCATGCCCAAGATCGAGGCGTGTCTGAAGGCCAACGGCCTGGAGAGCCTGGACGCCTGCCGCGATATGCTGCTGGCCAAGGGCATCGACTGCGACGCCATCGTCAAGGGCGTGCAGCCCATCTGCTTTGAGAACGCCGTGTGGGCCTACACCCTGGGCACCGCCATCGCTGTGAAGCGCGGCCTGAAGAACGCCGCCGACTGCGCCGCCGCCATCGGCGAGGGCCTGGAGGCCTTCACCATCCCCGGCTCCGTGGCCGAGCAGCGCCAGGTGGGCCTGGGCCACGGCAACCTGGGCGCCATGCTGCTGCGCGATGAGACCAAGTGCTTCGCCTTCCTGGCCGGCCACGAGTCCTTCGCCGCCGCCGAGGGCGCCATCGGCATCGCCCGCACCGCCAACAAGGCCCGCAAGACCCCGCTGCGCGTCATCCTGAACGGCCTGGGCAAGGACGCTGCCTATATCATCAGCCGCATCAACGGCTTCACCTACGTGGAGACCGACTACGACTTCAAGACCGGCGAGCTGAAGGTCGTGCGCGAGAAGGCCTTCTCCGACGGCGAGCGCGCCGCCGTGAAGTGCTACGGCGCCAACGACGTGCTGGAAGGCGTTGCCATCATGAAGAAGGAGGCTGTTGAGGTCTCCATCACCGGCAACTCCACCAACCCCACCCGCTTCCAGCATCTGGTGGCCGGCACCTACAAGAAGTGGGCCATCGAGAACGGCAAGAAGTACTTCTCCGTCGCTTCCGGCGGCGGCACCGGCCGTACCCTGCATCCCGACAACGTGGCCGCCGGTCCTGCCAGCTACGGCCTGACCGACTCCATGGGCCGCATGCACGGCGACGCTCAGTTCGCCGGCTCCAGCTCCGTGCCCGCCCACGTTGAGATGATGGGCCTGATCGGCATGGGCAACAACCCCATGGTGGGCGCCACCGTGGCCTGCGCCGTGGCTGCCAGCCAGGTGTGAGCTTCGCGCTTCACCGCTGAATAACGGCAAAAGCCGGTATGACTTTCGGGTCATACCGGCTTTTTCTGTGCCCGCCTGGGTCATTCGGCGTGAATGACCTGCGCCGGGCAGTTTTCGGCGGCCTCGCGGGCGGCCTGCTCCACCGCGGGCACAGGCTGAACGGCCACCTTTGCCAGGCCGTCGGCGTCCATCTCGAACACCGCCGGGCAGGTGGAGGCGCACAGGCCGCAGCCGATGCAGCCGGGCTCGATCGAAACGTGCATGGTCCATCTCTCCTTGCTTTTTTTGGCGGAGCCGGGCGGCCCCGCACCAAAAGTATGGGCGGCGGCTCCGCCTGCGATTCACCCGCCCTTTGTTTTGCCGCCGGATTGTGGTACAATAGAAAAAAGCGCCGAAAGGGGCGGTGTGCCGTGTACGAGATGGCCCAGATGCAGTTGACGGTGTATGACTTCGTGCAGCCCTTCGGGGGCGCGCTGGACGAGGACAACCGCTGGGTGCGCCTTGCCAAAAAGATCGACTGGCTGAGGCTGGAAAAGCAGTATGCCGTCCACTTCGGCAAGGGCGGCGCGGTGGCCCTGCCCCTGCGCATGGCCTTCGGCAGCCTGGTCATCCGGGCGGCGCTGGGCCTCTCCGACCGGCAGACGGTGGAACTCATCCGGGAGGACCCCTATCTGCAATACTTCATCGGCCTGCCCGCCTTCACCACCGAAGCGCCCTTCTCTGCCCGCAGCATGGCCGCCTTCCGGCGGCGCATCCCCCAGAGCCAGGTGACGAAGGCGGTGCGGTTGTTCAAAAAGATCTCCCGCGAGTGACCTGTTGAAAGGCCGCCGCATATCCTGAACAAAGGGGGCGAGCGCCATGCCGCCAGAAAAACATGTGTTCCGGGCCGGTGACGCGCCCTCCGGGGGCGAACTGCGCCAGCAGGGCGGCAAGACCGTCTTCCGCGCCGGAGGCGCAAAGGCGGAAAAGCGGGGCAAAAAGCCCGCCGCACCCGCCGCCTCTGCCGCGCCCCGGCAGGAGGCCTTCACCCGGCAGGAAACTCCCCCCCGGCAGGAAGCCCCGTCCCGGCCCGTGAAGCTGCGGCGGAACGCCGCGGCCCCGGCCCCGGCGGCTCCCGCCGGTGAAAAGACAGGCGGCACGGCCCCGAAAGCTGCCCCGGCGGCATCCACCGGTGAAAAGGCAGGCGGCGCGGCCCCGAAAGCGGCCCCGGCTCCCGCCGGCGAAAAGACGGGCGGCGCGGCCCCGAAAACAGCCCCCCGCCCGGCCCCGGCTGCCGCCCCGAAAGCGGCCGCCTCCTGGTCCCGTCGGCGGCGCGGCTCCCGCACGCCCCTCATCGTGCTGGGCAGTTTGCTGGCGCTGCTGGTGGTGTGCCTTGCAGGCTGGACGCTGGATGTGCCCGCCCGGCTGGAAGGGCTGACGCTGCCCGGCGGCCCGTCCTCTTCCGCTACTGTGAAGGAGGGGCAGGACTGGCCCGCCATGGTGGGCGACCGGATGGTGAGCGAAAAACCGGAAAAAGTGGTGAGCCTCTCGCCCATGATCACCGAGGCGCTGCTGAGCCTGCCGGGGCATGAGGCCCTCTGCGCCGTCACCGAATACTGCGACGCCCGCTCCACCGACCTTGCCACCGTGGGCACGCCGCTGCTGCCCCGCACCGAGGACATCATCGCCCTCGCGCCGGACTACGTCCTCTGCCAGACCCCCCTCGCCGGCCCGGTGCAGACCGAGCTGGAGGAAGCGGGGGTGGAGGTCATCCAGATGGACACCCCGGCGGACCTTGCCGCCCTGCGGGAATTCTACGGCCAGCTGGGGGCGCTGCTGGGGGGCAACGAGACCGGCCGCGCTTTGGGCTATGGCGTGATCGACCGGCTGGAGAGCACCCTCGCCGCCTACGACGCCACCCTGCCGGAAAAGGCCTCTGCTCTGCTGCTGCCGGACCTGACCGGCCTCGCCGCCACGGCGGACACCGCCGAGTGGACGCTGCTGGGGCAGGTGTTCCGCCATCCGCTGCCCGATGCCGCCGACTGGCTGGCAGGGGCCGAGTGCCTCACCGACGAGGACGCCGGGAACGACCTGGACCAGATCCGCGCCGCCGACCCGGACGTGCTGCTGGTGGCCGACACCGTTTCTCCCGAGGACCTCTCCGCCGCCCTGGGCGACCTGCGGGCGGTGCAAAACGGCGCGGTGGTCTATGTGGACATCCGCCTCACCGAGACCCTCTCGCCCCGGCTGGTGTTCGCCATCGCGGACGCCGCTGCCCTGGCCTATCCGGAGTTTGCGCCTGCCTCTTGACTTTTGTTCCGGGCGGGTGTAAGATAGAAGCACAAACAAGAATAATTCCTACAAACTGCGACAAATTCACTGAATAAAATCGGAGGTAATGACCATGCAACTGAAAGGTTCCAAGACTGAAGCCAATCTGATGACCGCCTTTGCCGGCGAGAGCCAGGCTTACACCAAGTACGGCTACTATTCCTCCAAGGCCAAGAAGGAAGGCTACAACGAGCTGGCCGCCGTGTTCGCCGAGACCGCGGGCAACGAGAAGGAGCACGCCAAGATCTGGTTCAAGCTGCTGCACGACGGCATGCCCGACACCCTGACCAATCTGGCGGACGCCGCCGCCGGCGAGAACTACGAGTGGACCGACATGTACGCCGGTTTTGCCGCCACCGCCGAGGAAGAGGGCTTTGAGCGCATCGCCCAGCTGTTCCGCATGGTGGGCGCCATCGAGAAGGAGCATGAGCAGCGCTACCGCGAGGTGAAGAAGCTGCTGGAAGAGGGCCGTCTGTTCGCCCGCGAGACCGAGCAGGTGTGGATCTGCACCAACTGCGGCCACATCCACATCGGCACCCATGCCCCCGAGAAGTGCCCTGTGTGCGACCATCCCCAGGCCTACTTCGTGCTGCGCGCCGAGAACCACTGAGCAGCCCGACAAACCCGAGCCACGGCGGCCCCCGTTTTCCGACGGGGGCCGCTTTTTGCCCTTTTGCGGGGCGCGGCGGCAAAAAAGTGCCTCTTTTCTTCAAAAAAGCGCCCCAAAATGGGGGTGGGGGGCCTTGCGGCGGCGGTGGGGCGCAGGGTATACTGTTGCATGTTCGAAAAAAGCCGGGGCGCTGCCCCATGAAAAGAAACGGAGACCCTCTTGATCCAACATGTTCTGCTCCACGCGCTGGAGGACAGCGCGAAAATGCTTCCCTTCCTCTTCGCCGCCTATCTGCTCATCGAGTTCATCGAGCGCCGCCAGGGCGAGCGCATCGAGCGGGCGCTGGCCGGCGGCGGGCGCTGGGGCTTTGCGGTGGGCGCGCTGCTGGGCTGTGCGCCTCAGTGCGGCTTTTCCGCCATGGCCGCCAATTTCTACGGCAGCCGGGTCATCAGCCTGGGCGCGCTGATGGCGGTGTTCATCGCCACCAGCGACGAGGCGGTGCCGCTGCTGCTGGCGGTGCCCGAGCGCTGGGGCGACCTGGCGGTGCTGCTAGCCTTCAAGGTGGTGCTGGGCGCCGCGGTGGGCGCGGCGCTGGACCTTGCGCTCCGTCGGCGGCTGCCCGCCTCCATGCGGGGCGGCTACACCGGCCACGCCGACGAGGTGGACTGCCACGAGCACCACGAGGAAAAGCAGAGCCTTGTGTGGGCGGCGGCGGTGCACACCGTGAACATCTTCCTGTGGGTGCTGGCCCTGAGTGTGGTCATCGGCCTTGTGATCGAGGGCGTGGGCGAGGAGAACTTCACCGGCTTCCTCACCGGGCTGGGTCTGGCCCAGCCCCTCTTCGCGGCGCTGCTGGGCCTTGTGCCCAACTGCGCTTCCAGCGTGCTGCTCACCCAGCTGTATCTCTCCGGGGCCATCGGCTTTTCGTCGGTGACGGCGGGCCTTTGCGCCAACGCGGGCGTGGGCCTGCTGGTGCTGTTCCGGGCAAACCCCAGCCTCAAGCAGAACCTGTTCATCACCGGCCTGCTCTGGGCCGTGGGCGCGGGCTGCGGCATGCTGCTGATGCTGCTGGGATTTTGAATCAACAAAAAAGGCGGGGCGCGGCCCCGCCTTTTCCTGTTTTCGGCGGACGTAAAACTGCACAAAATTTGCACGATCGGCTTTTTGCGTTTTAGCGAATTGTGCGCCGCGTCCGGGCGCTGTATAATCAAGTCAAGAACAAGGATTTTGGGCGGATGCGCGCCCTTGAACGCGGAAAGGAGAACTTCCCATGATCATCAAAAACGGACAGGTCTTTAATTCCAACGGCCGGTTCATCCCCGCCGACGTGGAGCTGGCGGGCGACCGCATCGTGAAGGTGGCCCCCGCGGGCACCCTGCACGGCGACGAGGAGCTGGACGCCGCCGGCAAATATGTCACCCCCGGCTTTGTGGACATCCACATCCACGGCGCGGCCGGTTCCGACTTCTGCGACGGCATGGACGGCAGCGACAAATACGTGCGCGCCATGCAGAAGTATCTGGGCAGCCAGGGCGTGACCAGCTTTTTGGGCACCACCATGGCCTTCAGCGAGGAGATTCTGGACCGCATCTTTGATACCGCCCGGCCCATCTTCGGCCAGGAGGGCTACGGCGCGGTTCTGCGGGGCGTGAACATGGAAGGCCCCTTCTTCAACAAGGCCAAGAAGGGCGCCCAGGCCGAGGAGTACATCATCGACCCCGACTGGGAGATGTTCCAGCGCCTGTGGGAGCGCAGCGGCCACAACATCCGTCTGGTGGACGTGGCTCCCGAACTGCCCGGTGCGCTGGAGTTCGCCCAGAAGGCCAGCAAGCTGTGCACTGTGTCCATCGCCCACACCTGCGCCACCTATGAGGAGGCCACCGCGGCCTTCGCCAACGGCTTCACCCACACCACCCATCTGTTCAACGCCATGCCCGCCTTCACCCATCGGGCTCCCGGCGTGGTGGGCGCCGCCAGCGACTTTGCCGAGCACATCGAGATGATCTGCGACGGCATCCACCTGAATCCTGCGGTGGTGCGGGCGGTGTTCAACATGTTCGGGCCGGACCGGGTGTGCATCATCAGCGACGCCATGCAGGCCTGTGGCATGCCCAACGGCGAATACAGCCTGGGCGGCCAGAAGGTGTTCATGACCGACGGCCTGGCCACCCTGGCCGACGGCACCATCGCCGGCAGCGCCACCTGCCAGGCCGAGGGCTTCCGCCGCGCCGTGAAGTTCGGCGTGCCGCTGGAGAGCGCCCTCAAGGCCGCCACCATCAACCCGGCCAAGGCCGCCGGCCTCGACGACGAGGTGGGCAGCATCGCCGTGGGCAAGCGGGCGGACGTGCTGGTGCTGGGCGCCGACCTGCATCCCGAGCACATCTTCATCGGCGGCAAAGAGCTGTGAGGAGCAGAGCATGACCACCTTCCTGTGCTACGATAAGTGTTCCACCTGCCAGAAGGCGCGAAAATGGCTGGACGAGCAGGGCGCGGCGTACACCGCCCGCCCCATCAAGGAGCAGAACCCCACCGCCGCCGAGCTGGAGGGCTGGCTGGCCCAAAGCGGCCTGCCGATCAAGCGGTTCGTGAACACCAGCGGCCTGCTTTACAAGTCCATGGGCCTCAAGGACAAGCTGCCCGCCATGACCGACAGCGAGGTCTGCGCCCTGCTTGCCACCGACGGCATGCTGGTCAAGCGCCCGGTGCTCATCACCGACAAGGGCGTCTGCCCCGGCTTCAAGCCTGAGGAATGGGCAAAACTGCTGTAAAAAACAAAAAGACCGGGCCGCGCGAGACAATCGCGCGGCCCGGCTTTTTCGTTTTAAATTCAGAAGGGCAGAAGGGGCAGCAGCCGCTCCACCAGGAACACGGTGGCGCAGGCGCAGGCCGCCACCGTCACCAGCCCCTTGCCGGCCAGGGCCACCCCCAGCGCCACCACCAGCGCCGCCGCGGCGCTCACCGGGCTCTCGGTGGCCGAGAGGATGGCCGGGAAGGTCATGGCCGAAAGGCAGGCGTAGGGCACATAATATAAAAAGGATTGCAGCCGCCGGTTGCGTATCTTTTTCTGCAACAGGGTCAAAGGCAGCATGCGGATGAGGTAGGTCACGCCCGCCATCACCAGAAGATACCAGAACAGGCTCATCGTGCTGCCTCCTTTTCCTCATCGGCCTCGGGCGAAACGTCCATGGGGAACAGCCAGGCCCCCAGCGCGGCCGCGACCAGCGTGCTGATGACGATGGCAAAGCCGCTGCCCACCGCCTCGGAGAGGGGCGTCCAGGCAAAAACGCAGCTCACGATGACCGCCGCGGCCACCACCGCCTGCACCGGCTTTGAATGGCGCATGGGCGGCACCACGATGGCGATGAACATGCTGTAAAGGGCCACCCCCAGGGCGCTGCGCACGGCGGGGGAGAGCACCGCGCCCGCCACCGCGCCCACCGCGGTGCCCCCCGTCCAGCCCAGGATGGGCAGGGCGGCCAGGCCGTACATGTAGGCGGGGGTCAGGGGAGCGGTGCGGCCCATGGCCACCGCGAAGATCTCGTCGGTGTTGGCAAAGGCCACCAGCATCCGCCGCCGGGTGGTGAATTCCGGGCCCAGGCGCTGGCTCAGCGAAAGGCTCATCAGAGCATAGCGCAGGTTGATGACCAGCTGGGTCAGGGCCAGCTCCACCAGCGAGCCGTGGGCCAGAATGACCGTCAGCCCGGCAAACTGCCCGGCGCTGGTCATGTTGGTCAGGCTGATGAGCCCCGCCACCAGCGGCGACAGCCCGCCGTTCACCGCCAGGATGCCGAACGTAAAGCTCACCGAAAAATATCCCACGCCAATGGCCAGTCCGTCCCGCAGGCCGGACGTGTATTCGCCTTTCATTCCTTCGCCTCCGCCCGATGATATGTCATCGGGCTTCATTATACTACCAATATCGCGGCAAAGCAACAAAAGCCGGCGGCGGACAGGTTCGGCCTTGTGCCGGCGGGGCAAACTGTCTATAATAGGAATAAGGGCCGCCCTGCAAGCCGGCGGCCCCACCCCAAAAAGGAGACATATTTTCCATGCCTTACAAAGCGATCATTCTGGATGTGGACGGCACGCTGGTGGCCCACGGCGAACCCTCGGCCCGCCCGGCGGTGGCCGAGATGGTGCGCCGTGTGCAGGCCCTCGGCGTGAAGGTGGTCATCGCCACCGGCCGCACCTATTACGCCATGAACACCTCCATCCTGGGCGGCATCAAGCCGGACTACGCCGTCTGCGCCAACGGCGCCCAGGTGCTGGACGACGCGGGCCGCCTGCTGGCCAGCGGCGACTTCACCCCCGAGGAGATGTACGCCCTGGTGGACTACTTCGAGGACTTTGACTATCCGCTGGCCTTCGCCTTTTCCGACAGCTACTACGTCTACGTGGAGTTTGAGAAGATGCGGGAATTCTACAAGGCGGTCACCGGCCACAGCGAGTTCGTGCTGGACGGCGAGGACCAGGAGCGCCACCTGCAGGACATGCCCTTCGGGGCCTTCGGCATCCTGCCGCCCGAGGCGGTGGAGGGCTTCCAGGCCCGCTACGGCCATCTGGGGCTGCAGTTCGTGCCCTACCATCCCGGTTATTACGACATCAACCGCGCCGGCGTCAACAAAGCGGTGGGGGTGAAAAAGCTGATGGAGCTCACCGGCTGGAAAGCCGAAGAACTTTTGAGCATGGGCGACAACGAGAACGACATCCCCCTGATGCAGCTGGTGGGCCGCTCTTACTGCATGGCCAACGGCACCGAGGCGGCCAAAGCTGCCGCCAGCGCCATCGCGCCGCCGGTCACTGAGGCGGGCGTGGCCGCCGCGCTGCAAAAGGAGTTCTTCCCCCATGAGCTTTGAGCCGGTGTTCGGCCCGGCCAGCCGGGCGCTCATCCTGGGCAGCTGGCCCAGCCCCGAGAGCTGGCGCCAGGGCTTTTACTACGGCCATCCCCGCAACCGGTTCTGGCCGCTGCTGGCGCGGCTGTGCGGTGCCGAAACGCCCCAAACGGTGGAGCAAAAGCGGGCGCTGATCCTGCAAAACGGCCTCGCCCTCTGGGACGTGCTGGAAAGTTGCACCGTCACCGGCGCGTCGGACGCATCCATCAAGGACCCGGTGCCGGTGGACCTGGCCGCCCTTTTGAAAAAAGCGCCTGTGGAGGCGGTGTTCTGCAACGGGGCAATGGCCTTCCGCCTTTACGAAAAGATGCTGCGCCCGGTGAGCGGCATCGCCGCCGTGCGCCTGCCCAGCACCAGCCCCGCCAACGCCGCCTTCGGCATGGAAAAGCTGGCCGCCGCCTGGGGCGCGGCGCTGGGACCCTGGCTTTCGTGTCCGCATTGATTTAGCTGCTTCACTATGGTAAAATAATCACAAACCGCGGGCGCACCCGTCCGCACAGGAGAAGCAAAGCATGAGCAAGATCATAGAGATAAAAAAGAAGCCCGCCGCCCCCTGGTACATCGCCGGGGCGGTGTGGGTGGTGGGGGCGCTGGCGCTGCCCATCTATGAGCTGTGGGCGCTGGGCCTCACCGCCGTCGTTTCGGTGGCTGCGCTGGCCGCGGCCTTCAGGCTCTGCCCACCGGTCATCGTGAAAAAAGAGGTGCCCTGGCTCACCGGCCGGGAGGACGCGGACGAGATGCTCGGCCGCATCGACGCGGACCGTAAACGCCTGCTGGAACTGGACGAGCGCATCCCCGACGACGCCCTCAGCGCCGCCATTCGCCGCATGGCCGCCGCCTGCGCCGGCATCCTCGCCCAGCTGGAAAAGGACCCGGACAAGGCCTCCCAGGTGCGGCGCTTTGCCAACCACTATCTGCCGGACGCGGTGAAGATCCTCACCCTCTACGCGGAGATGGAGGAGACGGGCGTTTCCGGCGAGAACGCCGAGGAGGTGCGCCGGCAGGTGGAGGCGAACGCGGAGGTCATCGCCACCGCCTTCGAAAACCAGCTGGACAGCCTCTATTCCGCCGCGGCGCTGGACCTGGACGCCGACCTGGAAGTACTCAAAGGCATGCTGAAAGGGCAGGGCCTTGTGGAATAATTTTCAAAAGTGAAAGGAACGAACGACCATGGACGAAAACAATATGAGCCCCGAGCTGACCCTGGACGCCGTGCCCACCCTCACCCTTGACCCCGCCGCCGACGAGGCCGCTGCCGCGGCTGCCGCCGAGGAGGAGAAAAAGGTCGAGCCGGTGATGATCGAAGAGACCCGCCTTTCCCCCGAAGAGCAGAAGATGGTGGACGATTTTGCCGAAAAGATCGACGTGACCAACAGCCAGATGGTGCTGCAGTACGGCGCGGCCACCCAGAAGAAGATCGGCGATTTCAGCGAGACCGCCCTGGACAAGGTGCGCACCAAGGACCTGGGCGAGACCGGCGAGATGATCGCCAGCCTGGTCACCGAACTGAAGGGCTTCGACGCCCAGGAGGAGAGCAAGGGCATCTTCGGCTTCTTCAAGCGGGCCGCCAGCGGCATCGAGGCCATGAAGGCCAAGTACGCCAAGACCGAGGCCAACGTGGAGAAAATTGAGGCCGTGCTGGAGGGCCATCAGGTCCAGCTGCTCAAGGACGTGGCCATGCTGGACAAGATGTACCAGATGAACATGCTCTACTTCAAGGAGCTCACCATGTACATCCTGGCGGGCAAGAAAAAGCTCAAACAGGTGCGGGAAGGCGAGCTGCAGGCCGCCATGGACAAGGCCAAGGCCAGCGGCCTGCCCGAGGACGCCCAGGCCGCCCGCGACCTTGCCGACATGTGCGACCGCTTTGAGAAAAAGCTCTATGACCTGGAGCTCACCCGCAACGTGTCCATCCAGATGGGCCCCCAGATCCGCCTCATCCAGAACAACGACACCATGATGGCGGAAAAGATCCAGACCAGCATCGTGAACACCATCCCCCTGTGGAAGAGCCAGATGGTGCTGGCCCTGGGCCTTGCCCACAGCCAGCAGGCCATCGAGGCCCAGCGGGCGGTGAGCGACATGACCAACGAGCTGCTGAAAAAGAACGCCGCGGCCTTAAAGCAGGGCACCATCGACGCTGCCAAGGAGTCCGAGCGGGGCATCGTGGACATCGAGACCCTGCAGGCCACCAACAAGAGCCTCATCGAGACCCTGGACGAACTGAACAAGATCCAGTCGGAGGGCCGCGCCAAGCGCGCCGCCGCCGAGGTGGAGCTGGGCCGCATCGAGGGCGAACTGAAACAGAAACTGATGGAGCTGCATAACTGATGAAAGGTCCGTGTAAACTGGAACAGATCCTGCCCGCGCCCATGAAGAACAGGGCGGTGGCGGCGGCCGCCGCCTGCCTTCTGGCCGCCGGCTCGGTCTTCGGCATCGGCGGGGCAAAGCTGGCCGCCTGCGCAAACAGCACCGCCGCCGCCTTTTCCGACGGGATGTATTCCATCGCCGCCGACCTGGACGCCCGCCTCAACTCGGCGGCAAACCTGGTCACGGTGGCCGAAAAGGTCAGCGGGGTCAGCGCAGGGTCCGCCGAGGCGGTGCGCAGCGCCGTGGACGCGGTGAACGCCGCCCAGGGCCCCGCCGCCAAGGCCGCCGCCGACGCCGCGCTGGACAGCGCGGTGAACGCCCTCTACGACGAGGCCGCGGCCCTGGCGGACACGAACCAGTATGACCTGCTGGCCGGGGAGCTTGCCGAGTTCAACAGCAGGGGAAATACCATCCGAAACAACGACTATAATTCCCGGGCGCAGGAGTTCAACGACACCCTGGCCGGCCAGCCCGCAAAGCTGATCGGGGCGCTCTGGGGCATCGAGGAGGCGGAATATTACCGATGAAACAGGTAAGACGCACCCTCGCCGGCCTGGCGCTGGCGGCGGTTCTGCTCACCGGCAGCGTCTTTGCGGCGGTGCCCGCCGCCCCCGAGGGCAGCTGTGTGCTGGACGAGGCGAACGTACTCAGCGAGCGCACCGAACAGGCGGTGAACGATTTGACCATCGCCCTGGACGAAGCCTGCGGGGCCCAGATGGCGGTGCTCACGGTGGATTTCACCGGCACCTCCTCCACCGCTGACTACGCCGTTGAGGCGCTGAACAGCTGGGGCGTGGGCGACAAGGACAAAAACAACGGTGTTCTTCTTCTGCTGGTGATCGGCGCCGAGGACTACTACTGCACCGTGGGCACCGGCCTGGAAAAGGACCTGCCGCCCCAGAAGATCGACGACCTGCTCTGGAACAACCTGGAGGAGGGCTTTGCCAAGGGCGATTATGACGCGGGCGTCACCGCCTTCGCAAACGCCATGTACGACGAGCTGTGCGGCATCTACGGCGTGCAGCCCGGCCAGAGCGCCGGCGGCTCCGTGGCTCCCGCGCCGGAGCGGCCCTCCTTCCTGGCGCGCATCGGCGGCTTCCTCACGATGGTGATCGTGCTTTTGGTGCTTATCGCGTTGGTGGTGCTGGGCAGCGTCCTGCACCCGGTGCGCTATGTGCGTACCCGCTGGTTCGGCTACAGCTACCCGCCCATCCCGCCCCGGCGGCACTTCTACGGCGGCTGGCGCCGGCGGCCTCCGCAGCCGCCCCGCCCGCCCCGCCCGCCCTATGGCGGCGGCCCCGGCCCCGGCGGCTTCGGCGGGTTTGGCGGCGGGCCCTCCCGGCCGTCCTCGTCCTCCCGCCCCAAGAGTTTCGGCGGATTTGGCGGCGGCAGCGGCCGCGGTTCCGGCGCGGGCCGGCGCAGCGGCGGCTCTTCCCGTCCCGGCGGTTCCCGTTCCGGCGGCGGCGCAGGCCGGCGCAAATAACGTCACAGAAAAAAGATGCCTTCCCCGGCGGGGAAGGCATCTTTTTTTGCGCGTTCAGTTCAGCAGGCCGTAGACCCGGCAGGTCTCCAGCATCTGGCCCAGGGTCAATTTCTGGCCCATCAGCTGGCGGTAGGTGGCGGTGCGGGTCTTGTCCTGCGCTTTCAGCTTCTCCATGCGGGCCGCCGTGTCGGCGTACTGGGCCTGCAGGTCCGCCAGCATCTTCTCAAACTGTTCCAGCCGGTCCATCGGGGGCTTCCTCCTTTGCAGCGCGCCGGGCGCTGAACTCACAGCCGCAGTAGTCCTGGCGGTAAAGGCCGTATTCGGCCGAGAGCTCCAGACTGCGCTTGTAGCCGTTCTTTTTCTTGAAGTCGTTGGGCAGATGGCACACGCCGTACTGCTTTTCCAGCTCCTGCCCGATGGCGTTGATGCGCGCCGCGTCCTTGTGGGGGCTGATGGACAGGGTGGTGCAGAACCAGTCGAAGCCGTGGGCGGCGGCGTAGCGGGCGGCCTCTTTCATCCGCAGCCGGTAGCACACGGTGCACCGCCCGCCCCGCTCCGGCTCGGCCTCCAGGCCCGCCACGGTCTCGTAGTAGCGGCCGGTGTCGTAATCGCCCTCCACCACCTGCACCGCGGGGGCAAAGGCGGCGGCAAAGCGCTCCAATTCATCCCCCCGGCGGCGGTATTCGGCGGCGGGCCAGATGTTGGGATTGTAATAAAGGATGGTCACCTCAAAGTGGGCCAGCAGCTGTTCCAGCACCGCGCTGGAGCAGGGCCCGCAGCAGGCGTGGAGCAAAAGCCGGGGCTTTTGGCCTCCCTGCGGGGCCAGCCGGGCCAGCACGGCCTCCATCTCGCGGGCGTAGTTCGGCGGGTTCGCCATGAAAAAGCCCCCTTTCATTTTTTCAAAGCCATTATACCACGGCGGGCAAGGGGGAAAAAAGAGCGCCCGGTCACAGACTGTTTGTAACGATTTTGCAATTTGTTTATAAGCTTATCACGGTTTTTCCACAAAGTGGGGGTATTCTATAATCACAGCCCGGGGGGAACAAAAGATTCCCCAAAGTGAAAACCGGCCACGGCGAAAAAGCCGTGTATACTGGCCGCCGCCCATGCGACGGGCGGGCCCGCAAGCCCCGCCTGTGGACGGCCCAGACAACCGACCCGCCTTCCCCTTCGTGAGAAGGTTCATATAGATATCCGCTTTTTCATGAGATTCCTCTTCAATTTGTGCAAAGGCAGTCTGCTCCTTCACTCCTCGGAGCAGGCTGTTTTTGCGTTTTGGCCTTGTTTCTGCTATAATAAGCGAAAAGCGCGCCGCGCCCGCGGCCGAAAGGGGAACGACCCATGGAACAGCAAAAACTTGACCGAATCAGCGAGCTTGCCCGCAAAAGCCGCACCGCCGAAGGCCTCACCGACGCGGAACGCGCTGAACAGATGGCCCTGCGCCAGGAATACATTGAAAGCATGAAGCGCAGCCTGCGCGCCCAGCTGGACAACATCGACGTCATCGACGAAACCGGCGCCCACCCGCTGAAGCGCAGATCCTGACGGGGCAAAAGGCCCCATCCCACAACATCCGAGGTGCTTTTTTGTGACTGAAACGCTCGTGCGGCTGTTTGTGAAGAACAGCCGCGACACCACCGACCCCGCCGTGCGCACCGCCTACGGCAATCTGGCGAGCTGGGTGGGCATCTTCTGCAACCTGCTGCTCTGTGCCGGCAAATTTCTGGCCGGCACCCTCTCGGGCAGCATCTCCATCGCCGCCGACGCGGTGAACAACCTGTCCGACGCGTCCTCCAGCGTGGTGAGCCTCATCGGCTTCAAGCTGGGGGCCCGCCCCGCCGACGACGAACACCCCTACGGCCACGCCCGCTTTGAGTATCTTGCCGGGCTGGCGGTGGCGGTGATGGTGCTGGTCATCGGCGTGGAACTGCTGAAAAGCAGCGTGGACAAAATTCTTCATCCCGCCGCCGTAACCTTCAGCTGGGTGGCCATGGCGGTGCTGGCGGCGTCCATCGCCGTCAAGCTGTGGATGTCGCTGTTCAACCGCACGCTGGGCAAGCGCATCAATTCCGGCTCCCTCATCGCCACCGCGGCGGACAGCCGCAACGACGTGCTCACCACCAGCGCGGTGCTCGTCGCCAGCCTCATCAGCCACTTCGCGAATGTGGAGCTGGACGGCTGGATGGGCGCGGCGGTGGCCCTGTTCATCCTTTACAGCGGCGTGGGCCTCATCAAAGACACCATCGATCCGCTGCTGGGCCTTGCCCCCGACCCGGAGCTGGTGCAGTATATCCACGACAAGATCATGAGCTACCCCGGCGTGCTGGGCACCCATGACCTGATGGTCCACGACTACGGCCCCGGACGGCAGTTCGCCAGCGTCCATGTGGAGCTGGCCGCCGAGGGCGACGTGATGGCCAGCCATGAGCTCATCGACGACATCGAGCGGGACTTTTTGAAAAACGACCGCCTGCCGGTGGTCATCCACTTCGACCCCATCGTCACCTCCGACGCCCAGGTGGGGGATATGCGCCGCTGGCTGGCCGGGGCGGTCAAGACCATCGACCCCTCCCTGTCCATCCACGACCTGCGCATTGTGCCGGGCGTGAACCACACCAACGTCATCTTCGACTGCGTCACCCCGCCGGGCTTTGCCATGGGCAGCGCCCGCCTGAAGGACGCCATCGCCCGGCTGGTGAGCGAAAAGGACCCGAGTTACCGCTGTGTCATCACCGTGGAAACAAGTTTTGCCGCCGTGCCCCGCACGGGCGAGACGGTGCAGTAAGGAGGAAAAAGCATGGAGTTCCGTTATTCCGACAAGGTGCTGGGCATGCGCCCCAGCATCATCCGCGAGCTGCTCAAACAGATGAGCGACCCCAGCCTCATCAGCTTTGCCGGCGGCAACCCCGCGGCGGACAGCTTCCCTGTGGCGGACATCCGCGCCTTCAGCGACAAGCTGCTGGAGACCGACCCGGTGGGCATGCTGCAATACTCCGTCACCGAGGGCTACGGCCCTCTTCGCCAGGCCTGCCGCGACTTTGCCAACCGCAAATGGCCGGTGGTGAAAAAGAGCGATGAAGTCATCATCACCAGCGGCAGCCAGCAGGTCATCGAGTTCATGGCAAAGCTGCTGTGCAACGAGGGCGACGTGGTGGCGGTGGAGGAGCCGGCCTTTTTGGGGGCCTACAACTCCATGCGCAGCTTCGGCGCGGTCCTTCGGGGCGTGCCCCTGCAGCCGGACGGCGTGGACCTGGAGGCCCTGGAAGCGGCCTTTGCCGCCGAGCCAAAGCCTAAATTCTTCTACTGCATCCCCAACTTCCAGAACCCCACCGGCTACACCACCAGCGCCGCAAAGCGCAAGGCCATCTATGAGCTGGCGGTGAAGTACGGCGTGCCGGTGCTGGAGGACGACCCCTACGGCGCGCTGCGCATCAGCGGCCAGGACGTGCCCCCCATCAAGCACTTTGACGAGACGGGCGCGGTGGTTTACGCCGGGTCCTTCAGCAAGATCCTCTGCCCCGGCATGCGCCTTGCCTATTGCGCCGGCCAGCCGGAGTTCATCACCAAGATGGTCACCGCCAAGCAGGGCAGCGACGTGCACACCAACGTCTGGGCCCAGCGGGTGTGCGAGCGGATGCTCCGCGAGACCGACATGAACGCCCACATCGCCCGGCTGCAGGCCATCTACCGGGAGAAGGCGGACCACATGATGGCGCAGCTGGACGAAAAGCTCTCCGGCGCGGTGACCTATGTGCGGCCGGAGGGCGGCATGTTCATCTGGGCCAAGCTGCCCGACGAGGTGCCCGCGGGGGAATTTGCCCGGCGGTGCCTGGAAAAGAAGCTGGCGGTGGTGCCGGGCAGCGCCTTCTATACCGACAGCACGGTGGACCAGCCCTTTGTGCGGCTGAATTTCTCCACCCCCACCAAGGAGCAGATCGACCGGGGCGTGGCCGTGATGGCCGAAGTTCTGGCTGAAATGACGAAGTGACCGCAAAAACGAGAGGAGAGAGGCACCCATGGAAAAAATCAAGATGACCACCCCCCTTGTGGAGATGGACGGCGACGAGATGACCCGCATTTTGTGGCAGATGATCAAGGACGAACTCATCCTGCCCTTTGTGGACCTCAAGAGCGAATACTACGACCTGGGGCTGCCCAACCGGGACGCCACCGGCGACCAGGTCACCATGGACGCGGCGCTGGCCAACAAGAAGTACGGCGTGTCGGTGAAGTGCGCCACCATCACCCCCAACGCCCAGCGCATGACCGAGTATGACCTGCACGAGATGTGGAAGAGCCCCAACGGCACCATCCGCGCCGTGCTGGACGGCACGGTGTTCC
>ERZ506950.130-NODE-130-length-69162-cov-16.701810_pt1 | contig 69162 bp, 61 predicted proteins | sample MGYA00512897_ERZ506950 | MGnify/ENA metagenome assembly ERZ506950
AACCAAAGCCATGCCCTCACCGCCTCACGAATAGTTGATTGTCAGCGTGGTGCCGGACAGGCTCATTGATATATTGCTGGCCCGCCGTGCATTGGAAAGCCTGCCGTCGTTGCCTTGGCATACGGTGCCCGCCGCTGAACCAAAGTTCTTGTTGAAGGCGTTGTTTTTCGTGAAGGCGGGCTCGGCCCCCACCTGGCCGGGCGTAAGCTGTACCGTCCTGTCGGCCGACCCGTCAAATTCAGCCATCTGCTGCCCGGCGTTGTTTTGGAGGATGAACTTTTTAGCCACCCGGTCCGCCGCTGCCGCCCGGTCCACCACGCCGTCGCCGTCCGCGTCATAGGTGGAAAACCGCTTCTTGATCTTCCCGAACAGCACGGTCAGCTCTTCCCCCGTCTGGATATCCGCATCCTGCTCCGCCTCGGTAAAAGACGCCGTTACGTTGGAGCCGTCCCCGTTGCGCGGCAAAAGCGGCTGCTGCTCGTTTCCGGGGTCATAGATGCTTTTCGCCATGTCGCCCGCGCCCAGCTCCACCACCTTCGCGCTGATGGCCGCGTCCGTCTCAGCCTTGGAATAGGCCCCCGCCTGCGCCGCCGTCACCCCGTGGGGGTTGTCCGCGCGGTCCGTGTGCGCTTTTACAAGGTCCCGCAGTCCGTTCAGCACCGCCTGCAGCTTTCCCGCCGGCGCGGCCGTCACCCCCTCGGGCGCCGCGGCGCCGATGTCGGCGGCCGCCGTTTCGGCCTCCAGCTGGCCGGCAAGCTCGTTGAACGCGGGCGCAAGCACCTCCCGCGGCAGCTCGTCCATAATGCGCTGCATCTCGGCGGTGGAAACGCCGGGCGTGTCCGGCCGCCCCACGTTCCCCTTGCCCAGCATATCCCCTTCTGTAATTTTTCGAAACGCCATAAGCTCCTCCTTTTCTCAGGCCCGGTAATACCCGGTCTCCACAAATTCAATGCCGATGCTGTCCAGCCCGAACGGCTCGTTCAGCACGCCGTTTTCCACCTTGAACCCCGCCTTGTCCACTTTTTTCAACCGGATTTTGTCCCCCAGCGTGCGGGGCGTGTCGTCGTTGGAGTAAGTGAACTTGGAATAGATCAGATGCGCATAGGAAAAATACCGCGCCGTCACAAAATCGCTGAACAGCTCTTCCCATATGCCCGCAACGCGCCCCCACGCCCGCACGCCCGTCGCCAGCGCGCTGGCCAGCGCCACATAAAACCGGCTGAACGTTTTGTTGCGGTAAAAGGTCCGGCCGCTCAGGTCCGGCGTACGCCAGCACGCGTAGATCGCCTCGCCGTTGTCGTTGTAGTTCAGCGGGTCGGACGGTTCGTTTGCAAATGCACAGAGCCTGCCGTCCGCCGTGCCGAACCACAGCGCGCCATCCTGCTCCCACAGCACGCGGGCCGGAATATTGGTGCAGTAAAAGCCCGCATACTGGCGCGTGGAATAGGGGGCCGAGCGGTCCGTCTGCGTGGCCTGCAGCCCGTCCAGAATGTACGCGCGCCCGTTCAGGCACAGCCAGTACATGTCTTTGTAAACAAGCGCGAACGCTTCCTCCAGCCCGTTTTCCTCCAGCAGCTTCCCGTTCAGGAAGAAGCTGCGGCTCTGGCTGTATTTTTCCCCGGTAATGTCCTGCGCCGTGATGGCGTAAACGCCCAGCTTTGTCAAAAACAGCGGCTCCGTGCCCAGATATCCAAACGAATACGGCCCGATGGCTCCCTCGCCCTGCAAAATGTTCACGATGGGGAACGCGGGCTTGTTGTCCACAAGATTTCCCTCCCGCACGATCACGTTCCGGTCGGAATCGGTGGAATCCTTGTGCGCCGCCAGCCGGGCGTTTACAATGGAATATCCCACAATGGCGCTGTCGCTCTGGCCCAGCACCGAATAGGCCTGGTCTCCCCAGTAGGTGGGGTCGTTCAATCCGCTGTACCAGTCGTAGTTGATGAGCTGCGGGCTGCCGGACAAAAACAAACGGTCCGTCGCGCCGTTCACGCCGAACTGGATGCCGATGCGGCATTTGTTGACGCGGTCCGCATAGCCCTCAACCGTGTGTGATGCGGTAATTTTCACATTGTCCTGCCCCGCCACCGGGGATACGCCCGGCGCGGTGGTGAACGTGACCGTGCCCGCCGTGCGGTTCACGGTAAAGCCGCTGTTTTCCGCCATCGGCTTCCAGCTTCCGTCCGCCTGCAACAGCTCGGCCTCCACGGGCGTGCTGTCCAGCGGCACAAGGGACATTTGATAGGTCTTGTCCTCCGCCGTACCCAAAAACTGCTCCCGGTATTTCGGGCAGATCAAATTGGCGTTTTCGTATTCCTCCCCGCCGCCGTTCGGCGCGCGCGCGATGGTCAGCGTGGGGATGTATGCGTCCGCGTCCACCCGCGTCACGGCCGTGCCGTCGTAGCACAGCAGCGCCTTTCCGTCCGCGATGTACAGTTTTTCGCCAAATTCCCACGAGCGGCTGCGTGCGTCGTTTGCGTCGGAATACACCACGGAATCGCCCTTGTACAGCTTTGTGCCCGCGTGTACCAGCGGGTCGTGTCCCATCAGCGCGTGATATCCGTTGATTCGCCCGTCCAGCGTCCGCTTCACCTGCCATCCCATGCGCTTGCGCACCTTCCCGGGCACATCGCGGATCATGTTCTCGCAGTCGGGCGAGCGATTTTCGTCCGCGTTGGCCGGGCTGTTCGTCAGGTCCGCGCCTAAAAAGGTATCAATTTTCACCTGGGACAACGTGGGAGCCGACGCGCCCGGCATATTTGTCTGCTTAAACATTGCAGCCACCCGTCACGACTGCCGCCGGGCCGTCCGCCTGCCCCGAAAGGTTTGAAAGCTTGCCCTGATACTGCGCGTAAAAGCTCTGGAAAAACCGCTGGTCGTATTCCATGCTCTGTGTCTGCGCCGCAGCGAAAAAAATCACGGCCAACACTGCTTCATCCGGCAAATCAAACTCCGTTTCATCCGGCGCATTGTCCGGAATGTCCGCCGGATACGCCTCATAGCGCAGCGTAAACGCATCCGGCAGCTGCGAATATTTTGTGTACGGATGTGCAATACCGTCTACGATCACGTAGCGCGGTTTACAGCAGTCCTGCGGCAGCGTTTTTTCATCCTCCGCCGCGTACGTTTTTTCGCGCCAGATGGGGTAATACAACGCTACCTCTTTCTGTCCCATGTCAAAAAAGCGGTCCAGTTTCCCCGTCAGGTCCGCCTTCGGCTTTGTTTCATCCAGCAGCTTCAGCACTTCGCTTTTTGCTTCACCCAATGTCATTCCTGCATCTCCCTTCTGTTTCCGTCCGCATGCCCCGGAAGCCGCGCCCCGCCCGCCGCGCGGACGTTTGTCCCGCATGGAGCAGGGCGGCGCTTGTCGCCGTTCGGCTCCATTTCGCTGCGCGAAACCGCGCTGGCCGGTTACCGGCCCCACAGGGGCCGCTATTTTGCCGTCCCCGTCACGGCTGCGCCGCGCCGGGGCCCCAACGGCAAAAACCCGGCGCTTGTCGGGCTTCATTCGCCCTCCATTTCGCCTGCGGCGAAACCGCGCTGGCCGGTCATCGGCCCCACCGGGGCCGCTATTTTGCCGTTCCCGTCACGGCTGCGCCGCGCCGGGGCCCCAACGGCAAAACCCCGGCCCTTGCTCCCATTCGGTCGCATTTCGCCTGCGGCGAAACCGGGCTGGCCGGTTACCGGCCCCGCCTTTTGGGTTTGCCGCGCAAAATCGCGCGCGGCATTTCGCTGCGCGAAACCACCCTGGCCGATGTTTTGGCCTGTCCTGTTTATAGGACAGAAAATGCGTTATTCTGTTCTTGCAGGGTTTTCCAGTATCTCACAATGCAGGTAAAAGCTCCCTTCTATTGACTGTTACGAAAAATAGTAATATACTGAATTTGCAGATTCAAAATTACTAAATCCCGTCGGCCTATGTCCAGTATATTACTAGATTCAGTAATCGTCAACATCATTTTACTGAATTCAGTAAAATTGGCATTGTGCCCAAAATGGAGGCCATTGCATTGGATGAAATGTACAAACGCATTGAACAGCTCTGCCGGGAAGCGGGCGTGAACGTCACCACCATGTGCCGGGAAGCGGGCGTGCCTCGCTCGGCGCTTTCCGATTACAAGGCGGGGCGCATCAAAAGCCTGGCGGCGGATAAGCTGGCAAAGATCGCCGGGTATTTCAACGTCTCGGTGGACCATCTGCTGGGCAAAGAAGAAAAGCCCGCCGCCCCGAAGGACGGCGAGCTTGTGAAGGACGAATTGATCGGCTTTTACGGGGACGTAAAAGAGCATTTGACCGAGGGCGATATCGAGGATATCAAGACCCTTATGAAGCTGCGCGCTGAACTGAACCGTTCAAAGGAGTGATTGCGATGTATAACAGCCTTGCAGCGGTATGCGAGGATATGCAGAGCAACGGCATCTCGGTGGTGGAATGCGAGCTGAAAAGCAATCCGTCCCTTTGTATGGAAAAAGGCCGTATCGTGGGGTACGACAGGCGCAAATTTGAAAACGAGGCGGAATGCTGCACGGCGCTGATCCACGAGGACGGCCATTTTGAAAGCGGCGCGTTTTACAAGCCCTTCAGCGTGTACCAGGTGAAGCAGCAGGCCGAAAACAAAGCCTGGCGGAGCGCCTTCCGCAAACGCATCCCATGGTGTGAGCTGAAGAGCGAGATCCTGAAAGGCTTTTCCGTGTGGGAGATCGCAGAGCATTTCAACGTAACGGCACAGTGTATCTGGGATGCATACCTGTATTACAGGGACGTATGCGGCGTATGCATGCAGGAGGACACCTGAGTGCGCCGCCCCCCCTGAAACCGGGCTGCCGGGAAGCCGGGCGGCCGCGCCTGAAAACACAGCAAACGCGCCCTTCCCGCCCGAAGCGCCGCAAGCTGCCCGGGCACAGCCCCCGACGAAGTTTACGGCAAAAACAAAAATGCCGCGGGCTGCCGTGCATGCCCGCGGTGCAGAAAGCAATCGAAAGGAAGAAAGAACGTTCCCTATGAAACCCCAATATTTTGATTCGCAAAAAGCAGCCGCCATTATCAGCGAGCCCAACGACGACCGGCGCAGCCTTATGGTCGACGCGCTCACAGGCGACGAAGCAAAGCTCCTCTGCAAGCTTCTGCTGGAGTTTGTTCCGCGCAAAGGCGCGCAAAAGGTCCGCATCCGGACGATCCATTGAACGCGCCCCCTGCATGCCCGCGAACGGGAACGAAAGCGGGTCTGCCAGGAAGAAGCTCCTTCTGGCAGCGGGCGTCGCGCCGACCGTCCTGCCGCCGGGAATCTTTTTATGGTTCGGCCCGTACGGAACGCAGCCGCTCTCAATAAAAAAACGCCTTGCGTTTTGGCGCGCGGGCGTTTAAAAACAACAAAAAGGCCCGGAGCAGGACGGCTTATTCGCAATTTATTCTTTCAGGGAGGCTTTCCGCTCCGTTTCCTTTTCATCGAACATCGTGCCCCGGCACGCCGAAACCATTGCCATTCCCCGCGCAATATACTATTATTTGTATAATAACGTGTAGGGAGGAAGCATATTATGAAAATTCTCATTGTCGAGGACGACAAAGCCGCAGTGGAAGCGATCAAAGATGCCATGTCCTATACGGAGGGCATGCAGGTCGTCGGCACTACCGACAGCGCCACACAAGGATTAAAATTGGTAGAAGCGGTAAACCCCACGCCATTATCCTTGATTTGGAGCTGAATGAGGGCGACGGCCTTAATTTTTTGAAAAACCTCTCAACGCTGATGCTGAATTACAAGCCGTTCGTGCTCGTTACAACGAACACCACGTCGAAAACGGTCCACGACATTGTGCGCAATAACGGCGGCGACTTTATCTATACAAAGAACACGCTCAATTACAATCCCCATGCCCTGATCAGCATCCTGCAATCGGTGGACGATTATCTGGAAGCCGCGCCGCCCAAAGAAGATTTGCGCTGGGTCTCGCGCACCGAGCTGCGGAAAGCGATTGCGAAGCTCCTTGCTGAAATATCCTTTATGCCCAGCCAGTTGTCTGTGAACTACATCATCGACGCGATCCTGTTGATCGTCGTGTCGCACGAAACAAATCATCCCGTGATGGATCTGGCAAATGACGTTTACCCGCATTTGATGAGCAAATACATCAACTCCGCCGTAAACATTGAAAAGGCCATGCGCGGCGCGATCGACAAGGCCTGGACGTTTGGCGACCCCAAATTGCTCCAAAAATATTATCCGTTCCCCATCAACTCCAGCACCGGGAGCCCCAAACTGAAGGACTTTCTTTTTGGGTTCGCACAAAATTTTTACTAAGGCAACACCGCACAATTCACAGCTGAAGCCTGAAGCGTCGCCTCGCTTGCAGATTTTCCGGCAACTGTCACAAAAATGCTCGCGAATACACAAAGTATTCGCGAGCATTCTTGTTTAACCTGCCAAAAAATCTGCCGGCGCGATTCGAAACTTAGAATTGTGCGGTGTTGCCCTAAAATAACCCCGCGGCGCCCCGCAGGGCCAGTGCCGAGGCGTGCAGAGCGGAGCGGCCGCCGAAGGCCGCCGTGCGCGGCGAACGGGGCCGCAGGCCCTGTTCGCAGGCGGCTTGGCGCAAAAGCGCAGCTTTTTCGACAAGCTAACCGTGGCTGCAGCAGACGCTGCGGCCATGGTTTTTGCGGTTTCAGTTGGGAAGCTTCTGCGGCGCCAGCGCCGCGCGCCGGGCCAGTACGCCCCGGATGCACACGCAGTACACGGCGACGGAGGCCAGCGGCCCAAGCACATCGGAGATGGGCTCGGCGTAGAACACCGCGTCCGCGCCGAAAAACGCGGGCAGCGCGAACACCGCCGCGAAGTAGACGGCCTTGCGCCACAGCGAAAGCGGCAGCGCCAGCTTCGCAAGGCCCAGTGCCGTGAAGCCGTCCACTACCTCGTATTGCAGGCCCAGGGGAAGCAGCGCCAGCGTGCATACCTTGATGGTGTCGAACGCCTGGGCCGCCAGCGCTTCGTCGGTGGTGAACAGCCGCACGAACAACGGCCCGGCCAGCCGCGCGGCCAGCGTCATCACAGCCGTGAACACCAGCCCCAGCCCGAAAATGTACTTCTGCGCCTGCCGTACGCGCTCGGTGCGGTACGCGCCGTAGTTATAGCTTAAAATAGACTGCGTGCCCCCGGTGATGCCTCCCAGCGGCATCGTCACAACGAGCATGAAGCTTTGGGCGATGGTGGCGCAGGTCACCAGAGCGTCGCCCCGCGCCGCGCCGCCGTAGTGCTGAAGCACGGCGTTCATGGCAATGATCATCACGTTGTCCAGCGCGATGATGATGAACGGCGAAAAGCCCAGCGTCAGCACACGCCTCATGACGGCCGCGGAATATCCGCCCCGTGTGATGCGGATGGGGGGCTTTTTGCCCAGCAGAAAGCGCACCGCATAAACGCAGCTTGCGAGCTGGGAGAGCACCGTGGCGATGGCCGCGCCGCGCACGCCGAGGCCGAAAGCGAAGATGAACACAGGGTCCAGCACGATGTTGAGCACCGCGCCCAGCGCCACGGATTTCATGCCGTCGGCTGCGAAGCCCTGGCATACGATGAACTGGTTCAGGCCGGAGGCCAGCAGCGCAAAGGGCGTACCCAGCAGGTAAAGGGTGAAATAGGCCTCCGCATACGAGTAGGTGGCGTCGCTTGCGCCGAACAGCCGCAGCATCGGCTCACGAAAGGGCAGGATGGCGGCGGGCAGCGCCACCGAGAACACGCACAGCATCAAAAAGCAGTTGGCCAGAATGCCCCGCGCAGCATCGTCGTCGCCCTCGCCGCGCTTGATGCTGAGCAGCGGCGCGCCGCCAACGCCCACAAGAAACGCCACCGAGCCGACCATCGTCACCACCGGGCCGCATACGCCGGCGCCTGCCAGCGCCAGCGCGCCCTCGCCGGGGATCTGGCCGATGAAAATGCGGTCCACGATGCTGTAAAGCACAGAGATGAACTGCGCCAGCATGCTGGGCAGCGCGATGCGTCCTACCAGCACGCCGATCCTTCCGCTGCCAAGGTCGTTTCCCGCTCTCATCGCTGCATCCTCCCGTCGCTTCGCGGCTCTGCGCCGCATACCGCACTCTATCATAGCCGATTTTTTTCTCCGAGGAAAGAGGTTTTTCAAAAAAGCCGCAAAAAACGGCCGCCGGAAAGGCCTTTCCGGCGGCCGTTTTGCATTGGAGCAGGGAAAAACACGCTCAGTCGTCCACGTCCAGCGCTTCCAGCCCCTTTTTGGCAACCGGCCTCGCATCACCGTGCCGCACGAACAGCATCGTGACAAAGCTGGCGAACACGAAGAAGGCGGCATAGGGAAACAGCGTGCGATAGCCCACATGCTCCATCAGAATATTGGAGAGGATGGGCGTAAAGATCTGCGCCGTCATGGACACAGTGTAATAATAGCCTGTGTACTTGCCCACGTCCGAGCCCTTGCTCAGCTCCACCACCATGGGGTAGCTGTTTACATTGATGAACGCCCAGCCCATGCCGGCCAGCGCGAAAAAGATGTACAGCAGCGGCGAGACGCTGTGGAAAAAGATACCCGCGAAGAACGCCGTGCCCAGCATCACGATGCCGATGAGGATCGTGCGCTTGCGGCCGATGCGCTGGGCGATCATGCCCACGGGCATATACGAGACGATGGCCGCGACGGTGCAGATCATCAGCACCAGGGCAAAGTTGCCCTGCAGCTCCTGTTCGGCGTAACGGCTGAAAGCCGAGGTGACGGCGTTGTAGCCGAAGAACCAGAAGAACACGCTGGCCAGGATGAACAGCAGGCTGCGGAACATGGGCCGCGGCATTTTGCCGCCCGCGTCCGTTACGCCTTCGTCCTCGTCGGAAGAGCCGGCGGCCCTGTCGGCGGCCTCGCGTTCAGCCACGCAGGCCGGTTCCCTGATCTGCCAGAACAGCACGGCCACGCAGACGGCCATCACCAGCCCCAGCACAAGGAATACGGCGGAATAGCGGGGCGTATCCCCGGTGACGGGAAAGATCATCATCGTCAGCAGCATCAGCATGCCGCCCACGGCGCCCATCAGGTTGATGACGGCGTTGCCCTGGCTGCGCAGGGGCTTGGGTGTGACGTCCGGCATCAGGGCCACGGCGGGGCTGCGGTAGGTGGCCATGGCAATGAGCACCAGCCCCAGGCCGATGAAGAACAGCAGGGCGTTGTTCTGCTTCTGTGCTGCGGGCATGATGGCGAGGCACAGAAGCGCCAGGATGGTGCCGCCCAGTATGTACGGCATACGGCGGCCGATTTTCGTGCGGGTCTTGTCGCTCAGCTTGCCGAACAGCGGCAGCATGAACAGCGCCAGCACGTTGTCCATGGCCATCACGATGCCGATGTAGCTGTCGCGCACATGGAACGTGTCTTTCAGGATCAGGGGGATGACGTTGTCGTACACCTGCCAGAACGCGCAGATGGACATGAATGCAAGGCCCACGAAAAAGGTGCGTTTGTAATTCAGCTTCATCGGGAGAAGCCCCCTTTGTTGTTGTTGCTTTCATTGTAGCACGCCGGACGCCGTCCTGCCAAGGGAGCGCGCGCCCGGCTTTACAATTATTTTAAAAAAGAAAAGCCGGAAAGAGCCGGCTATGCCTCACGCTTCGCCGGGATACCGCACGCCCCACAGCGCCCGCAGCGCGTCCGCCGCGCGCAGCACGCGCAGCGTTTCGGCAGCGGGCAGGGCCGGGCATTCGGTGCAGCCGGCCGCCAGCGCCGCCGCCACGGCCCGCACCTCCGGCTCAAAGCCCGTGCCTGTGTTGTCAAAGCGGATGGTTTCCCGCGGCGCGTCCGTTCCCGTTCCGCCATACACCGTCATGGCCGCGGGGCTCCAAAGCGGGCCGTCGATCTCTATGCGTCCTCCGCCGCAGCAAACGGCGGCGCGGTGGGGCGCCGCACACCGGGCGCTCACGGCCAGCGAGGCGCACGCTCCGCCGGAAAAACGCAGAGAAATACTCTCCTCAATGTCCGCGCCCAGCCCGTTTTGAACGCACACGCCCCCAACCCGCTCCACGTCTCCCTCCAGTGCCAGGCATGCCAGCGTAAGCGCGTAAACGCCTATGTCCAGCAGCGCGCCGCCGCCCAGCGCGGGCTGCGCGATGCGGGGGATATCCGCCATGGCCTCACCCAGCACAGCCGTCACCAGGCGCGGCGCGCCCAGCCGCCCGTCCGCCAGCGTTTTGCGCAGAGCCTGCGCAAAAGGCAGCGTACGCGTCCACATGGCTTCCGCCAGCAGCAGGCCGCGCTCCCGCGCCAGGGCAAACAGGCTTTGCGCCTGGGCCGCGTTCAGCGTCAGGGGCTTTTCGCACAGCACATGTTTGCCCGCAAGCAGCGCCGCGCGGATGTGCTGTGCGTGCAGAGGATGGATGCTGCCGATGTAAACGACGTCCACGGCCGGGTCGGCCAGCAGCGCCTCATATCCGGCAAAGCTTTTTGCAAAGCCGTACCGCCCGGCCAGGGCTTGGGCCCGCGCGCTGTCCCGGGCCGCAATGGCGTAAGGCTGCACCTCATCCCGCAGGCTGTCCAGCGTGCGCGCCATGCGCCCGGCAATGTTTCCCGCCGAAAGGATCGCGAAATTCAGCATTGCTCCCCACCGTCCTTTGTGCCGCGCAGTATTTTTTCCATGGGCCTGCCCTTGGCCAGCTCGTCGATGAGCTTATCCAGATAACGGATCTTTTGCATCAAAGGGTCTTCAATGTCCTCCACCCGCACGCCGCACACCACGCCTTTGATCTCTGCGCCGGCTGGGTTGAACCGCGGCGCCTGCCCGAAAAAGGACGCCATATCCGTTCGCTGCGCAAGCTGCCGGGCAAGGCCGCCGGGCGTGTAGCCCGTCAGCCAGAGAATGACGGCGTCTACTTCATCCTGCGTGCGGCCCTTGCGCAACGCCTTCTGTACGTAGAGCGGGTAGATATCGGAAAAACGGGCTTTGAAAATGCGGTGCTCCGCCATAACGGCACGCTCCTTTTTTGCGCGGCCCGGGACAGGGCCGGCGCGTTCTTTCCTTATGGTAACACGCGGGCACGGCTGTGGCAAGCCGTCCGGCGGCTTGAACCACACCCCCGCCCGTGCTATAATACATTAAATACGGAACGGACCGTATGATTTTGAGCGCGGGGGAGAGTTCTATCATGCCGAAAACCGTCATTCCCGCCGGGTACAGGCCGGCGCTGGGGCTTTATGACACACAGAAGGCCATCGGCCTTATCAAGCAGATCTTCCTGGAAAAGCTGTGCGGCGCGCTGCATCTGAAGCGCGTGACGGCGCCGCTGTTCGTGGACCCGGCCACGGGCCTGAACGATGATTTGAACGGCGTAGAGCGCCCCGTCACCTTCGACGTGCCCGCGCTGGGGGCAAACGCCGAGGTGGTGCATTCGCTGGCGAAGTGGAAGCGCATGGCTCTGGCTCAGTATGATTTCCATGTGGGCAACGGTTTGGTCACAGACATGAACGCCATCCGCCGGGACGAGGAGATGGACAACCTTCACTCCATTTATGTGGACCAGTGGGACTGGGAAAAGGTCATCACCCGGGAGGAGCGAACCATAGAATATCTGAAGCAGACTGTGCAGAAGATCGTGGATGCGGTGTGCGGCACGCTGGATGAGCTGAAATGGCAGTTCCCCGCGCTGGAGCGCGTGCGGCTGTGCCGGGAAACGGCGTTTGCCACCGCGCAGGAGCTGGAGGACCAATGGCCTGCGCTCACACCAAAGGAAAGGGAAAATGCTTTTGCAAAGGCGCACGGCACGGTGTTCATCATCGGCATCGGCGGGGCGCTGCGTTCCGGCAGGCCTCACGACGGCCGCGCGCCGGACTATGACGACTGGACGCTGAACGGCGACCTGCTGTTCTGGAACGAAACCCTGGGCTGTGCGCTGGAGCTGTCCAGCATGGGCATCCGCGTGGACGCGGACGCGCTGGCACGCCAGCTCAGCATCGCGGGATGCAGGGAACGCGCGGCGCTGCCGTTCCACAAAATGCTGTTAACGGATGAGCTGCCGCTGACCATCGGCGGCGGCATCGGCCAAAGCCGCCTGTGCATGCTGCTGTTGGGCAAAGCCCACGTTGGCGAGGTGCAGGTGTCGCTGTGGGACGGTGAAACGCGCGCCGCGTGCGCCGCAGCCGGTGTGCAGCTTCTTTGACAGCCCCGCAAAGGTGTTTGCCCGGAAAGGGTTATCTATGATGCAGCAAAACCACACAAACGGACGCCTGACGGACAGAGAGCGCACGCCGGCACGCCTGATCGTGCTGCGGGTGCTGTTCACGCTGTTTGCGGCGGGCACTGTCGTATTTATTTTTTCCAATTCCATGCAGAGCGGCGCGGCCTCGGGCCTGCGCAGCGCCGCCGTCACCGAATGGCTCAACGGAGGGCTGGCCCGCGTGGGGGTCGGCTGGCGCTTTTCCGAGCGTCTGGTGCGCAAGCTGGGCCATTTCAGCGAATACGCGCTGCTGGGCTTCTGGCTGATGCTGTCCCTGCGGGTGTATACCCGGCGCATCCTCTCGCATATTTCGTGGCCTCTGTTTTTCGGCCTGCTGGCAGGCGTGCTGGACGAGGGGATCCAGATGTTTGCGGATGGGCGCGGCAGCGACGTGCGGGATGTGGTGATCGATTTTTCCGGCGTCGTGTTTGGGCTGCTGGCAGCCCTGTTCCTGCTGCTGCTCGTGCGCATGTTCCATGTTCTGCGGGAAAGCAAAACGCCGCTTTAGGCGTGCTGACGCAAGAAAACCGATGTTTTCTGTGTCAACGCGCCCGTGACGCGGCGTTTTTTATTTGCAAGCGTAAAAACGGTGAAAGAGGGGGGCGCGGCCGATGAAGGCGGTGCTGTTTGCACTCAATGCGAAATACATTCATTCGTCGCTGGCGCCCTGGTGCCTGCTGGCGGGTGTGGAGGCCGCAGGCCCTGCGGGTGTTTGTGCCGAGGTGCGGGAGGGCACCGTCAATGAGCCGGAGCGGGACGTGCTGGCCCGCATTTTGGACGGGGAGCCGGATGCGGTGCTGTTTTCGTGCTATTTGTGGAACATTCGGGAAACGCTGCGTCTTGCCGCCGCTGTAAAGGCTGCGCGGCCGGGCGCATATGTAGTTCTGGGCGGCCCGGAGGTGAGCTACAACGCGGGGGAGGTTTTGGCGGAAAATCCGCAGGTGGATTATATCCTCTCCGGCGAGGGCGAACGCAGCGTGCCCATGCTGTTGGCGTCGCTGGCCGCCGGGCGGAAGCCGGAGGAGGAAGCGCCGCCCATCCCGGGGCTGTGCGCCCGGGGCTTTCTCTCCGCGCCCTGCGTGGAGGAGGGCGCGCCGCCCAGCCCGTATGCGCCGGCGTATCTGGAGAACCTGCGCGGGCGCATTGCGTATCTGGAGACCAGCCGGGGCTGCCCGTATGCCTGCGCGTTCTGCCTTTCTGGGCGGTGCGGCAAGCCCCGCTGGTTCCCGCTGGAGCAGGCAAAACGGAACATCCTGACGCTGGCGCGCTCCGGCGCGCACACCGTGAAATTCATCGACCGGACATTCAATGCAAACCCCGCCCACGCAAATGCCATTTTGGCGTTTATCCTGAAGCATTACGGGCGGGACATTCCGGCGGGCGTGTGCTTTCATTTCGAGCTTGCGGGCGACATCCTGCGGGAAGAGACCTTCGCGCTGCTGGAGCAGGCGCCGCCGGGCGCGTTTCAGCTGGAGATCGGCATGCAGTCGTTTTGCGAAAAAACGCTGGCCGCCGTGCGGCGCAAAACAGATACGGGCGTTTTAAAGCAGAACATCCGGCGTTTGGCTGCAATGGGGAATATGCACGTGCACATCGACCTGATCGCGGGCCTGCCCCATGAGGATCTGCGGACATTCGGTGAAAGCTTCAACACCGGCTATGCGCTGGGCGCACAGATGCTGCAGCTGGGTTTTCTGAAGCTGCTGCACGGCGCGGCCATGCGGGAGGAGCCGGAGGAATTCCCCTGTGTTTTTTCGGAAGACCCGCCGTATGAAGTACAGAAAACGCCCTGGCTTTCGCCGGAGGAGCTGGACGTGCTGCGCGCCGCCGAAGACGCGCTGGAGCGCTGCTACAACAGCGGGCGTTTTTTGGAAACGGCGGCTTACGCGATGGCGGCGGCAGGGCTTTCCCCGTTCGTTTTTTACTGCCGTTTGGGCGCGGCAGGCGCGCGGCACGGCACGGCGAATATTCCGCTGGATGATTACACCGCTTTTTTGTACAACTGGTGCGCGGCGCTGCCGGGCATAGACAAAGCCTGCCTGCGGGACGCGATGGTGCGCGACCGCCTTGCCACAAATTCCACAGGGCGCTTGCCGCAATGCCTGCATGTAACGGACGCTTTGCTGGGCCGCGCGGTGAAGCGGCTGGCACAAAACCCTGCCACTGCGCCCCTGCCCGGCGTGCGGCGCGGCGTGGCGCTTTTGTACGGCACGCGGCAGGTGGTGTTTGTGGATTACACACAGAAAAACCCCGTTACAGGGCGCTATCTTCTGCATACCCGTTCAATTGACAATCTCTTTACAGAATGATAGAATAAATAGAAATGATTGGGAACGGGGGAACGCATGCATGCCGGGGCTGAACGTGGGTTTTCGCATCGTGCAGGGCGCTTTGTTTTCTTTTCCCGCCGTTCTATTCCCGGCTTTTTAAACTTTTCCCGTTTTGGGAAAAGTTTTTTTTTGCCGTTTTGCTGTATTTGAGGAACAGAAAGGAGAATGGCTTATGCTGATTTGCAATGCCGTGCTCACGGATGCGGACGGTGCGCGTCCGGGCGATGTGCGCATTGAAAACGGCGTCATCACGGCCGTGGGCGAGGGCCTTTCCGCCGGCGGGGATACGGTGCTGGACGCAGGCGGCCGCACGCTGCTGCCTGCTTTCATTGACCTGCACTGCCACTTCCGCACGCCGGGCTTTGAGTATAAGGAGGATATCGACTCCGGCAGCCGGGCGGCTGCCCGGGGCGGTTACACGTTCGTCAACTGCATGGCGAACACAAGGCCTGTGTGTTCTTCCGCGGCCATTGCCCAGAGCATCATGGACGACGCCAGGCGCATCGGCCTGTGCGACGTGAACCAGTGTGTGTCCATCACGAAAGACTTCGACGGCAAGACCACCGGCCATCTGCGGGCGCTGCCGCGGAACATCCGCTTCATCAGCGAGGACGGCAAAGGCGTGCGCGAGAGCAGGGTAATGTATGAGGCCATGCGGATCGCCGCCGAAAAAGGCCTGACGGTGATGAGCCACGCCGAGGATATGGACCTTTCCGCGCTGGATTACCGTCTGGCGGAAAACCTGGAGACGGCCCGCAACCTGTATCTGGCCCAGTCTACGGGCGCACGGCTGCACATGTGCCACGTTTCCACCAAAGAGGCGCTGGCCGATATCCTTGCCGCCAAGGCCCGGGGTGTGCGCGTCACCTGCGAGGTGACGCCCCACCACATCTGGTTTTGGGACAGCGATTTCCGCGTGAACCCGCCCATTCGGGCAAAAGAGGATGTGGAAGCGCTCATCGCGGCCATGCTGCGGGGCGAGGTGGAAGCCATCGCGACCGACCATGCCCCGCACACCGAGGAGGATAAGCGCGGCGGCGCGCCGGGCATGGTGGGGCTGGAGACAGCGTTCAGCGTCTGCTACACCAAATTGTGCCGGGAATACGGGATGCCGCTGGCAGACCTGAGCCGTTTGATGAGCCGCGGCCCGGCTGAGATACTGGGCCTGAACAAGGGGCTGATTGCCGAAGGATACGACGGCGACGTGGTGCTGGTGGAGCTGGGCGAGCCTTACACCGTGCGCCGGGAGGATTTTGCGGGCAAGAGCAAAAACACCCCATACGACGGCCTTTCGCTGTACGGCCGCGTGGCGTGCACCGTGAAGGCGGGCCGCGTCACCTATGGGACAATGGAAGCAATAGGATAAACACACAACAGGAGGACGTTATGCTGCAAGTAGACCGTTTGTATGAGGCCGTGGCCGAAAAAAGCCCCGTTTGCGTGGGGCTGGACACCGATTTTTCCTACATCCCCGCGGAGTGTGTGGACAAGACTCTCTCCAAGGGCGAGAACATCTTCCGCTTCAACCGGGATATCATCGAAGCCACGCGGAGCGTGGCGGGCTGCTTCAAGGTGCAGATCGCCTATTACGAGGCGCTGGGCCTGGACGGCATGCTGGCCTATAAATCCACGCTGGAATACCTGCGCCGGGAGGGCCTTGTGGCCATCGCGGACATCAAGCGCGGCGACATTGCCAAAACGGCCGAGATGTATGCCAAGGCCCATCTGGACGGCGAGTTCGAGGCGGACTTCGTTACGCTGGCGCCCTATATGGGGCTGGATTCCATCACGCCGTACACGAAATACATGACGGAAAAGGGCAAGGGCGTGTTCGTGCTGTGCCGCACCTCCAACCCCGGCGCGAAAGATTATGAATACGAAAAGCTGGCCGACGGCCGCCACGTTTATGACCTGGTGGGCGACAAGCTCAGCGCAATGGGCAAGGACTACATGGGCGCGCACGGCTATTCCTCGCTGGGGCTCGTCATCGGCGGCACACACATCGAAGAGGCGAAAGAGATCCGCGCCAAATACAGGGACAGCTTTTTCCTCATCCCGGGCTACGGCGCGCAGGGCGGCACGGCCGAGGACATCGCGCAGTATCTGGCGCAGGGCAACGGCGGTGTGGTGAACTCCAGCCGCAGCGTGCTGCTGGCCTATAAAAAACAGCCCGGAACGGCTTATGCCGAAGCCGCGTACAACGAATGCGTGCATATGAAGGAGGCCATTGCGGATGCCTGCAGCAAATTATAACGCCGCCGTCCTGGCAAACGGCGCGGCGGGCGAAAACGTGATGCTGCTGACGGCCCGCTGGGACGAAACCACCCCCGCGCCCGCGTGCGGCCAGTTTTACATGCTGCGCGCCTGGAAAGCGGAGGAAGCGCCGCTGCTTTCGCGCCCCATCAGTGTGCATCGTTTTGACAGAGAGAAAAAAGAGATTTCCTTTTTATATGAGGTCCGTGGTACGGGCACGCAGAAGCTGGCCGCGCTGCGGCCCGGGGACACCGTTGCGCTGACGGGCCCCTCGGGCCGTGGGTTTCCCGTGGACGGCACGTTGGGCGGCGCCGTCGCGCTGGTGGGCGGCGGCATCGGCACCGCGCCGCTGCTGCAGCTTGCGGCAGAGCTTGCCGCGCAGGGCGTGGACGTGGACCTTTACGCGGGCTTTCGGGACGAGCCGTATCGTGCTGACGCGTTCAGCGCTGCGTGCCGTTCGGTACACATCGCCACGGATTCCGGCCGCCACGGCCACCACGGCTTTGTGACGGACCTGCTGGACCCTGCGAAGTACACCGCCGTGTGTACCTGCGGGCCGGAGATCATGATGGAAAAGGTGGCCAAAATGTGTCTGCGTGCGGGCGTGCGCGTATATGTGAGCAGGGAGGCCAAGATGGCCTGCGGCGTGGGCGCGTGTCTGGGCTGCACCTGCAAGAGCAAAAACGGCGGCGTGTCTGTCTGCAAGGATGGGCCGGTGTTTGAAGGGAGCGTGCTGTATGAGCTTGACTGACGTTACCCTGTGCGGCAAAACGCTGTGCAGCCCGGTTATCGCCGCGTCCGGTACCTTCGGCTTCGGCGGCGAGTACGCGGGCATCGTGGACATGAAAAAGCTGGGCGGTATCTCCGGCAAGGGGCTGACGCTGGAGGGCAAGTACGGAAACGAGGGCGAGCGTCTGTGGGAGACACCTGCCGGGCTCATCAACTCCATCGGTCTGCAGAATCCCGGCGTGCGGCATTTCATTGAGTATGAGCTGCCCGGCATGAAAAAGCTTGGCCCCGCGGTGTTGGCGAATCTGGGCGGCAGCACCATCGAGACTTACGAGGAGGGCGCGCGGCTGCTGGATGAAACGAATGTGGACTTCATCGAACTGAACATCAGCTGCCCCAACGTGAAGGCGGGCGGAATCGCCTATGGCGTGAAAGCGGAAAGCGCGCGGGAAGTAGTGTCCCGCGTGCGGGCCTGCACGAAAAAGCCCCTTATCGTGAAGCTCTCTCCCAACGCGGAGAACATCACCGAAATGGCCCTTGCCTGCGAGGCGGCGGGTGCGGACGGGCTTTCCCTCGTCAACACGTTCCAGGCCATGGCCATTGACCTGGAAAAACGCCGCCCTGTATTCAACAATGTGTTTGCAGGGCTGTCCGGCCCGGCCATCCGCCCCATCGCCCTGCGCATGGTGTATCAGGTGTGCAGGGCCGTGCAGGTGCCCGTGGTGGGGCTGGGCGGCATTGCCACAGCCGGGGACGCGCTGGAGTTCATCATGGCCGGCGCGGCGGCCGTGCAGGTGGGCACCGCCAATTTCAGCGACCCGCGCGCCTGCGAAAAGATCACCGACGGCATCGCCGCCTGGATGCAGAGCCACGGTGTGCGCTCCCTTGCGGAAATCCGCGGCTGCGCGCAGGTCTAAGCCGAAAATACACAGATCTGATTGGAATAAAAAGGAGAATCCACATGAACGATGTGCTTGAAATATTGAAGTCCTGCGACGCGTTTCTGGAGGGCCACTTCCTGCTGTCCTCCGGCCGCCATTCCTCGGCCTACTGCCAGATGGCGTATCTGCAGCAGTACCCCGAAAAATGCGCCGCGGCCATGAAGCCCGTGGCCGAAAAGCTGCGGGAACTGGACGTGGACGTCATCGTCGGTCCGGCCATGGGCGGCATCGTTTACGCCTACGAGCTGGCCCGCCAGACGGGCAAACGCGCTATCTTCACCGAGCGTGTGGACAATGTGATGACGCTCAAGCGCTTTTCCATCCGGCCGGGCGAAAAGTGCATCATCGCCGAGGATGTGGTGACCACGGGCGTGTCTTCTTTGGAGACGAAGCGCGTCATCGAAGAGGCCGGCGGCGAATGCCTGGGCATCGTGTGCGTGGTGGACCGCACCAAGGCGGACGCGCCCTCGCCCATTCCCATCCTGGCCAGCGCCGCCAAGCTGGACCTCCCCAACTATGCGCCGGAGGAATGCCCCATCTGCAAAGAGGGCAAGCTGCCGCTGGTGCATCTGGGCAGCCGTAAGATGAAAGAACAGGCCAGGCAGACGCTGTGAGCGCGCAGAGCTTGAAAAAAGGGGGAGCGCATATGAAAGCATATTTGCTGCTGGCGAACGGCATGGTGTTCGAAGGCCGGGCCTTCGGCGCAGCCGGTACCAGTGTGGGCGAGGTCGTGTTCAACACGGGCATGGTCGGCTACGAGGAAACCCTCACCGACCCCAGCTATTACGGCCAGATCATCACACAGACCTATCCGCTGGTGGGGAACTACGGCGTGAACGGCGAGGATGCCGAATCCGCGCGCATTTGGGCCTTTGGCTACATCGTGCGGGAGTTGTGCGGCACGCCGTCCAATTTCCGCTGCCAAAAAACGCTGGACGAATTTTTGAAGGAGCAGGGGATCATCGGCATCGCGGGCGTGGACACCCGCCGCCTGACGCGCATCATCCGCGAGAGCGGCGTGATGAACGGCGCGCTCACCACCGAATATAAGAGCGCGGACGCCGTGCGCGCCGACGCCGCTTTGATGGAAAAGATCAAAGCCTATACGGTGAAGGACGCGGTGGACAGCGTTACTACAAAATGTATGGAAACATTTAACGAAAACGGAAAGTATCATGTTGCGCTGTTCGATTTCGGCTATAAACGCAACATCCTGCGCAATCTTGTAAAACGCGGCTGCAAGGTGACGCTGGTGCCCGGACGCACCACCGCGGCCGAGCTTGCGGCGCTGGAGGTGGACGGCGTGATGCTCTCCAACGGCCCGGGCGACCCGGCCGAAAATGTGAAAATCATTGAAAACCTGAAGGAGATCGCGGCGCTGGGCCGGCCTGTTTTCGGCATCTGTCTGGGCCACCAGCTCATGGCTCTTGCCACGGGCGCAAAAACGGAAAAGCTGAAATACGGCCACCGCGGTGTGAACCAGCCGGTGACGGATTTTGCCAAGGACCGCACGTTCATAACCAGCCAGAACCACGGCTATGCCGTTGTGGCCGGTACCGTGGACCCCGCCGTGGCCGAGGTGAGCCATGTAAACGCCAACGACGGTACCACCGAGGGCATCCGCTATAAAAACATCCCCTGCTTTACGGTGCAGTTCCACCCGGAGGCCTGCGGCGGCCCCAGGGACACCGAATACCTGTTCGACGATTTTGTCGCCATGATGAAAGGAGGCTGCTGAAATGCCAAAGGACCCGTCTATCAAAAAGGTGCTCGTCATCGGCAGCGGCCCCATCATCATCGGCCAGGCCGCCGAGTTCGACTACTCCGGCACGCAGGCGTGCCGCGCGCTGAAAAGCGAGGGCATCGAGGTGGTGCTCGTCAACTCCAACCCCGCCACCATTATGACGGACCCGGACATCGCGGACCGCGTGTATGTGGAGCCGATGACCCTGACGGTGCTGAAGCGCATCATTGAAAAGGAAAAGCCGGATTCCATCCTGCCGAACCTGGGCGGCCAGACGGGCCTGAACCTGGCCATGGAGCTGGCCCGCAGCGGTTATCTGGAGCAGGCCGGCGTGCGCCTGCTGGGCGCGAAGCCCGACACCATCGACCGCGCCGAGGACCGCCAGCTCTTCAAGGACACCATGGAGAAGCTGGGCGAGCCGGTTATCCCTTCCAAGGTGGTGGAGAGCCTGTCCGACGCGCTTGCGTTCGCGGGCGAGATCGGTTACCCGGTCATCGTGCGCCCGGCGTTCACCATGGGCGGCACGGGCGGCGGCATCTGTGAGACCGTGGAGGAGCTGCACGAGATCGGCACCAACGGTCTGCGCCTTTCGCCCATCCATCAGGTGCTCATTGAAAAATGCATCTCCGGCTGGAAGGAGATTGAATACGAGGTCATGCGCGACGGAAAGGGCAACGTCATTACCGTCTGCAATATGGAAAACTTTGACCCCGTGGGCGTTCACACCGGCGATTCCATCGTCGTGGCGCCCAGCCAGACGCTCTCCGACAAGGAATACCAGATGCTGCGCACCTCGGCGCTGAATATCATCACCGAGCTTGGCATTGAGGGCGGCTGCAACTGTCAGTTTGCCTTAAAGCCCGACAGCTTCGAATACGCCGTCATCGAGGTGAACCCCCGCGTGTCCCGTTCCTCGGCGCTGGCCAGCAAGGCCACGGGCTATCCCATCGCCAAGGTGGCCGCGAAGATCGCTATCGGCTATTCGCTGGACGAGATCACCAACGACGTCACGGGGCAGACCTGCGCCTGCTTCGAGCCCGCGCTGGATTACTGTGTGGTCAAGTTCCCGAAATGGCCGTTCGACAAATTCGTATACGCCAAGAAATCCCTGGGCACGCAGATGATGGCCACGGGCGAGGTGATGGCCATTGCCAACAGCTTCGAACACGCCTTCATGAAAGCGGTGCAGAGCATCGAGCTGGGGCTGGAAACGCCCACGCTGGAAACGCTGTCTGCGCTGACGGACGAAGAAGTGGTGGAAAAACTGCATGTGTGCGATTCCGACCGCTCTTTTGTTGTGTACGAGGCCATCAAGCGCGGCGTGCCGTTTGAGACGATTTACAATATCACTAAAATTGACCCGTGGTTTTTGGCAAAGCTGCAAGGGTTGGCCGAAACAGAGCTTGCGCTGGCCGGGCTGCGAGGCGGCATACTGACGGAAGAGCTGTACCGCACCGCAAAAATGCAGGGCTTCCTGGACAAGACCGTGCTGCGTCTGACGGGACTGGATGCGCTGCCCTGTGAAAAGCTGCGCGCGTCCTATAAGATGGTGGACACCTGCGCGGCCGAGTTCAGTGCGAAAACGCCGTATTTCTATTCCACTTTTGACGAGGAGAACGAAGCGGCGCAGTTTATCGCGGAACACCCCTCCGACAGGAAAAAGGTGCTGGTGTTCGGCAGCGGCCCCATCCGCATCGGGCAGGGCATCGAGTTCGATTATTGCAGCGTGCACTGCACATGGGTGCTGAAAAGCCACGGATGCGAGGCTGTCATCGTCAACAACAACCCCGAGACCGTCTCCACGGACTTCGATACCGGCGACCGTTTGTATTTCGACCCGCTCACGGAAGAAAGCGTGGAGCATATCATCGCCACGGAAAAGCCATGGGCCTGTGTGGTGCAGTTCGGCGGCCAGACGGCCATCAAGCTGACAAAACACCTGACAAAGATGGGTGTGAAGATTCTGGGCACCAGTGCGGACGCCATCGACGAGGCGGAGGACCGGGAGCGTTTCGACGCGCTGCTGGAAAAGTGCGGCATTCCGCGCCCGCAGGGCCACACGGTGTTCACCTGTGAGGAGGCGCTGGCCGCCGGCGCACAGCTGGGCTACCCGGTGCTGCTGCGTCCGTCCTACGTGCTGGGCGGACAGAATATGATCATCGCCTACAATGAGAACGATGTGAGGGAATACATGGCCATCATCACCAGCCATGTGGATATGTCGAACCCGGTGCTGGTGGACAAATACCTGATGGGTACCGAGTGCGAGGTGGACGCCATCTGCGACGGCGAGGACTTCCTCATTCCGGGTATGATGGAACACATCGAGCGTGCGGGCATCCATTCGGGCGACTCCATCTCGGTGTATCCGCCGCAGAACCTCAAGCAGAAGATCAAGGGCACCATTGTGGATTATACGGGCCGTCTGGCCCGCGCGCTGAACGTGGTGGGCCTGATGAATATCCAGTTCGTGGTATACAACAACGAGGTGTTCATCATTGAGGTGAACCCCCGTTCCAGCCGCACGGTGCCGTACATCAGCAAGGTGACGGGCGTGCCCATGGTGGAGCTGGCCGTGCGCTGTATGCTGGGCGAAAAGCTGCGGGACATGGGCTATGGCACGGGCCTGTATCCCACGGGCGATTACTGCGCCGTAAAGGTACCGGTGTTCAGTTTCGAAAAGCTGCACGATGTGGACACCCAGCTGGGGCCGGAAATGAAATCCACCGGCGAGGTGCTGGGCATCGACAAAACCTTTGAGGACGCGCTGCTCAAGGGCCTTGTGGGCGCGGGCTACAGCCTGCGGCAGCCCACGCCGGGCAAATGTGTTATCCTGACGGTAAAGGACGCGGACAAGCGCGAGCTGGTGGACATCGCCTGGCAGCTCAAGGACATGGGGTACAAGCTGTACGGCACGTCCGGCACGGCGTACTATCTGGGCCAGAACATGGTGGCCTGCAACGAGGTGCGCAAGCTCAGCGAGGCGCGGCCCAATATCATGGACCTGTTTGAAAGCGGGCTGGTGGACTATGTGATCTCCACGTCCTCAAAGGGCCGCATTCCCTCCCACGACAGTGTAAAGATGCGCCGCAAGGCGGTGGAGCTTTCCATTCCGTGCCTGACGGCCATCGACACGGCGCGGGTGCTGGTGAAATGCCTGCGCAGCGGCAAAACGCTGGCGGATGTGGACCTGGTGGATATTTCGACCATTTGATGCAGTATTAAATAAACAGGGACGGCTTCACTTTTAAGAAGCCGTCCCTGTTTTTATATAAAAATTATATATATCTGCCGCTCATTGGTGCAGAAATGGCTAAAATTGATTTTTAAATTCCGCTTAAGAGCATATTGCAGAAGTTAGAGGGCGGTACATTTGTGCCGCATCTTTTATTGCTGTTTTTTGAGTTTCTTCGTCGGAATTCTTTTGAGATACGCAAGCGCTGTAGCTCCAATTTTGTTTTCATACCATTGCGATAGTAGAAATACGCTATTACAAATCATAAACGGGATAGCAATCATTGCGCGCCGGGGCGCATTTTCAAATAATTGAAGATATAACATTGTACCAAAGATAAACAAATTTGGAAAGAACGTGGAGTTGGTTTTTTTGTTAAAGAGAGAAATGCCCGCGCTCAGAACATTGGCGGCATACAAAAACAGCATATACACTGTACTGAACGCCCGCAGAAGCTGCGCAGGGAAGTATTGCGGCTGCGTCAAGCAGACAGTCCAATTCACATCCGTGGGCCACAAAAGATAAACGTTGCTCTCAAACATACCATTATTCCAGGCAAATAACAATTTGTCATACAGCAGCTTCAGAAGAGAAGATAAGGAATAGGAACGGTAATTTTGAAATATGCGTTGCCAAACTGCCGCGGAACGTTCCTGCATTGTAGGAATGCTGGCGGCAAAAGCCATGTCTTTGTAAATTTCTTCGCCGCCGCCTACATCGTGGCTACCAAACAAAAGCCATAAATTCCACGGTGCGCCGATCTCATCACTGCGCGAGAAATCAATAATGCCGCTGTGCTGATACCACAGCATAAAAGCAGCCGTGAAAAAGAAGAAGCCTGAAAACAGCAGCAAAAGTTTTTTCCCCTTTCGGGGCATGGTTCCCAGCAATGAGTCAAGGGCAATCGCGACCAACCCGATGATCGCAGTGATCTTCATTTGTGCCCCAGCGGCAAAAAGCAGACCGGACACAAAAAAAGACCAGCATTTTGATGTGGCGGAATATTTGGCGAGGATATAACAATAAGCACCGCCCATTGTGAATGGCAATACCCAAAGGTCGGTGTAAAAATTGGGGATGCTAAACACAAATGGAAGAAAGGCATAGCACAAAAGTAATGTGAACAAAGTATAACTGTTTTTCTTGTATACACGCCGGATGCACAGACACACCAAAAGGATGGACACCGCAACAGCGACAGAGGTGGCTGCAATGGCGGGCAGATGGCCTTCATCCGTATTGACGGGGATTTCGGAGGGGCCACCAAGCGCATACAAACCGACATAAAGCATCAGAAGACCGATGTTGTTGGGATAACGGCAAAAATAGTCGTTGTTGGTATAAAGCCCAAGGCCAGGATAATGTACCGCGTCAATGCGCGGATTCACTTCATTCAGATTTCCATCGCGCAACAGGTCCGCCACAGAGGCAAAGATGATATCCGTATCGCCTGGCAAATGGATGCGCATTTCATATGCGAGATAAAAGCTGACAGCCAAAGAGAAACACAATAAGGAAAAGAACAGAACATTAAAGTTACAAATAGACAATTTATCGATGGGATTGGCGAGAGCGCTGCCAATGAAAAGGAATAGTATCAGGCACAGCAACGCTACGGCATTCACGAGAAAACTGTATGTGGTACAGATGAGTACGAAAAAGATGCACATCAAGAGAAAGAACAGCGCCGCGAAAGCAGTTCTCATTTTTTGTGAAAGTTTGGACATGATAAATCTCCCTCTTTCAGAAATTTTCATATGTCACAATACCACAATAGTATTAATAATAGTATCAGAAGGCAGAATGAAAGTCAATTTATAGCTGGGGGCGAACAGCCGGACACCGAAATGCTCTTTCATTTTTTATAGTGATATGATATACTAATCTTTATATAGAAAAGAACGGAATTGAAAATATGTGTTGCAGGAGCGAAGCATGAATTACAGCGAACTGAACGTGCCCGAGCAGATCCACAAGGCTGTGGAGCGCATGGGCTTTACCGAAATGACCGAAGTACAGGAAAAGGCGATCCCCCCCATGATGGAGGGCAAGGACATCATCGCCAAAGCGCCCACGGGCACGGGTAAAACCTGCGCTTTCGGCATCCCGCTCATTCTCGGGCTGGACCAAAGCCGGAATTACCCGCAGGCCGTCGTCATGGCGCCCACGCGGGAGCTGGCGCAGCAGATCACCGAAGACCTGCAGGACCTGGCGCATTTTTATCCGGACATCCGCGTCGTCACCGTCTACGGCGGCGCGAATATTCAAAAGCAGATCGAAAAGCTGAAAAAGGGCGCGCAGATCGTCGTGGCCACACCCGGCCGCCTGCAGGACCACATGAACCGCCGCACCGTGGACCTTTCCCACGTTACCACCGTGGTGCTGGACGAGGCCGACGAGATGCTCAACATGGGCTTTTACAAGGATGTGCGCAAAATTCTGGACCAAATCAAATCCCGCCAGCGTTTGGCAATGTTCAGCGCCACCATCAGCCGCGAGGTGATGGACATCGGCTGGCTGTATCAGCGGGACGCCGAAGAAATCACCGTGCAGCCTGTGGAGGATTCCGCGCCCAGGATCGACCAGTACCTGGTACTGACGACAGGCCGCAACAAGCTGGCGGACATGGCGGAGATCATCGTACAGAAGGGTTACAAGCGCGTGATGGTGTTCTGCAACCAGAAATACACCACCGCTATGCTGGCGAACCAGATGGCCCGGCTGAATTTTGTGGTGGACTGCCTGCACGGAGACCTTTCCCAGGCGGAACGCAACAAAATTATGGGCGAATTCAAAGCGGGCAATATCGCTGTGCTGGTGGCGACAGACGTGGCCGCCCGCGGCATCGACGTGTCCGAGGTGGACGCCGTGTTCAACTACGATGTGCCGGACTCCAACGAATATTACACGCACCGCATCGGCCGCACAGGGCGCGCGAAGCATACGGGCGAGGCCTATGTGCTGTACACGAAGGAAGAGCACAAGCGCGTGCGCGACATGCTGCGCTACACCCGCAACACCGCCACACCCATTGCTTTCGATGAGAGCCGCAGCATCATCCCGGGCACGTTTTAAGCCCGGAAAACAGATTATAAAAGCCGCCCCATATCTCATGGGACGGCTTTTATTTTACTGAAAACAATGCGCTGATCTCTACTTCAAGACTTCGGGCGAGCGCATAAACCTCTTTGTCAGAAACCGAACGGGTCTGGCCCTCCAACTTTGATAAACTGGAATAGCTGATATCAGCACCAAAGGTCTGCATTTTAGCCATCAACGCTTTTTGTGTAATACCCTGTTCAAGGCGGAGCCGGGTGACGGTCGCGCCGACAATATTTTTATCACCCAGTGGTGCCACACGTTCCCGCATCTGCCGCTCTCCTCTTTTTGATTCTTTAACAGAATTATAAGGAGAAAACAACTTGATATAATTCCAAAAAAGAATGATGCTGAAATAAAAAGAAACGGAGTGAAAACGATGGAGCGACAGATGGATGCGTTGGGGAGGATCGTACTGCCTGCAGGTTATCGCAAACAAAAAAATCTTCAAGCGGGAGATGTTCTCTGCGTGGATGAGCAAGAGGGAAAACGGATGATTTATCCCAGAAAAGCGCGGTGCGCACTATGTGGTGGAAAAAAGAGCTTCTTTCCCATGGGAGACATACTTTATGTGAAGCCTGTTGGAAAGAACTGCATATATAATTGTATATCTGCCCCCAAATTGGCAAAAGGCGCTGCCGCTTGCGCGGCAACGCCCTTTGCCAGTATAGGAGAATAAGGAAAAGGTTCCGTGCCCCGTACCGGACGGAACCGGTACGGGTTCAGTTTACGCCGAACAGAAGATCTGCGTAAGTGGGGAAGGGCCAGTAGTCTTTCCCCGTGGCAAGCTCCAGCGCATCAGCCACCGCGCGCAGCTCGGCCATCTTCGGCAGCACCCTGTCTTTGTAGCAGGCGGCCTCCTGCAGGCTGTCGCCGCGGGAAGCGCCGTCCACGGCGGCCTGCAGCTCGTCGATTTTTTCCACCAGCATGTCGGCCCCGGCTGAGAGCTTGGCCAGCAGCGTTTCCTCAGCGCGGGTGGAAAGGGCAGAGGACAGTGCCTTTTTGCTGCAGGCGGTATCGGCAAGGTCGCCCATGTAGGCGGCTACCGCCGGGACAATCTGTTTTTTGGCCATATCCAACATGGTCAGCGCTTCAATGTGAAGCGCTTTGGTGTAGTTTTCCAGGCTCACTTCATAGCGGGCGCGCACCTCAGCCTCGCTGAAAATGCCGAATTCCTCAAACAGTTCGATATTTTTTCGTTCCAACACACAGGGCAGCGCGTCTACGGTGGATTTCAGGTTGCACAGGCCGCGCTTTTCCGCCTCTTGTTCCCATTCACGGCTGTAACCGTTGCCGTTGAAGATGATGCGCTTGTGGTCGCGGATGGTGCGCTTCACCAGTTTGATAACGGCGGTGTCGAAATCCTCCGCATTCTCCAGCTCGTCGGCATAGCCTTTCAGCTCTTTGGCAACTGCGGTGTTCAGCACGATGTTTGCGTCAGCGATGCTCATGGCGCTTCCCGGCATGCGGAATTCGAATTTATTGCCGGTGAACGCGAACGGAGAGGTGCGGTTGCGGTCGGTCGTATCCTTGGAGAACGTGGGCAGGATATCCACACCCAGCTCCATGCGCGTTTTGGCCGGGGCAATGTAGTCCGCGCCGGAGGCGATGGATTCAATGATGGCTTCCAGCTCCTCGCCCACAAAAATAGAGATGATGGCCGGCGGCGCTTCATTGGCGCCCAGACGATGGTCGTTGCCCGCGGAGGCGACGGTCACACGGAGCAGGTCCTGATACTGGTCCACAGCCTTGATTACGGCCGCGAGGAACAGCAGGAACTGCAGGTTTTCCATGGGCGTTTTGCCTGGGTCCAGCAGATTTTCCGTGGGTGTGGAGATGCTCCAGTTGTTGTGCTTGCCGCTGCCGTTCACGCCGTCGAAGGGCTTTTCATGCAATAAGCAGGCCATGCCGTGGCGTGTGGCAACGCGCTTCATCATCTCCATAGTGAGCTGATTGTGATCCACGGCGATATTGGTGGTCGAGAAAATGGGCGCCAGCTCATGCTGGGCGGGGGCCACCTCATTGTGCTTCGTTTTGGCTGCGACGCCCAGCTTCCACAGTTCGTCGTCCAGCTCCTTCATATAGCCTGAAACACGGGGCTTGATGACACCGAAGTAGTGGTCGTCCAGCTCCTGCCCCTTGGGGGGCATCGCGCCGAACAGTGTGCGGCCGCACAGGCGCAGATCCTCGCGCTGGAGGTACTGCTCCCTGTCCACAAGGAAATACTCCTGCTCCGGCCCTACGGTGGTGGAGACCTGAGGCACCGTTTTGCCGAACAGCTTTAAGATGCGGCAGGCCTGCGTGCTGATGGCGGACATGCTGCGCAGCAGCGGCGTCTTTTCGTCCAGCACCTCGCCGGAATAGCTGCAGAACGCGGTGGGGATGCACAGCACCTCGTCCTTGACAAAGGCGTAGGAGGTGGGGTCCCAGGCGGTGTAGCCGCGGGCCTCGGCCGTAGCGCGCAGGCCGCCGGAAGGGAAGCTGGACGCGTCCGGCTCGCCCTTCACAAGCTCCTTGCCGGAAAACTCCATAATAACGCGGCCGTCTTTGGTGGGGCTGATGAAGCTGTCGTGCTTTTCACTGGTCACGCCCGTCAGCGGCTGGAACCAGTGGGTATAGTGCGTGGCGCCGTGCTCAATGGCCCAGTCCTTCATGGCGTTGGCCACCACGTTGGCTACTTCCACGTCCAGCGGCGCACCGCGCCGGATCGTCTCATGCAAAGATTTATAAGTCGCGCTCGGCAGGCGCTCTTTCATCACGTGGTCGTTGAATACCATGCTGCCGAAAATTTCCGTAGTCGTCGCTGCCATACTCCCTTACTCCTTTTCTCCGGTGTATTTTGTATACTTTCCCTGCGGACAGCCTCTGCCTGCCTGAATGCAGACAAAAAAGGCGCTGTGGACAAAACCGTCCACAGCGCCTTTGCTGTTCTATGGCCCAAATCATACACCTCCGGGCGGCGGCTGTCAACGCTTTTTTCGAAATTTCTGTCCGCACCGGACATTTCTGTTGCTTTTTACCATCGCGTCCGCCGTTCAAAAACAGCTTTTGTGAAAACAGACAAAGTCGTACGCGGCACGTTGACATTCTGCATAAAGTTTAATATGATAAAAATGAACAAAGACGTTCGCCAAGGGGCTGGTGCCCCCTGGCGGGCGTTTTTTGTTTTTCCGGCGGCTGCGCCGCGCGGAAAAGCACGGAGGGGTGCTTTGAATAGGAGAACCGCGGGGCGGTACGGACCGCCCCGCGGGGAAACGGGAAAGGGAATGGTGTTTATGCTGAAAGAAGGAGAGGTACGCATCCCGTCGGGCTGCGCCATATCGGGCGTGTTCCACAGGGACGGCCGCCGCGAAAACGGCAGCGGCATCGTGGCCGGCATCGCGGCCATGCACGAGCGCTCCAACGGCCTGGGCGGCGGGTTTGCCGGGTACGGCATCTACCCGGAATACCGGGAGCTGTATGCATTCCATGTGTTCTACGACACCGTAGACGCCCAGCACGCGGCCGAGGCGAGGTTGCTGCAGGACTTCGATGTGGAAAGCAGCGGCACGCTGCCCACGCGCCCCATTGCGGCCATCCGGGACGCGCCCAGCCTTATGCGCTATTTTGCCGCGCCCAAGCCTCAGACGCTGCTGGACTCCAAGCTGGACGAACGGGAGTTCGTGGTGCGGTTCGTCACGCGGGTAAACCGGGAGATCGGCGGCGCATATGTGTTTTCCTGCGGCAAAAATATGGGCGTATTCAAGGCCGTGGGTTACCCGGAGGACGTGGGGGAATTTTACCGTCTGGAGGAATACGAGGGCTACGCATGGACGGCCCACGGCCGTTACCCTACCAATACGCCGGGCTGGTGGGGAGGTGCGCATCCGTTTTCCATTCTGGATTATTCCGTGGTGCACAACGGCGAGATCTCCAGCTATGACGCAAACCGCCGCTTTATCGAGATGTACGGATATAATTGCAGCTTGCTCACGGATACCGAGGTGATTACCTATATCATTGATTTCCTGGTACGGCGCAAGGGCCTGACGCTGGAAGAAGCGGCCGGCGTTATCGCCGCACCGTTCTGGAGCACCATCGAACAGATGCCCGAAGCGCAGCGGGAACGGCTGGCCTACCTGCGGGAGACCTTCGCGTCCCTGCTCATCACAGGACCATTCTCCATCCTGCTGGGCTTCACGGGCGGCATGATGGCGTTGAACGACCGCCTCAAGCTGCGCAGCATGGTGTGCGCTGAAAAGGGCGAGGCCGTGTATTTTGCCAGCGAGGAGTGCGCCATCCGCGTGATGGAGCCGGACGTTGAAACGCTTTGGGCGCCCCGGGGCGGCCAGGCCGTTGTTGTGCGCCTGAACGACGGCGTGACAGTGTAGGAAAGGGGAGAATGGGAAAATGTACGCGGATTTTATCTATCCGGAGTACGAGGTGGTGCGCAACTACCAACGCTGCATCGCATGCCGTGCATGTGAGCGCCAGTGCGCCAACGAGGTGCACCGCTATGACGCCGATGAACAAATGATGACGGCGGACGACGCGAAATGCGTCAACTGCCACAGGTGCGTGAGCCTGTGTCCCACCCGGGCGCTGAAGATCGTGCGCACCGACCACACGTTCAAGGAGAACGCAAACTGGACGAAGGACAATATCCAAAACGTATACCGCCAGGCGGCCACGGGCGGCGTGCTGCTTTCCAGCATGGGCAACCCGGAACCGCTGCCCGGCTACTGGGACCGTATCCTCATCAATGCCTCCCAGGTGACGAACCCGCCCATCGACCCGCTGCGCGAACCCATGGAGACGCGGGTTTTCCTGGGCAAAAAGGATATGGAGATCCGGCGGGATGAAAACGGTGCCATCGTACCGAAAAAAACGCCTCATATCGAGCTGGCCGTGCCGATCATGTTCAGCGCCATGAGCTATGGGTCCATCAGCTACAATGCCCATGAATCTCTGGCGCGGGCGGCCACGGAGCTGGGTGTGTGCTACAACACCGGCGAGGGCGGCCTGCATGAGGATTTTTACCGTTACGGCCCCAACACCATCGTGCAGGTGGCGTCCGGCAGGTTCGGCGTACACAGCGAATACCTGAACGCAGGCGCGGCTGTGGAGATCAAGATGGGGCAGGGGGCAAAGCCGGGCATCGGCGGGCATCTGCCCGGCGCGAAGATCGTGGGCGATGTGGCCCGCACGCGCATGGTGCCCGAGGGAGCGGACGCCATCAGCCCCGCGCCGCACCACGACATCTATTCCATCGAGGACCTGCGCCAGCTCGTCAACAGCCTGAAGGAAGCCACCCATTATGAAAAGCCCATCATTGTGAAAATAGCCGCCGTACACAATGTGGCGGCCATTGCCTCGGGCATTGCGCGCTCGGGCGCGGACATCATTGCCATCGACGGCTTCCGGGGCGGCACGGGCGCGGCGCCCACCCGCATCCGGGATAATGTGGGCATCCCCATCGAGCTTGCGCTGGCGGCTGTGGATTCCCGCCTACGGGCGGAGGGCATCCGCGGAGATGTGAGCCTGGTGGTGGGCGGCTCCATCCGCTCATCGGCGGACGTTGTCAAAGCCGTGGCGCTGGGAGCGGATGCGGTGTATATCGCTACCAGCGCACTGCTGGCATTGGGGTGCCACCTGTGCCGGACCTGCCAGTTGGGCCGCTGCAACTGGGGCATTGCCACCCAGAGACCGGACCTTGTCAAGCGGCTGAACCCGGACCTGGGCGCCGCGCGGCTGGTGAACCTCGTCACCGCCTGGCAGCATGAGATCAAGGAGATGATGGGCGGTATGGGGATCAACTCCATTGAGGCGCTCAAGGGCAACCGCCTGATGCTGCGGGGGGTGGGAATGACAGAAAAAGAGCTGGAGATCCTGGGGATTTCTCACGCCGGCGAATAGTATTTTCCCCTTCTGTATGGTATAATAACCCCAAAACTGCCGCTTACGCGGCTGCGCGTGTGCGCTGCACACGCCCCTGTGCTGACGCACAGGGCTTTGGGAACATTGAACCATGCAAAACCGCAGCAGGTGCGGTTTTGTTGAGGCCGTTTCGCGGTATAGATACCGTGTTGCTTAGAGAACACGGGCGGGACGCGAAGTGTGAGCTTGGAAACATGGTATCATAAAACTGTACGGAAATTTTTGCGGACGGACCGCCAGGCAGCTGCGGCGGCCCGTAAAGGGAGAAAGGGAGAGTGTATTATGTTAACAGCGATCACCGGCGTAAACTGGGGCGACGAGGGCAAGGGCCGTATGGTGGACCTGCTCAGCGAACAGTACGATATTGTCGTGCGGTATCAGGGCGGAAACAACGCCGGCCACACCGTTATCAACGAAAAAGGCAAATTTATCCTGAATCTGCTGCCCTCCGGCATCCTGCGCGAGACCACCGTCAACGTGATGGGCAACGGTATGGTCATTGATCTGGAGCATCTGGTACACGAAATCGAAAACCTGCGCAGGGGCGGCATTGCAATCAGTCCGGAGAATCTGAAGATCTCAGAGCGGGCGGTCATCTGCATGCCGTACCACAAGCTACTGGACTGCTACGAGGAGGACCGTCTTGCGGATGCGAAATACGGCTCCACACGCCGCGGCATCGCACCCGTTTACGGCGACAAATATATGAAAAAGGCCCTGCGCATGGGCGATCTGTTCCACCCGGAGACGACAAAAGCGCGCCTGGCGGATATCGTGGCCTACAAAAATCTCACCATAGAGGGCGTGTACGGAAGGCCGCCGGTCAGCGCGGATGATATGTGGGCGTGGCTCGTGGAATACGGCGACATCCTCAAGCCTTATATCTGCGACGCTGGGCTGTATCTGGACAAAGCGGCCAAAGCGGGGAAAAACATCCTGTTCGAGGCCCAGCTGGGCGCGCTGCGCGACATCGACTTCGGCATCTACCCCTATACGTCGTCGTCGAACGTCATCGGCGCTTACGCGCCCGTGGGCGCGGGCATCCCGAACCATAAGATTGACCGGAACATCGGCATCATGAAGGCGTATTCCTCCTGCGTGGGCGAGGGCCCCTTCACCTGCGAGCTGTTCGGCGAGGAGGCGGAGAAGCTGCGTGCCGCCGGCGGAGAGTACGGCGCGGCCACGGGCCGCCCGCGCCGTGTCGGCCCGTTCGACGTGGTGGCCAGCCGCTACGGCTGCCGCGCCCAGGGCGCGGACGAGATCGCGCTGACGAAGCTGGATATCCTGGATTCGCTGGATGAGATCCCCGTTACCGTGGCCTATGAGCTGGACGGAAGGGAGATTCATGATTTCCCCTATGGGGATGTGCTGGAGCAGGCGAAGCCCGTCAACAAAATGTTCAAGGGATGGCGGACGGATATTTCCGGCTGCCGGAAAAAAGAAGAGCTGCCGCGGGAGGCGCTCGAGTATATCGCATTTATCGAAGAAGCGGTCGGCGTAAAGATCAAATATGTCTCCGTTGGCGCGGAGCGCGACCAGTATATCGTGCTTTGATCGGCACGCCTTCCGTTTCGATGGCGCGCACGGCTGGGAAGAGGGGCCCGGCCTGCATGCATGGGAACGAGGGAAAGTGAATGAAACGTGTTTATGTGAACGAACAGTGGTGCCTTGGGTGCCATCTGTGCGAGTATTACTGCGCGTTTGCCAATTCGGGCAAAAGCGACATGGTGAAGGCGCTCAAGGGCGCCGCCGTGCACCCGAACATCCGTATCGAGGAGGGACCGGGAGGCATCAGCTTCGCGGTGGCATGCCGCCACTGCAGTGAGCCGCTGTGCGTCCGGGGCTGCATCTCCGGTGCGCTGCAGGTGCAGGACGGCGTCGTCACCATCGACGAAAGCAAATGTGTGGGCTGCTACACCTGTGTGGCCAGTTGCCCCTATGGCGCTGTCCTGCCCGGCGCGCACGGCGCAGTACAGAAGTGCGAGCTGTGCACCCAAAGCGGCGGTGTACCCGCCTGCGTGGAGCACTGCCCAAACAAGGCCATCGTCTTTGAGGAGAGGGGGGCCGGGGCATGAGGTACGTCATCATCGGCGGCAGCGCAGCAGCCATCGGCTGTATCGAGGGCGTCCGCTCCGTGGACAAAACCGGCGAGATCATTCTCATTACAGGAGAGACGGAGTGGAATTATTCCCGCCCGCTCATTTCGTATCTGCTGGAGGGCAAGACCACGCGGGACAAAATGTGGTGCCGGCCGGACAGCTTTTTTACCCGGAACGGTGTGACGGTGAAAGCCGGCGTGCTGGCCACCGCGCTGGATGCCGGAGACAGGACCGTGCGGCTCTCTACAGGCGAGCGGCTGGCTTACGACAGGCTGCTGGCGGCCACGGGCAGCCGCCCGTTCGTGCCGCCCATTCCCGGGCTGGAAACGGTGGAGCGTACCTTTTGCTTCCAGACGCTGTCCGACGCCTCGGCTCTGGCTGAGGCGCTGCGGCCGGAGAGCCGCGTGCTCATTCTGGGCGCGGGCCTCACGGGCGTCAAATGCGCCGAGGGCATCCGCGGCCTGTGCGCGCAGATCGCCATTGCGGACCTTGCGCCCCGCGTGCTGCCTGCTGTACTGGATGAAACGGGGGCTGCCATGGTGCAGGCCCGTATGGAGGAGAAGGGCGTCCGTTTTTACCTGAACGACAGCGCGGCCGCATTCCGGGGAAACACGGCCCGGCTCCAAAGCGGAACGGAGCTGGAATTCGACGTGCTGGTAACGGCCGTGGGTGTGCGGCCGAACACGCAGCTGGTGGCGGACGCAGGCGGCGCGGTGGACCGGGGCATCCTGGTAGACGGCCGCTGTGCCACCACGCTTCCCGATGTATATGCTGCGGGAGACTGTGCCCAGGGATACGACGCGGTGAGCGGCGAAAAGCGCATGCTGCCCCTGTGGCCCAACGCCGTGCTGCAGGGCGAGACGGCGGGCATTAACATGGCGGGCGGCCGCGCCGATTACACGCAGGGCATTGCCCTCAACGCTTCGGGCGTGTTCGGCCTGCACATGGTTACGGCGGGCAGTTATGAGGGCGAGAGCTTCACGGTGCAGAGGGACGGCAGCTACAAACGCCTTGTCACGGCAGACGGCGTTCTCAAGGGCGTTATCATGGTGGGGGATGTATCCCGCGCCGGTATTTATACAGACCTCATCCGCAAGAAAAAGCCGCTGTCGGAGATCGACTTTGACCTGATCCGGGAATCGCCGCAGCTCATGGCGTTTTCCCAAAAGGACCGCAGGGTACAGCTGGGAGGAGAAGTGTGATGACAAAGCTTGACGCGAAAAACATGCCAGCAAAGGAGCTTTGCGCGCGCATCCGGGAAAGCACGGACACGGCGCTGGCCGTGGAGCATGTGAACGGCCAGCGCTATATTGCGGCGGGCCTTGGAAAGAAAGAGCTGACGCTGACAGGCACGCCCGGAAACGCGCTGGGCGCATATCTGAACGGCACGCGCATCACGGTGCTGGGCAACGCGCAGGACGCCACCGGCGATACCATGAATGACGGTGCGATCTTCGTGCATGGTTCTTCCGGTGATGCCACCGGCTACGCCATGCGCGGCGGGAAAATCTACGTGCGGGGCAACGCGGGCTACCGTGCGGGCATCCATATGAAGGCGTACCGGGAAAAGCAGCCGGTGCTCATCATCGGCGGCGAGGCGGGCAGCTTTCTGGGCGAATACCAGGCCGGCGGCATTATTATCGTGTTGGGGCTGGGCAGCGGCGGCAGAGCGCCGGTGGGCCGTTTTGTGGGCACAGGCATGCATGGGGGCAGAATGCTGCTGCGCTGCGACACGCTGCCCCCGGACCTTCCCGCCCAAGTGGCGGCCCGCAGGGCCGGGAAGGATGACCTGGCGGCCGTGGAGCCGTATCTGGCGGAATACTGCGGCGTGTTCGGGCTGGCGCAGGAGGATATCCTGAGGGAGAATTTCTTCCTGCTGGAGCCCAACACGCAGAACCCATACCGGCAGTTGTACTGCTATTCGTAACAACGCGCGGCGCGCACCGGGCGGGGCTTTGCCCCGCCTGTTGCGGTTCCGGCAACAGCCGGCGCGCAAAAAAGCAAGGCGGCGCACGGCGCGGCCAAACCGGAGGGAAAACAATGGATTCGACGATGCAAGCCGTGCTCCAGTTTGTGGAGGAAAACGACGTAAAGTTCATCCGACTGGCGTTCTGCGATGTGATGGGCACGCTGAAAAATATCGCCATCATGCCCAGCGAGCTTCCGCGCGCGTTCGAAACGGGGGTTTCTTTCGACGCATCGTCCATTTTGGGCTTCGCGCCCGTAGATAAATCGGACCTGTTCCTGTTCCCGGACGCGGCCACGCTCTCGGTGCTTCCGTGGCGGCCGCAGACGGGGCGCGTGGTGCGTTTTTTCTGCAGTGTGCGCACGGCGGACGGAAGCCCCTACGGGGCGGACGGAAGGCATATCCTGCGCAGGACCCTGCGCCGTCTGGCGGATGCAGGTTACGAGTGCCGTGTGGGCGCGGAATGTGAATTTTACCTGTTTGAGCGGGACGCGGAGGGCAGGCCCACCAAGCGTCCCCAGGACAACGGCGGCTATTTTGACGTCGCGCCCCTGGACAGGGGCGAGAACGTCCGGCGTGAGATCTGCCTGACGTTGGAGGAAATGAACATCCGGCCGGAATCCAGCCATCATGAACAGGGCCCCGGCCAGAACGAGGTGGATTTCAAGCACGCCGCACCGCTTACAGCGGCGGACGACGTCATCACGTTTAAAAATGTGGTCAAGACGGTGGCCGCGCGCAACGGGCTGTACGGCTCGTTCAGTCCCAAGCCCCTGGCGGATAAGCCCGGCAGCGGCATGCATGTGAATATTTCGCTGGCACGGGGAGGCCGAAACATCTTCGCTCCAGGGCCGGACGGCGCGTACAGCCCGGCCATGCGTTCGTTCATCGCGGGCGTGCTGGCCCGCGCGGGCGAGATATGCGCCTTTACGAATCCGGTTCCGGGCAGCTATGCCCGGTTCGGCAGCTTCGAGGCGCCGCGCTATGTGGCGTGGAGCCACCAGAACCGCAGCCAGCTCATCCGCATCCCGGCCGCGCCCGCGCCCGAGTATGCGCGCATCGAGGTGCGTATGCCGGACGTCTCGTGCAATCCTTATCTGGCCTTTGCATTGCTGCTGGCAGCGGGCTTCGAGGGTATGGAACGGAAGATGGAGCTTGCCGAGGAGACGCCCTACGACCTGTACACGGCAAACGCCGGCGCGCTGGAGGCGCTGCCCGCCTCGCTGGAGGAGGCCATTGCGCGGGCCGGCGGTTCGGCCTTTGTTGAGAAAGTGCTCTCGGCGGATACGGCGCGCAAATATCTGGCACTCAAGCAGGCGGAGCAGAACCGCTGGTTCGCAGCGCGGGATAAGGAAAAATATCAGGACGAAGCATATTTCGGAGTTTTGTAATATTTAACTTTAGAATTACAGAATGTAATATTTTGGAGCCGCAAGGGGGTGAGGACGTTGCCGGGCGCGCTGATCGTATCCAGCGGAGAAAAGGGCCGCGATATGCTGTGCGGAGTGCTGACGGACATGGGCGCGGGGGACATATCCACCGTGACTTCCGGCGCCGAGGCGCGGCGGGGTTTTGCCGACGCGGACTGGCAGGTCATCCTCATCAACACGCCGCTGTCGGACGAGTTCGGCCACGAGCTGGCCGTGTTTGCGGCCGGGAGCACAGGGGCGGGCGTGGTGCTGCTGGTGAAGGCTGAGATGGCCGACGAGGTAGCGGCCCGCGTGGAGGACGCAGGCGTATTCGTGGTGCCGAAACCGCTGAACCGGGCGCTTTTGTTTGGGGCTGTCAAGCTGGCGCAGGCGGCGAACCGCCGCATCATGGGTTTGCAGCGGCAGAACAACATCCTGCAGCAAAAGATCGACGACATTCGTCTGGTGGACCGGGCGAAATGCGCGCTGATCCAGTACCGTCTGCTGACGGAGCCGGAGGCGCACAAATACATTGAGCGGGAGGCCATGGATTCCCGCCGTACGCGCCGGGAAGTGGCCCAGGCCATCCTGCGCATGTACGAAGGCGGCTGTTGAGCGGGCGCGGCCCGCTGGAATGTATGGGAGATTCGGAACGGGAGGACACTTGCTATGGGAAAACTGGATTTTACAAAAATGCATGGCTGCGGCAACGATTATGTTTACATCGATTGCTTCAAACAGGACGTGGAAGCCCCGGAGCTGCTGGCTCGCACGCTTTCCGACCGGCACAAGGGCGTTGGCGGAGACGGCGTCATCCTCATCTGTCCCTCTGAAACGGCGGATGCAAAGATGCGCATGTTCAACGCGGACGGCAGCGAGGGCAGGATGTGCGGAAACGGCGTACGCTGTGTGGCGGAATATCTGTTCCGCCACGGATATGCCTCGGGCACGGCGGCAGATGTAGAAACGCTTTCGGGCGTGAAGCACATCGTCCGCAGAGAGCCGGGCCTGCTGACCGTAGACATGGGCGCGCCGGAACTTGCGCCGGAAAAAATTCCCGTGACAGGCTTTGCAAAGCCAGTTGTCAACGAGCTGGTGGAGGTGAATGGCGGCGCGGTGCGTATGACCTGCGTCTCCATGGGCAACCCGCACTGTGTGGTGTATGTGTCGGACACCGCGGGCCTGAATCTGCCTGTGCTGGGCGGCGCAATGGAACACAGCAAATGGTTCCCCGAGGGTGTGAATACGGAATTTATTCAGATTTTGGATGAAACACATTTGAAGATGCGGGTGTGGGAGCGCGGCAGCGGCGAGACCATGGCCTGCGGCACAGGCGCGTGCGCGGCCGTGGTGGCAAGCGTGCTGAACGGCCATTGCAAAAAGGATACGGATGTGGACGTGCTGCTGCTGGGCGGAACGCTTACCATCCGTTACACGGGTGATACCGTGCTGATGACGGGCAATGCCGTCGAGGTGTTCACCGGAACGGTGGAGGTGTAAAAACGCATCAGAAAGCGGCGCGCGGTTGGGCGCGCGCCCGGGGGAAGAGAAAAGGGAAAGAGGCAAAAGCGTATGACGAAGTATATTTTTGTGACGGGCGGCGTGGTGTCCGGCCTGGGCAAGGGCATCACGGCGGCCTCGCTTGGCCGCCTTTTGAAAAGCCGCGGTCTGAAGGTGGCGGCCCAGAAGCTGGACCCGTATATCAATGTAGACCCCGGCACCATGAGCCCCTATCAGCACGGCGAGGTATTCGTGACCGAGGACGGCGCGGAGACCGACCTGGACCTGGGGCATTATGAACGCTTTATCGACGAGGATCTGAACAAGTACTCCAACCTCACTACGGGAAAGGTATACTGGAACGTGCTCACCAAAGAACGCCGCGGCGAATATTTGGGCGAGACGGTGCAGGTCATTCCCCATATCACGGGCGAGATCAAAAGCTTTATCTATTCCGTGGGGAAAAAGACGGATGCCGACATTGTTATCACGGAGATCGGCGGCACCACGGGCGACATTGAATCCACCCCGTTTCTGGAGGCCATCCGCCAGGTAAGCATCGAGGCCGGGCGGGAAAACTGTCTGTTCATCCACGTCACGCTGGTGCCGTACATCAAATCCAGCGGCGAGCACAAGACAAAGCCCACACAGCATTCCGTCAAGGAACTGCAGAGCGTGGGCATCATGCCGAATATCATCATCGCCCGCGTGGACGAGCCGCTGGAGGAAGCCAACCGGCAGAAGATCGCACTGTTCTGCAACGTCAAGCCGGACTGCGTCATCGAGAACCTGACGGTGCCCGTGCTGTACGAGGCCCCGCTGATGCTGGAGCGCAGCCACCTGTCCGATATTGTGTGCCGCGAGCTGCATCTGGACTGCCCCCCCTGCGACCTGACCGACTGGAACGAGATGTTGGCCCGCATCGCCGCGCGCAGGCGCAGCGTGAACATCGCCATCGTGGGCAAGTACACCAGGCTGCACGATGCGTATCTTTCGGTGATGGAATCCCTGTATCATGCGGGCTACGAGACGGGCGCGGTGGTGCACATCAAATGGGTGGAGGCCGAGGAGGTGAACCCATACACTGCGGACGATATCCTGCGGGAGTGCGACGGCATTCTGGTTCCCGGCGGCTTTGGGGACCGTGGGATTGAGGGTATGGTCCATGCCGCCCATTATGCCCGCACGCAGGGCAAGCCCTATTTCGGCATCTGTCTGGGCATGCAGATCGCTGTCATCGAGTATGCACGCAGCATGCTGGGCTATGCGGATGCAAACTCCTCTGAATTCGATCCCGTGGGCGCGCATTCAGTCATCGACCTTATGCCCGACCAGAAGGCTCTGGACGAAAAAGGCGGCACCATGCGCCTGGGGCGTTACCCCTGTGTTATCATGCCGGGCACGCGAATGGCGCAGGCTTACGGTGCAGAGGAGGTCAGCGAGCGGCACCGCCACCGCTATGAGTTCAACAATGAGTACCGCACCGCGCTGCGCGAAGCAGGTCTCGTGCTGGCGGGCACCTCGCCGGACGGCCGGCTGGTGGAGGCTGTGGAGGTGCCGGGCAAACGGTTTTATGTAGGCGTGCAGTACCATCCCGAGTTCAAAAGCCGTCCCAACCGCGCCCATCCGCTGTTCCGCGCCTTTGTGGCGGACGCGCTGCGTTACCAGGACGAGGACAAATAAACGCGCTTACTGCGGCAGGCGCGCTTTTGTTGTAGCCGCAGGCGCGGTGTCGTGTTATAATACCCTTAGGCGGGCCGCCCGGCGGGCGGCTCTTTCCAGATCAAGAGGCAGGGGGAAATACGAATTGAAGATCAATGAAAACTACAAGAACCTTTCCGAAAGCTATCTGTTTTCCACCATCGCAAAGAAGGTGGCGGTCTATACACAGCAGCATCCGAAACAGGAGATCATCCGCCTTGGCATCGGCGACGTGACGCTGCCGCTGGCTGCGCCTGTGGTGGATGCGCTGCACGCCGCTGTGGAGGAGATGGGCAAAAAAGAAACCTTTCACGGCTATGGCCCCGAGCAGGGCTACGGCTTTTTGAAGCAGGCTCTGATGCGTTATTACGCCCGGCGCGGCGTTGTGCTGGCGGAGAACGAGATCTTTGTGGGCGACGGTGCGAAAAGCGACATCGGGAATATCCTGGACCTGTTCGATGTAGACAATACCGTCCTTGTGCCCGACCCCGTCTATCCTGTCTATGTGGATACCAATGTGATGGCCGGGCGGCGTATCGTGTATGCGGCGGCCACGCGGGAAAACGGTTTTCTGCCCATGCCGCAGGCAGATGTACAGGCGGACCTGATTTACCTGTGCAGCCCCAACAACCCCACGGGCGCGGCGTACAGCCGGGATCAGCTTCAGGCGTGGGTGGATTATGCGAATGAGCGCGGCGCGGTGCTGCTGTTCGACGCGGCTTATGAGAGCTTCATCACAGACGGGGACGTGCCCCACAGCATCTACGAGGTAAACGGCGCCGAGACCTGCGCCATCGAATTCTGTTCGTTTTCCAAAACGGCGGGCTTTACGGGGACGCGGTGCAGCTATACCGTAGTGCCGCAGGCGCTGGTGCGCGGCAGCCTGCACCTCAATGCCATGTGGCTGCGCCGCCAGACCACGAAATACAACGGCGTACCGTACATTGTGCAGCGGGCGGCTGCGGCCGTGTTCACGGAGGAGGGGCAAAAAGCCACCAGAGCAGCCATCGACTACTACCGGGCCAATGCTGCCGTCATCGCGGCCGCGCTGGACGAGGCCGGCATATGGTACTGCGGAGGCAAAAACAGCCCTTATATCTGGATGCAGTGCCCCGGCGGCATGAAGTCCTGGGATTTCTTCGATCATCTGCTGGAGCATGCGGGCGTTGTGGGTACGCCGGGCGCGGGCTTTGGCGCACAGGGTGAGGGTTACTTCCGCCTGACGGGCTTCGGCGACGCGGAAAAGACCAGGCTGGCAGCGCAGAAGCTGAAAGAGGCAGTGCGGGTGCTGTAAGGCGCGCCGTATCAACAAAAACAGTACGGCAAAAGCAGGCCCCGCAGCGGAGCGTTTCCGCCGCGGGGCCTTTGTTCATACGGGGGGCGGCGCGTCCCGACGCACATATACCAGCTCCACCACGCCGTTGCACACCGTATGCCTCGTCAGACGCAGAGGCAATGCGGGCCCCTCCGGGGGAAACAGGCGGACGCCGCCGCCCAGGATCACCGGCATGACCGTGAGCTGGTAAACGTCGATGAGGTCAAGCGCCATCATCCGGCGGGCGAGCTGCGCGCCGCCGCACACCCAGATATTCCGCCCGGAGCGCGCTTTCAGGCGGCGTACCGCCTCTGCCGGGTCCTCGGACGTAAAAACGGCGTTTGCGTCCGGCGGGGGTGCACCGTGTGTGAACACTTGGCACTCCATTCCCACATACGGCCACGCGCCGGGAGAGAGCTCCTGCGTAATTTGGCGGTAAGTCGTCATGCCCATCAGTACGGTGTCCACTTCGGCGGAAAAGGCGGCATAACCATAGTCCCCTTCAAAGGCTTCGCCGTTGTTGGCGAGGTCCATCCAGCCGACGCCGCCGTTTTTGTCGGCAATGAAGCCGTCAAGACTCATGGCGAGATATAAGATCACCTTTCGTTCCATAAACCGTCCTCCCAAGAATGGATGCTATTTATCATATCATGTGCACGGATACAAGTGCAAGCGGGAAGATATGCGTTGCCTTTCGCGGCATTTCGCGGTAAAATAAAATAACAGAAAGAAAGCGCCCGCCGCGCGCGGGAAAATGTGGGAGGGAACATACGATGTCTATCACGAGCCATTATTATGGCAGGACGCAAAACGGCGAGGAGATTTACCAGTATATTCTGGAAAACGCCGCGGGCATGCGTGTGGCTGTCATCGAGTACGGCTGCGTCATCACCAATATATGGGTAAAGGACAACACCGGCGAGCTGCGTGACGTGGCGCTGGGCTACAGTACGCTGGAGGATTACGAATTGGGCGGCGTATTCGGCGCGTTCATCGGCCGCTATGCCAACCGCATTGAGAAATCGCGCTTCACATTGGATGGCAAAACATATGAATTGGAACCCAACAACGGGCCGAACCATCTGCACGGCACATTTGCCAAGAAAGTGTACAAGGGCAGCATCGTGGACGGCAGCCTGGTGCTGCGGGCAGTGAGTCCCGACGGAGAGGACGGCTTTCCGGGAAACCTGGAGCTTACGGTGCGCTATACGCTTACAGACGAAAACGCGTTGGTGCTGGACTATACGGCAACGACCGACGCTCCCACCATCATCAATCTGACGAATCACAGTTATTTCAACCTGGAGGGGCAATCCAGCGGCAGCATGCTGGAACAGACGTTGTGTCTGAACGCTTCCACGTTTACAGAGGGCAACGCCGAGACCTGCCCCACCGGGCGCATCCTGCCCGTGGCGGGCACCCCCATGGATTTCACCCGGGCCAAGCCCATCGGCCGGGACATTCAGGCGGAGTACAGCCAGCTGCAGATGTGCGGCGGGTACGACCACAACTTCATTCTGGACAAGGAACCGGGGATGCTGGCTCTGGCAGCCGTGGCCCGCTCGGAAAAGACGGGCATCACGATGGAGACTTACACCACACAGCCCGGCGTGCAGCTGTACACGAGCAACTCACTGCAAAACGATACGAGGCCCGGTAAGACGGGCGGTATATATGGCCGGTATCAGGGCTTTTGCCTGGAGACCCAGCATTATCCCTGTACGCCCTCGCACCCCGAATTTCCCTCTGTGGAGCTGCGCCCCGGCGAGGAATATCACGAAACGACGATTTATAAATTCCTGACGGAGTGAAAGAATGGCGGTCCTGCATAAAAAACGCAACGCGAATACAAAAAAACGCGCCCGGCTGATGCTGGGCATGGCAGCCTGTGTGCTTGCGCCCACGGCGCTGGCTGTGTGGTATCTGACAGCTCTGCTGGCAAAGCGGCAGCCTCCTGCCGCGCTGGCCTATGGAGCGCTGGCTGCGGCCGCGGCGGGCGCACTGTGTTTCCGTGTGTTGTACACCCGCAGCGCAGTCCTGAAAAGTGGTATCGACGGCGAGCGGCAGGCCGCGGCTGCGCTGCGCGCGCTGCCGTACGTCTACCATGTGTTGGTGAACCCGGTGTTCCGCGTGCGGGGCAAGGTGATGGAGCTGGATGCGGTGGTCGTGGGCAAAAACGGCGTGTTTATCGTAGAGACAAAAAACCACGCCGGCGTCATCACAGGTAAGACGGACGCGGAGTGGTGGTCGCAGGTCAAGCGCCGAGGCGCAAAAACAATGAAAAATCCACTGCTGCAGGCAGAACGCCAGCACAAGCTGATGGAGCAGCTTCTTGCCGATGCAAAGCAGGCGTGCCCTGTGCACAGCTTTGTATATTTTGCCAACAAGAATGCGCGTGTGGGCGTGCGCGACGCGCGCATCTATACCGATGAGACCTCGTTGCGCCGCGCCATTCAGAGCGCGCCGGAGCCGGGGCGCCCGGTGGACGCGGCACGGCTGGCTGCCCTGCTGGAGCAGGCCTGCGAATAGTATTTTTTGCGCGTTTCCGTATCTTGGTCGCCCCGCGGCTCATTTTGAGCCGCGGGGCTTTTTGGTGGAAAAACAAAGGTGACAACACGCCCGATGCAAAAATTTTGTCAGGTTTGGCCCGGCCGATGTGTCTTATAGATGGAAAGGGGGAACGCGGGGTGCAGAACACGGAACAAAACGCCGTGCTGCTGCGGCTGGCGCGGGAATACGGCGACAGCGTGGTGCGCATGTGCTGCGTGTATCTCAAAGATTATCATTTGGCCCAGGACGTGGCGCAGGAGACTTTTTTGCAGGCCGCACGCAAATACGGTGCGCTGGCGCGGACAGATTCGGAAAAGGCGTGGCTTATGCGCATCGCTGTGAACCGCTGTAAAAACGAGCTGCGCACCCAGTGGTTCCGCCGGGCGCAGGAGCTGCCGGAGCCGTCCGGGGCGGACCCGTACCCGGAGGCGGATACACATATGGCGCTGATCCGGGCCATCGGGCGGCTGCCGCAAAAATACCGTGCCGCCGTGCTGCTGTATTATTATCAGGACATGACCGCCGCCGAGACGGCCGCGGCGCTTGGCATACGCGAGGACGCTGTGTATCAGCGGCTCCGGCGCGCGCGGCAGCAGTTGAAAAAAGAATTGGAGGAGCAGTGAAGATGGAAAAGATCAGACAGGCGATCGACACAAGGCTGGCCGGACAGCATCTTCCGGAAACGGTATACGATGCGCTTTGCGCCCGGCCTGCCCGCCGGAGCCGCGTGCGCCGGGCTGCGGCCCTGCTGGCGGCTGTATGCGTGCTGGGCGGCGCAACAGCGCTGGCAGCGGCCCGACTGTTCGGCATGAACGTCAATGGACGGGAGCTGCCGCCGCTGGAGCCCATGACCATGGTGGAAACTGCGGATACAGGCGGCCCGGCGGACGGTACGGAGCAGCAGGCAGAGGGACTGGACGCGCTTTCCCGGGCTTTGGGCGTGCCGTTCCTCTGGGCGGAGGGCGCCCGGGAAAATCCGTATACGCGCGTGAGCTATCAAAATTTCGGAGGGGAATACCAGATCGTAAAGGCAAAGGCGTACCTGGTGGGCGACTTGAGGGACCTTGTCTGGCAGGACGAATACGACTACTACTCCTGGACGGCGGGCACGGTGTACCAGACGCCTGTGGACCTGACGCTGGAATGGGTCTCAGATGAGGCGCAGCAGCCCTTTGACACGGATTATCTGGGCTATTATGCTTACGCGGACACGTTCACTTCCGCCGGGGGCCATACGGTGAACCTGCTGGTGGATACGGCGCCAGGCACGGCCGGAAGCGGCCTGAAGCCGGAGTGTGCAGCGGTATTCGTGGCAGACGGCGTGCGGTATACGTTATCCGGCCATGTGACACAGCAGACGATGCGCGCCATCGTGGATTCCATGTCTTATGCATGACAGAAGAAATACCGTGTGAAGCGAGAAAGCCCCGCGTCCGGACGGACGCGGGGCTTTTTGTACGGCACAGCTTATTCGAGGATGCTTTTGCCCGTCATCTCTTCGGGCTGGGGCAGGCCCATGATCTTGAGCATCGTGGGGGCGATGTCCGCCAGAACGCCGCCTTCGCGCAGCTTTGCATTTTCCACGCCCGCAACCAGGAAAGGCACGGGATTCGTGGTGTGTGCGGTGAAGGGGTGCTCGGGGTCTGGATCGTACATTTTGTCGGCGTTGCCGTGGTCTGCCGTCAGCAGCACCGCGCCGCCCTTGGCCAAAACCGCGCCGATCACTTTGCCCGCACAGGCGTCCACAGCCTCCACGGCCTTGACGGCTGCTTCGAACACGCCGGTATGGCCCACCATATCGCAGTTTGCAAAGTTCAGGATGATGACGTCGTATTGGTCGCTTTCGATACGCTTGACGCATTCGTCAGCCACCAGATATGCGCTCATCTCGGGCTGCAGGTCGTAGGTGGCCACCTTGGGGCTGGGAATCAGCGCGCGGTCCTCACCTTCAAACGGGGCCTCCACGCCGCCGTTGAAGAAGAATGTCACATGGGCATATTTTTCCGTCTCAGCAATGCGCAGCTGCGTTTTGCCGTTTTTGGCCAGATATTCGCCCATAACGTTGTTCAGGCTCTGCGGATGGAACGCGACTTCCACATTGGGCATCGTGGCGTCATACTGGGTGAAGCACACATAGTACAGAGGGAAACGGCCGTTCCGGCGCTCGAAGCCTGCAAATGCATCATCTACAAAGGTGCGGGTGATCTCCCGCGCGCGGTCCGGGCGGAAATTGAAGAACACCACGCTGTCCCCGGCGGATACGCGGCCGCCTTCACAGGTCACGGCGGGCACGACGAATTCGTCCGTCACGCCGTCCGCATAGCTTTTTTTCATCACTTCTTCCGGTGTGCCGTGCACGCCTTCGCCGTATACCATGGCGGCGTAGGCCTTTTCCACACGGTCCCAGCGGTTGTCGCGGTCCATGGCGTAATAGCGGCCCGTGACGGTGGCGATCTTGCCCACGCCGATCTCGGCCATTTTGGCTTCCAGCTCTTCAATGAACCCCTTGCCGGAATCGGGCGGCACATCGCGGCCGTCCATAATGGCATGGACGTAAACATCCTTTACGCCGCCGCGCCTTGCCAGCTCCAACAGCGCATACAGATGCTCGTTGTGGCTGTGGACGCCGCCGTTGGAGAGCAGGCCGATGAGATGCAGTGCCTTACCGTCCGCCGCAGCGTTCTTTACTGCGCCCAGCAGGGCCGGATTTTCAAAAAAGCCGCCGTCCTGGATGTCTTTGGTGATGCGGGTGAGCTCCTGATACACGATACGGCCTGCGCCGATGTTCGTGTGGCCCACCTCGCTGTTGCCCATCTGGCCGTCTGGTAAACCGACGTTCATACCGGAAGCGCCGATGGTGGTGTAAGGATACTGCGCGAACAGCTTATCCAGGTTGGGCGTCCTGGCGGCAAGGATGGCGTTGCCGTAGGTTTGGTCGGGCACCCAGCCGAAGCCGTCCAGAATGCAGAGAAGCAGAGGTTTTTTCATAGATGGTTCCTTTCTGAAAAAAGAAATTGAATGGGGATGCGCCGCGCGGGCAGCGCTGTTTTGCAAAAAGAGCAGCGGAAAATTATTTGCCTGCCGCGGCAACAATGGCGGCAAAGTCCGCAGGCTTCAGGGAGGCGCCTCCGATGAGGCCGCCGTCCACATCAGGCTTGCTCAGCAGCTCGTCGGCGTTGGCGGCGTTCATGCTGCCGCCGTACTGGATGGTCGTGGCCTCGGCCACTGCCTCGCCGTACAGCTCACCCACCACCTTGCGGATGGCCGCGCAGACTTCCTGCGCCTGGTCCGCCGTGGCGGTGCGCCCCGTGCCGATGGCCCACACCGGCTCGTAAGCGATGATGACGCGGGCCATTTCTTCAGCGGAAACGCCGCCCAGCGCGATCTTCGTCTGCATGCGCACAAGCTCCTCGGTCACGCCCTGCTCACGCTGGGCCAGGCTCTCGCCCACACACACGATCACCGTCAGGCCCGCGGCCAAAGCGGCTTTGGTACGCTTGTTGACGGTCTCGTCCGTTTCGGCAAAGTACTGGCGGCGCTCAGAGTGACCGGTGATGACATATTTCACGCCCAGATCCACCAGCATATCCGCGGATATCTCGCCCGTGAACGCGCCGGATTTTTCAAAATGCACGTTTTCTGCGCCCACACCGATGTTGGTGCCGGCGCATTTTTCCACGGCCGTGCAGAGGCTGGTGAACGGCGTGCAGATGACAACGTCGCAGCCCGCTCCCTGTACGGCGGGAACGAGCGCGTCGATGAGAGACGCGGCCTCGGTGGCGGTCTTATTCATTTTCCAGTTGCCGGCAATGACGGCTTTGCGTTTTGCTTTGTTCATCGTATATTCTCCGTTCTGAAAGATATTGCCCGGCGTCCCGCCGGAGAAAAACCGCAGGGGCAGGCGGGATTCCCGCCGCCCCTGCAAAAGAGTCTTATGCGCCCGCGATGCAGGCGATGCCGGGCAGCTCTTTGCCCTCCAGGTATTCCAGGCTGGCGCCGCCGCCCGTGGAGATGTGCGTCATCTTGTCGGCATAGCCCAGCTGCATCACGGCAGCCGCGCTGTCACCGCCGCCGATGACCGTGGTGGCGTCTGTTTCAGCCAGGGCTTTCGCTACCGCCTTGGTGCCGGCGGCCAGAACCGGGTTCTCGAACACGCCCATGGGGCCGTTCCACACAACGGTCTTGGCGCTCTTCACCGCGCCGGCAAACAGCTCCATCGTTTTGGGGCCGATGTCAAGGCCCATCATGTCGGCCGGGATCTTGTCCGAATCCACCACTTCGACGGCAATCTCCGCGTCGATGGGGTCGGGGAAGGCGGAAGCCACGGTGGTGTCTACCGGCAGCAGCAGGGAAACGCCCTTTTCCTCGGCCTTCTTCAGCATATCCTTGCAGTAATCCACCTTCTCCAGGTCCACAAGAGATTTGCCGACTTCGCAGCCCTTGGCGGCCAGGAACGTATAAGCCATGCCGCCGCCGATGATCAGCGTGTCCACCTTGTTCAGCAGGTTTTCAATGACGTTCAGCTTATCGGCGACTTTCGCGCCGCCCAGGATGGCCACGAACGGGCGCACAGGGTCGTTGACGGCGTTGCCCAGGTAACGGATCTCTTTCTCCATCAGGTAGCCCACAGCGGTGTCCTTGATGTAGTCGGTAACGCCGGCGGTGGAGCAGTGGGCGCGGTGTGCGGAGCCAAAAGCGTCGTTTACATAGGCGCCGTCCGTACCCACCAGATCGGCCAGGTCTTTGGAGAACTCGGGCAGATTTTTGGTTTCTTCCTTGCGGAAACGGGTGTTCTGCAGCAGCACAACATCGCCGTCCTGCATTGCGGCAACGGCGGCTTTGGCATTTTCGCCCGCCACATTGTCGTCATTGGCAAACACGACGGGCTTGCCAAGCAGTTCGGAGAGGCGCACGGCGACGGGCGCGAGACTGAATTTTTCCTCGGGACCGTTCTTGGGCTTACCCAGATGGCTGCACAGAATGACCCGGCCACCGTTCTCGATCAGCTTTTTAATGGTGGGCAGAGCGGCCACGATGCGGTTGTCATTGGTGATGACGCCGTCCTTCATGGGGACATTGAAATCGCAGCGGACCAGAACGTTTCTGCCCTTTACCTCAATATCTTCAACTGTCTTTTTGCCAAGAGTGCTCATATGCATAACTCTCCCTTTCCTGCGGCTTTTTGATTGTCTTTCGGTCTTGCGCGGGCAATATGCCGCGTCTTTTCTTATTATAGTATTTTCCCGGCTTTTTCGCAAGCATTCGGCTGATATTTAATTAACAAATCGGCGCGTGCAAACTGCATGCAAACGGGCTGTAATGCACAAAAAACGCCCCGGCGCAAAGCCGGGGCGAAAAGTGCCTGAATTTTAGAAGCAGAGCGTGACGATGCGCAGCACGAACAGCGCAAACACGACCCACATCACGGGGTGGATGTCCTTGACCTTGCCGCGGAAGATCTTCAGGAACATCCATGTCAGGATGCCGAACATGATGCCGTTGGCGATGGAATAGGTGAACGGCATCATGATGATGGCCACAAAAGCGCCCAGCACGTCGGCCATATCGCCCTCGAACTTCACCTTCAGCACGCTGGACATCATGAACAGGCCCACGATGATGAGCGCCGGAGCAGTGGCGAAGCTGGGGATGGCGCCGAACACGGGCCACAGGAACAGCGAGAGGATGAACATCGCGGCCGTGGTGAGAGAGGTGAGGCCCGTGCGGCCGCCCTCGGCCACGCCGGCGGAGCTTTCCACATAGCTGGTGACGGTGGAGGTGCCCAGGCAGGCGCCCGCCACGGTGCCGATGGCGTCGGCCATCAAAGCGCGGCCCACGCGGGGCAGCTTGCCGTCCTTATCCAGCATGTTGCCCTTTGCGGCAACGCCGATGAGCGTGCCCACGGTGTCGAACAGGTCAACGAACAGGAACGCGAACACGATAACTGCAAATTCAACGGTGTTGTTCAGCATGAAGCTGAAGTCGAATTTGAACGCGGTGTCGCCCAGCGCCGCAAAGTTGGGCAGGAACGAGCCGGAGGGCAGCAGCGAATACACGCCGGCCTCGGGGTTCACCGCATACCAGCCCGTGAACTGCGCAATGATGCCCAGCCCCCACGTGATGAGGATGCCCCAGAGAATGGCGCCCTTGACATTGAAGTACAGCATCAGGCCGATGATGATTACGCCGATGAGCGCGAGCGCGACCTGCGGCTGGGCGATGTCGCCCAGAGCCACCTTCGTGGAGGCGTCCGCCGCGGCGATGCCGGCGTTCTGCAGGCCGATGAACGTGATGAACAGGCCGATGCCCGTGGTGATGCCGTATTTCAGGTTCTCGGGGATGCAGTTGACCAGCGTCTCACGGAACTTGAACGCGGAAAGAATGATGAAGATAATGCCTTCCACCAGGATGGCGGTGAGGGCGATCTGCCAGGGATTGGCCTGGTCCGCCAGCTCGCCCAGGCAGATGGTGTAGGCAAAATAGGCGTTCAGGCCCATGCCGGAAGCCAGCGCGATGGGATAGTTGGCCAGAAGGGCCATCACGATGGTGGCCACCGCCGCCGCAAGGGCAGTCGCCATAAAGACGCCCTGGCTGTTCATGCCCGCGTCGCCCAGCATGCTGGGGTTCACGGCCAGGATGTACGCCATCGCAAGGAACGTGGTGATACCAGCCATGACTTCGGTCTTCACGTTGGTACCGTTTTCTTTCAGATGAAAGAGCTTTTCCATGATATTCCTCCTTGGTAATTTTAAGCTGAAACAGGGACGTCCCCGTTCGCAACAAAAGAAAAAGGCGGGCAAACGAGCCCGCCATAAAACAGCAAAGGCCGCAGAGCTGCGGCGTGCTGTTTCAATAGTCGGGACGGTTTACGGCTTGCCCGGTAGAGACTGCCGGCCCATATCGCCGGCGTTATATTGAAACATGTTAACAAACTGTGAAGAATACGTTTTTATTCTACCGAAATACCGTGACAATTACAATGTGCATTTTTGCCGATTTTTCGATGTTTTTATCCGTGTGTTTGGGCGAAAGGGCACAAGCGGAGCCGAAAAACAGAAGTCCCCGCGCCGGACAGGCGCGGGGAAAGAGCGGAGCGCGTTATTCGGCCGGTGTGCCGGCGTTCTGCTTCGGGGCGCGGGGAGGCTTGGGCGGTGCGGCGGGCGCGGGCTGGGCGGCATCCGCGAGCTTGCCGCCCAAAAAGCCGGAAAGCACGCTCTGCAGGTCCACGCCGGTGCTCTCTTTCAGGCCGTCCGTCACCTGGGTAACGGTCTGCATGATGTCCCGTGTCAGCTTGGCGCTGTTGCCGTCGCCGTACATGGTGATTTTATCCACTTTCGTCAGCGGCTCGGCGGCATTTTTCACCACGTCGGGCAGGGCGTTGAAATACATCTCCAGCACGGCGGCTTTGCCCATCTTCGTCATGGCTTCGGCTTTTTTCTCAATGCCCTCGGCCTCCGCCACAGCTTTGGCACGGATGGCCTCCGCCTCAGCCAGCCCCTTGGCGCGGATGCCCTCAGCTTCCTGGGCACGGGCGAATTTTTCAGCCTCGGCCTGTACCTTCATAGCCTCGGCCTGCTGTTCCTGCTCGTATTTTTTGGCCTCCGCCTCGCGCTGGCGCTCGTACAGCTCGGCGTCTGCCTTCTGCTGGCGGGCAAAGCGCTCGGCTTCGGCCTTTTTCCGTACCTGGGCATCCAGGGACTGCTCCATGACCTCGGCTTCCTTCTGCTTGAGCAGGATCTCCTTCTCCTGCTTGGCGATGTTGGCTTCAGCCGTGGTGATCTCAATGGATTTGCGCTGCTGCTCCTCCTGGATGCGGTACGCCGCGTCGGCCTCGGCCTTTTTGGTGTCGGTGGCCTTCTGCAGCTCGGCCTGCCGGATGGCAAGCTCCGTCTTTTTCTCCGCGATCTCCTGTGCGGCGGCGACCTCGGCGTCGTTGGCTTCCTTCTGGGCGATGGCGCGTGCCTTGGCGATCTCTTTCTCACTCACGGCGCGGGAAATGGCCGCGTTTTTCTGGATCTTGACGATATTGTCCACACCCAGGTTCTCGATGACGGCGCTGTCGTCCACGAAGTTCTGTACGTTGAAGCTGACGATGTCAAGGCCCATGGCGGCCAGGTCCGGCTCGGCGTTTTCTTTCACCAGGTTGGCGAATTTCTGGCGGTCGGAAACCATCTCCTGCAGCTCCATTTTGCCCACGATCTCGCGCATGTTGCCCTCCAGAACCTCACGGGCCACGCTGGCAATGTAGTCTACCTTGCGGTTCAGAAAGTTCTGTGCCGCGAGGTTCAGCAGGTCGGGCGTATCGCTGATCTTCACATTGACGGCGGCGTCCACCTTGATGTTGATGTAATCCGCCGTAGGCACGGCGCTGGATGTTTTGACGTCGATGGGGATGAGCTGCAGGCTCAGCTCGTCCTTTTTTTCAAAAAACGGTATTTTGACGCCCGCCTTGCCGATGAGGACCTTCGGCGTTTTGCGCAGGCCCGAGATGATGTAAGCGGTGTCCGGGGACGCTTTTACGTAGCCCGTGACGAAGACCAGCACGATGAACAGTACGGCAACGGCCGCAATGATCCATACGATCACAGCAAAAAACCTCCTCTTTTGGTGCATTGGATGAAAGTGAAAACCGGTTCCGGGTACAAAAAGGGCGCGGTGCGTGCACTTTTCCGCGCGCACACCGCGCCGCCCCGTGATCCGGGCTTACGATGCTTTGGACCCCGGCGCGTTATTTCGCGTCGGTCACGGTCTCCTTGGCCGCAGCCAGCAGGCCGGTCAGGTTCTGGATCTCGCTGGGAATGATGAGCTTCGTGGCCTTGCCGTCGGCAACCTTCTGCAGGGCTTCCAGGCTCTTGATGGCCAGCACCTTGTCGGTGGGGGCCGCGTCGTTCAGCAGGCGGATGGAATCGGCCAGGGCCTTCTGAACGGTCATCAGCGCCTGTGCTTCACCTTCGGCCTCGCGGATGCGCTGCTCGCGCACGGCGTCGGCACGCAGGATAGCGCTTTCTTTTTCGCCTTCGGCCACAAGGATGGCGCTCTTCTTTTCGCCCTCGGCGCGCAGGATGCTCTCACGGCGCTGGCGTTCCGCCTTCATCTGCTTTTCCATGGCGTCCTGAATCTCTGCCGGCGGGATGATGTTTTTCACTTCGACGCGGTTCACCTTGATGCCCCATTTGTCGGTGGCTTCGTCCAAAATGGCCGTGATCTTGGTGTTGATGGTGTCACGGCTGGTGAGGGTGTGGTCCAGCTCCATGTCGCCGATGATGTTGCGCAGCGTGGTGGCGGACAGGTTCTCAATGGCGGAGAGCGGGCGCTCCACGCCGTAGGTAAACAGCTTCGGGTCGGTGATCTGGAAGAACACCACGGTGTCGATCTGCATGGTCACGTTATCGCGGGTGATCACAGGCTGGGGCTTAAAGTCCACGACCTGCTCCTTGAGGGAGACTTTTTTGGCGATGCGCGTGACAAACGGCGTTTTGAAATGGAAGCCTGCCTCCCATGTGGTATAGTACACGCCCAGGCGCTCTACAACATAGGAATAAGCCTGGGGAACGATGGCGATGTTCGCGATGAGGATCACGAGCGCCAGCACAATTAGAATCAGAAACAGAATCAGCATGATAGTCCTCCTTTAAATTGGGTGTTTTATACGTTCCGTCAAGACGGAAACAGAATACAGGGGGTCATACCGCCGCAGTGGCGGTGTCGGGGCGCACGGTCAGCGTTGCGCCGTCCACGCTCAGCACCACGCACAGGGAGCCCGCGGGAATGGTTTGTTCGCTGCGGGCGTTCCAGTCCACGCCGTCCAGCCGTACACGGCCCGTAACGTCGGGCGTGACCTCAACGAGAACCTGTGCCTTGCGGCCGACGTTGATGTCCGCGTTGGTGGGCACACGGCGCGCGGTCATGCGCTTTTTCACCAGCGGGCGCGTCGCGGCCAGGGCCACGGCGCTTACCACCGCAAACACCGCGAACTGCACCAGCCACGAGGAAGTGAACCCCGAGACGATGAGCGCAGCCACCGCCCCGGCGGCAAACCAGATGCTGACAAGGCTCACCGTCAGCGCCTCCACGACGACGAACGCGATGAGCAGTATCAGCCAGACCAGGGAAGAAATTGTAAATGCCATAATGTGTTTACCTGCCTTTCTGCCGCGTCCGTGTAACGCAGCCGTGGTTGCCGCCGCGCCGCGCACCGTGTACGGGCGTACGCTGCGGCCGGGTGTCCGGTCGACCTTCGCCGCAGAAGCCAAGCCGGGCTTTTGGCTGTGCCGTTTGGGTTTCTGCTTGCTCTTATTGTACCATATTCGTCAAAGGATTGACAAAGCCCAAAAAAAGCCGGTTTCGCCCGGTTTTGGCCTTGGGGGGCGTTTTTTTCAAAGCTACTGCCCCAATCAAACCCGGGGAACGCCGGGCGAGGCCGGGCCGCGCCGCCCGAAAACCGGCCTGCCAGGCGCTTTTATACCTATTTATATAGGCCGCCGGGGGCCCGGCAGGCATGCGGAATGCTTTCAACGGTTCTCGCGCAGGCGCTCCCGCGCGCCGCAGCAACCGGCGGCTTGCGGCGGTGCACGGCGTAGTATATAATATCTTGTAGAATTATACGGCGTTTGGGCGAGAAAACTTTCAAAAACAGGAAATCTGTGAACAAAGGGCACCGCGGCCCGGCGCACGGGAGGCATAAAATGGAATGCAGATATTGCGGACAAAGGCTGAAGGACGGGTACGAATACTGCCCAAACTGCGGTGGGCGCGTGGAGCCGCCGGAGCAGCAGGCGCGGCCGGTGCAGCCCGCATATGCGCCGCAGGGCGCATACAGCGCGCCTGTACAGAGGTATTCCCCGCAGGAAGCGGAGGGCTGTGTCTACGGCATGCTCCAACCCGGCGCCGGGCTGGGCCGGGTCGTTTCGCCCTATTACGCACGGGAATTTGCAGACATCGCTGCGGGCGGAAGAGGCCGCTTCAATGCGGCGGCATTCTTTCTGGGGCCGTTCCATCAGCTTTACCGCGGCTGTTACAAACGGTTTGCACGCACATATCTGCCCTATTGGCTGGCGCTGCTGGCCGTGCTGGGCGTGAGCCTTTCCTTTTTTGGAAAGCTGTGTGTGGAGCTGGCCGGCTACGGCGGCCGGGCCGCAGAGCCGACGCAGGCGTTTTTCGTGTGGATCGCCGCGATCCTGCTGCTGTCCCTGGGCGTGAGCGTCTGGGGCATTGCACTGAGCATTTACAACGGCGTGACCTTTAACCGCCGGTATTTTGAGCAGCAGCACGGTGATCCGGCCGTTCCGGCGCATACGGGCGCAGTCGTCGGCGGAGCGGCAGCCTGGGTGGGCGTTTATATCATCGCCGTTGTGGCGCTGGTCGCAGCGCTGCTTCCCGCCGCCATGCAGGATGCGCAGCAGCATCAGGCACCGGGCACGCTGCCTTATGCACAGAGCGTGCCGCAGGCGCTGCCGGATGACAACGCCACCTACGGCACGGAGCATTACGGAGCGGCGGTATCGGATGCGCTGGAAGCGCACCGGGGCGAGGGCAGCGACCAGGCTTTGCTCAACGGCTATATCCCCGCACAGGCCGCGGGCGGCACGCTGGAAGAACGGCTGCGCGGTTCACACCTGTTTTACAGCGACGCCCGCACACTGGACGAGCTGTTTGCGGCGGCCGAGGATGTACAATGGTACACGGATTACGAGCCGGACGCCGACGGCACCGAATACGCCGACGCCTCATGGATCATGGGTGATACAGTGCTGGTGTGCGTGTTTGCAGTGTCGGACACATACACGTGGGTCGTGGATTTTTATTCGTACCGGAACGGCGAGGACCCGACAGCGGATGGCTGTTATACCTTCTGGGACGAGGAGCGCAGTGCGCTGTTACTGGAGCTGTACGGTGAAAACGCTCCGGAAGAGCCGTCGCTGGCGCGGCAGATGCGCGGCGCGTGGGTAGATGGCGCAGGCGGGGCCGTTCTGCTGGATGAATCTTTTTTTGACGGAACCGATTATACGCTGGGCACGATGATGGACGGAGGCGTACAATGCTGGGTGCAGGACGACGGCTCCTACATCGTGTTTGTGCTGGACGAGACAGGCAACGCGCTCACCGCGCGCTGGTACGACGGCTCCGGCACGCTGCGCGCCGAGCAGTCCTTTACCCGGGGCACGCCGGGCTGAGGATGAACGGAGCAGGGCAAATGCAAAAACCGCGTCAGGTTTTCCCTAACGCGGTTTTTGCATATTATGAGGCCGGATGTATTGTAAAAAGCTCATTCCGGATCGGTCACAACGGCAAAGCTGCAGGGCTGCACTTCGACGGTACGTCCCAGAAGCACGGTGCGCACCTGCTGTTCGGTCCGGTTGATGCACACGGCAGCCACGGCGGCTTCGGCGCGGCGCTCGTAGCACAGCACGCCGCCCTGTGCCTGGGTGACGGCCAGCGTTCCGTCGGCAAAAGCGGGGCAGCTTTTGCGCAGGGCGGCAAGGTTTTGCAGCACGGGGCGGATGCGCGTTTCCCGGCTTTCCCAATCGAAAAAGGCACGGTTGAACGGGTCCTTGTAGCCCTGCATGCCGATCTCGTCGCCATAGTAGATGCTGGGGATGCCCGGCAGCGTAAAGATCATCGCATAGGCCAGCGTCATCAGGCGGCGGCCGTTTTCATACTGCTCGGGCGTCAGGCGGCGCGCGCTCTGCCAGTATCGGTCACGGCCCTCGCAGCTCTCGCCCGCGATGGCGGTAATGGCGCGCACGGTATCGTGGGTGGACATGAAGTTCATCAGCACATGCAGTGCCGGGGCGGGGTAGTGCTCGCAGATACGCATGATGTCGTGGGCGGCTGTGCGGGCGTCGCCGCCTTTCACAAAAGCCAGCGTAGCGTCCTTGAACGGATAATTCATTACCGCATCCAGGCCTTTGCCCAGCAGGTAGGTGCGGCGGCGGCCGTAGCTCCACTTGTTGGTGGCGTCCTCCCACACTTCGCCCAGCAGATATTTTTCGCTGCCGTGACGCTTGACGGCGCGGCGGATCTCCTCAATAAAATCATCGGGCAGCTCGTCGGCCACATCCAGGCGAAAGCCGGAAGCCCCCAGGCCGAGCCAATAGTCGATGACGCCGCCCTCCCCGCAGATGAACTCACGGTAGGAGCGGTCCTCTTCATTCACCTCGGGCAGCGTTTCAAAGCCCCACCAGCAGCGGTAGCCGTGGGGATAGTTCGGTGAAAAATCGTACCAGCGGCGGTACGGGCTGCCCGGTCCCTGCCATGCGCCGAAGGAGGCGTAGCGGCCCTCGCGGTTGAAGTAGACGGAATCCGAACCGGTGTGGCTGAACACGCCGTCCAGCACGACGTCGATGCCGCGGGCTTTGGCGGCGCGGCACAGCTCTGCAAAATCCTCGTTGGTCCCCAGAACCGGGTCCACCTTGCGGTAGTCCGCGGTGTTGTAACGGTGGTTGGCGTGGGCTTCGAAGATGGGGTTGAGGTAGATGCATGTCACACCAAGGCTGGCGAGGTACGTCAGCTTTTTGCGGATGCCAGGCAGGTCTCCGCCGTAATAGTCCATGTTCAAATAGCCCTCATGCTGTTCGTTTGGCCAGAAATAGGGTTCACTGCGCTTGTCCGGGCGGTAGATGCGGTCGGCATAGGGCATGGTAGCATGAGGGCTGCTTTCAAAGAAGCGGTCCGGGAAGATCTGGTAAATGACGCCGCCGCGCAGATGGCTTGGAGTCTGAAAATCCTTTTCGTATACCGTCAGCTGCCAGGCCTCGCCGTCGCCTGTTGTAACATATGCCTCGCCAAGCTGCCCGGCGTATAGTTTGCGGTAGCCGGTGTAAAGGTCAAAATAATAGAAATAGAGCCCCGGCTCCTGCGGCTGTATCGTAGTGGAGAACACGTCCATACCGTTGCGGAAGTATTGTTTTTGGAGCGGGAACAGGGACGGCTGTTCGCCGTCCCTGTTGAAAAGCAGATAGGGTGTGGTGCAGCCGAACTCCACGGGAACCGTCAGCGTAAAGGCAACGGTCTCTCCGGCGCGGACCGCACCGAAAGGGGTCTTGTAAAAAGTGTCCTGGCTGTTGAAAATGGTCACGGGCATTCCGATTGCTCCCATGCAGTTTTATTTGGCGGGCGCTGGTCGCGTCCGCAGACATCCGGGCGGAAACGCACGGACGGATGCGGCGGGCGGATCTATTTGATGGGCTTTACGTGCCAGATATCGCGGGCGTAATCGTTCACCGCCCGGTCGGCTGAAAAAATGCCTGCGTTGGCAATGTTCATCAGGCTCATGCGGTTCCACACGCCGTGGTCTCGGTACAGCCCGCTCAGGTCGTTCTGGGCGCGGCGGTAATCGGCAAAATCGGCCATCACCATATATGGGTCGCTGGTGCGCAGGTTGTTCACGATCTCATGGAAGCTCTCGCCGCCCCAGCCGCGCTCCAGAAATGCCAGTACTTCGGCGGCCTCGGGGCAATTGTTGATGAAGCCGGAGGGATGGTAGCCGAAGCGCTTCAGGTCGTTCACCTCGGGCGTCAGCATGCCGAAGATGATCTCGTTTTCCCTGCCGGCGGCCTCTGCGATCTCTACATTCGCGCCGTCCAGCGTGCCCAGCGTTACCGCGCCGTTCAGCATGAACTTCATGTTGCCCGTGCCGGAGGCCTCGGTGCCCGCAAGGCTGATCTGCTCACTCACTTCGCTGGCGGGCATCAGACGCTCGCTGGTGGTGACGTTGTAGTCCTCCAGATACACCACGCGCAGCTTTTCACGCACCATGGGGTCCGCGTCGATGAGCGCGCCCAGCTTGCAGATCAGGCGGATCATCTGCTTGGCCATATAGTAGCCCGGCGCGGCCTTTGCTCCGAAGATATACGTTTTGGGAACCACGTCCGCGTTGGGGTTGTTCTTGATATACAGGTACTGCGCCGCGATGTTCAGCGCGTTCAGATGCTGGCGCTTATACTCGTGCATGCGCTTGACCTGCACGTCGAACAGTGTGTGCGGGTCGATCTCCTGCCCGGTGACCTTCTTCAGATGCTGGGCGAAGATCACCTTGTTGGCGTCCTTCACATCCTCCAGAGCGCTGAGCACTTTTTTGTCCGCTTTGAATTTCTCCAGCTTTTTCAGCTCGGACGCATCCTTTTTGAAGCCGGGGCCGATGGTGTCCTCCAGAAGGCCCGTCAGGCCCGGATTGGCGGCCAGAAGCCAGCGGCGGTAAGCGATGCCGTTGGTCACGTTGGTGAATTTTTCGGGGCTGTACAGGAAATAGTCGTGGAACACGCTCTGCTTGATGATCTCGCTGTGCAGCTGAGACACGCCGTTGATGGAATGGCACACATAGCAGCAGATGTTGGCCATGCGCACCTGGCCGTCGCCCAAAACGGCCATGTAGTTGATCTTGCCCTCGTCGCCGGGGAAGGTGCGCTCCAGGTCGGCGCGGCAGCGGTGGTCCAGCTCCACGCAGATTTGGTAAATGCGCGGCAGCGTCTTTTTAAAAATATCCTCGTTCCACTTTTCCAGCGCTTCGCTCATGACGGTGTGGTTGGTGTAGGCGAAGGTGCGGCGGGTGATATCAAAGGCTTTTTCCCAAGTATAGCCGCATTCGTCCAAAAGAATGCGCATCAGCTCCGGAATGGCCAGCGTGGGGTGGGTGTCGTTGACGTGGATGGCGACCTTATCCGGCAGGTTTTCCAGCGTGCCGTACTGGGACAGGTGGTTCTTGGCGATATCCCCGATGGACGCGGCAGACAGGAAATACTGCTGGCGCAGACGGAGGATCTTGCCCTCGATGTGGTTGTCATTGGGGTACAGCACCTTGCTGATGAGCTCGGCGTTGGCGCTCTTGGTGATGGCGCTGCCGTACTCGCCCGCGTTGAAGCTGTCCATATCGAAGCCGGGCGCCTTGGCCTGCCACAGGCGCAGCTGGGAAACGCCGTTGGAATCGTACCCGGCAACATACATGTCGCTGGGTACGGCGATGACGCTGGAATAGTTTTTGTGCTCCACATGGTGGTATACGCCGTCCCAGCTCTCCTCGATCTCTCCGTCAAAGCGCACCTCCACGGCCTGGTCCGGATGGCTTTTCAGCCACACGCCGCCGCCGGGCAGCCAGTTGTCGGCGCGTTCCTGCTGCCAGCCGTCCACGATCTTCTGCTTGAAGATGCCGTATTCGTACAGGATGGAATAGCCCGTGCCGGGGATATCGTCGGTGGCCATACCGTCCAGATAGCACGCGGCCAAACGGCCCAGGCCGCCGTTGCCCAGGCCCGCGTCCGGCTCCTGCTCGTAGATATTGTCCAGCTTCATGCTGTAATCCCGCAGCACCTCGTCCGCCACGCCGCACAGGCCCAGATTAAGCAGGCTGGTCTTCAGGCTGCGGCCCATCAGAAATTCCATGCACAGGTAATACACCTGCTTGCCGTTGGCGCCGTAGGTGCGCGCGATAAAGCGCTTGCGCTTTTCGCTGAGCATGCCCCGTGCAATGAGTGCAAGCGCGCGGTAGATCTGTTCGTCCGTTGCCGACGCGATGTCGATGGCGAATTCATTGAACAGCTTTTCAGTCAGCAGCTTTTCAAATTCTTTTTTGGTATATCTGGTGTTCAAAATTATCTACTCCTCTTTTCAGGGGGAATGAAAAACCGCGCACATGCAGGGCGCGGCCAGACGGAAAAATCATCCCACACGTTATATATTATAGTATTTTTCGGGCCCTACTTCAACAAAATACGTTTTTTTATAAAAAGTTTCAAAAATCCACTTTCTATCTTCGGGCAATTCGTTTATAATGGGTATAAAACAGGACGTATCGTCAGGAAGGGGTTTCACACAAGATGCCTGCAAACAAGATCAAGCTTGAAATTTGCGGTTCCAATTACGTCATCGCTACGACGGATACCGAGGAATATGTGCTGTCTCTGGCTGAAAAGCTGGATTCTGATATGACACAGATGCTGGCCAGCAATCCCACGGCTTCCGTCACGACGGCGGCCGTCATCACCGCGCTGGGTTATCTGGACGAGCTGAAAAAGAGCACCAGCGGTGCGGACAACATGCGCGCGCAGATCAAGGATTACCTGGAGGACGCCGCCAAGGCCAAGCTGGCTGCCGAGGAGGCCCGCCGCGAGGTGGAGCGCCTGCGCCGCGAGATCGGCTATTTGAAAGAGAAGAAGTAATGCCGAGCCACAGCAATTCCACAAGGCCCGAGATACTGGCGCCCGCCGGCAATGCCGACATGCTCTGCGCAGCCGTTTTTGCGGGAGCGGACGCCGTGTACCTCGGGCTTCAAAATTTCAATGCCCGCCGCACGGCGGGCAATTTTACCACCGAAGGCCTGCGGCAGGCGGTGGCTTTTTGTCATGCCCGGGACGTGCGCGTGTATGTAACGCTGAACACCACGCTGTATCCCGGTGAGCTGACAGCTCTTGCCGAGGCGGTGGCCGGTATTGCGGCTGCCGGGGCTGACGCCGTCATCACGCAGGATCTGGCCGTGGCCGCGCTTGTGCGCCGAATGGCGCCGGGCCTGGCGCTGCACGGCTCCACGCAGATGAGCGTGCAGAGCCTGGACGGTGCGCGCCGTCTGGCCGCGCTGGGTTTTACACGCGTGATTTTGGCGCGTGAGCTGACGCTGTCCGAGATCGCCGGCATCACTGCGGGCTGCGGAATTGAGACCGAGACCTTCGTCCACGGCGCGCTGTGCATGAGCGTTTCGGGCCAGTGCTATATGAGCGCGTTCCTGGGAGGGCGCAGCGGCAACCGGGGCGGATGCGCGGGGCCGTGCCGTCTGCCCTTCGACGCATCGGGCACGCCCGGGCCGGCCGCGGGGCATCATCTGAGCCTCAAAGACATGTCTGTCATCGGTCATCTGCCGCAGCTTTCCGCCGCGGGCGTGGCCAGTGTGAAGATCGAGGGACGGCTGCGCCCGCCGGAATATGTGGCCGCGGCTGTCAATGCCTGTCTGCTGGCGCGGGCGGGTGAACCGTATGACACACGGCTTTTACAAGATGTATTTTCACGTTCTGGTTTTACAGATGGTTATTTAACTGGAGCCCGGAACGGGAGCATGTTCGGCACACGCACCGAAGGAGACGCCGCCGCCGCGAAGGCGGCGGCGCCGCGCCTGCGGGAGCTGTACCGCCGCGAACGTCCCCGCGTGGGCGTGGGGCTGGAGCTGACTTTGGAAGAGGACGGCGCGAAGCTGGCCGTCCGGGACGCCGACGGCAACCGTGCGGTGGTGTACGGGGAGCGGCAGCCCCAGCCCGGGCAGAAGCCGCCGGAGGAGGCGCGGGCGGCTTACCGCCGCTCGCTGGAAAAAATGGGCGGGACCCCGTTTTTTCCGCAGGAGGTCGCGGTGCGGGGCGCACAGTGGTTCCTGCCGGGCAGCGAGGTGAACGAGCTGCGCCGTCGGGCGCTGGAGTCCCTGCTGGCAAAGCGGGAGCAGCCACGCCCCATCCCGTGCACAAAAGTGCCGCAGGCTTTGCTGGAGGCGCCGGCCCGTGCTGCAAAGCAGGAAGGATATGCCGTCCGGCTCGCGCATGCCGCGCAGCTGCCGCGGGAGACCCCACAGGACGCGGCATGGTTCATTATGCCGCTGGCCCAGTGGCGGGACGTGCCGCCGGAGCTGAGGAGCAGAACCTGGCTGGAGGCGCCTCGGGCTTTGTTCGGCGGAGCCGAGGAGGCTTCGGCGCGCGCCGCGTTCGAGAGCCGGGACGCGGGCTTTGCGGGCTATGTGGCGGAAAATATCGCTCAGTTTACCACGCTGGAGGGCCTGCCGCTGGCGGGAGGCTTCGGGTTGAATGTGACGAATCCGCTCTCTGCAAAAGAGTACGCCGCGCTGGGTGCGCGGATGCTGACGCTCTCGCCGGAGCTGACGCTGGAGGATATGGCGCGCATTTCCGCGCCGGTGCCCGTGCTGGCTCTTGCTTACGGGCATATGCCCCTGATGCTGACGCGGGCATGCCCGCTGCAGAATGTGCGGGACTGCGGAGGCTGTGACCGAAAGGGCGAGCTGCTGGACCGGAAGGGCATGCGTTTTCCGGTGCGGTGCAGCGGCCCTGCGGGCGCGCGCACCGTGTACAATCCCATCCCGATTTATATGGGGGACCGTCTGAAGGAGCTGCCCGTGGAGCTGCCGCTGCTGTATTTCACCATCGAAACGGCGGCGCGCGTGCGGGAGGTGCTGGCGCTGGTGCGGGAGGGCCTGCCTTTTGACGGTCCGTTCACCCGGGGCCTGTATTATAAGGGGACGAATTGAGCCTGTAGAAAAAGCAAGGAGGAAAAAGCGCCCGGGGAAGGCCGGCGGCGGGAAAGCCGCGCATCTTTGCAAGGCAAAGTGCGTGCCGTGCGGCAAATGCCGAAAAAATGGGCGGTTGCTGCGCCTGCAGGCGCGTGCCGGAGCGCTGCAGAGCCTCCTGTGCGGATGCCGCGCCGAGAGCGCGGTCCCTTTGTGCGAAGATGCTTTTTTCATTCAAAATGCCCCGCGGCGTTCCGCAGGGCCGATGCCGGGGTGTGCAGAGCGAAGCGGCGGACGAAGACTGCCGTGCGCGGCGAAGGGGGCCGAAAGACCTGTTTGTAAACAACTCGGCGGAAAAGCAAAGCTTTTTGACAAGCTGGAATTGGGAGGTTTGAGATATGGTTTTGAAATACAAAAAAGTGCGTCCGGGGGCGGCATTGCCCGGCCGGGCCACGCCCGGCAGCGCGGCGGCGGACCTGCGCGCCGTGTGCGGCGACGAAGGCGTTACCCTGCAGCCCATGGGGCGTGCGGTGATCCCTACGGGCATCGCCGTGGAACTTCCGGGGCCCGAATATGTGGCGCTGGTGTTTGCGCGCAGCGGCCTTGCCGTAAAAAACGGGCTGACGCTGTCCAACGGCGTAGGTGTCATTGATTCCGACTACCGGGGCGAGATCTCGGTGGGGCTGGTGAATCTTTCGGACAAGCCCTATACGGTACAGAACGGCGAGCGCATCGCCCAGCTTGCGGTGATGCCCGTTGCCTTGCCCGACATGCTGGAGGTTGAAACGCTCACCGACACAGAGCGCGGCACGGGCGGCTTCGGCTCCACAGGACGGCAGTGAAAAGGAGGGGGAACCATGAAACTCAAGCGTAATCTGCTTTTGATCTTTTTTATTCTTGCGGGAATCGTGCTGGGCGGAATGCTTGCCAACCTGTGCGCCAATATCCCGTTCCTCAGCTGGCTGGCGTATTCCAGCTCCATTGGCTTCAACGCCGACAGCCCATTTGTGCTGGATCTCTCGGTCATCAAGCTGACGTTCGGCTTTTCCATGGGCATCAGCGTGGCGCAGATCATCACCATCGCGCTGGCCATTTTCTGCTACAACAAAACGAACCTGCGCTGAGCTGCGGCCCGGCGCTTTTACGGAAAGAAGGGACCTGACATGGGAATTATCCTGGCTTCATCGTCGCCCCGCCGCAGGGAGCTGATGGCGCTTATCACACCGGATTACACGGTGCGCACCAGCGACGTGGACGAACGGGCCATCCGTGCCGAAACGCCCGCGCTTCTGGCACAGAAGCTGGCCGCTGCCAAATGCCGCGCCGTGGCGGAGAGCTGCCCTGAGGATGTGGTCATCGGCTGCGATACGGTGGTGGACGTGGACGGCGCGGTTTTCGGCAAGCCTGCGGACCGGGACGACGCGCGGCGCATGATACGCGTTCTGGCGGGCAGGGGCCACCTGGTGCACACAGGCGTGTGCATTGCCGCACAGGGACGGGAGCTGTGCTTCGCCGCAACCACAAAAGTGGTGTTCGGCGCGCTTTCGGACGCGGAGATCGAGGCGTACATTGCGACAGACGACCCCTACGACAAGGCCGGGGCCTACGGCGTGCAGAACGGCGCGGCCAAATTTGTGGCGGGTATCGAGGGCTGCTATTTCAATGTGATGGGCTTCCCGGTGTCCCGTGTGTACAATGCGCTGAAAGAGCTGGACGTGCTTTGATCTGCCTGAACCAGCCTGCACAAAATTTTACAAATGGACGCGCGGCAGGCAAAAAAGGGCGGCGCAACAGAAAAGCCGGCGGGAGATTGGCTTTTTTCTGTGAATGTGCCAAAAAATTTTGTTGTACAAACAGCTTTTTTGTGATATACTGAGGAGCAGAGTGGGGTATAGGCCCTGCGTGTGAATTTTAGGGAAAGGGACGACATGGGCGCGAATGTGATCATGGTCGCCTCGGGCAAAGGCGGCACCGGCAAAAGCACGGTAGCTGTGCTGCTGGGGGCCGAGCTTGCCGCGTGCGGCAGGCGTGTTTTGCTTGTGGAGCTGGATTCCGGCCTGCGCAGCGTGGATTATATCGCGGGCGTATACGGCAAGACTGTGTACGACGTGGAGGACGTGCTGAACGGCCGCTGCGAAGCCGGCAAGGCCGTGGTGGAAAGCCCTGTGTACCGCAACCTGTATGTGATCTCGGCTCCGTACTCCGGAGGACATATCCTGCCGGCAGCGCTGCGCGTGTTTGTAGAAAAGGTCGGCCCGGTGTTCGACACCATTGTGCTGGACACTGCGGCGGGCATGGGCGTTCCGTTTGAGGCGGCGATGGGCGTGGCCCACCGCGCGCTGCTTGTACTTACGCCGGACCCTGTATCCATCCGCGACGGACGCATTGTGTGCGACGCGCTGGAGGCGGGCGGGTGCCCGGAAATACGTCTTATCATCAACAAGGTGCCGCGCACGCTGGCAAACTGCGGCATACAAAGCCTGGACGAATGCATCGACACCGTGGGCGCACAGCTCATCGGGGTGGTGCCGTTCAGCACCGAAATACAAAAAGCGGGCGCGACAGGCGCGCCGCTGGCTCCGGCGGGCAGGCCCCGTCTGGCGCTGCGCGCCATTGCCGCACGCCTGTGCGGACAATATACGCCGCTCGTGATTCGATAAATATGAGGAGGATGCCCAAATGAACATCGCGTTGATCGCGCACGATTCCAAGAAGGAACTGATGGTGCAGTTCTGTATTGCATACTGCCGCGTGCTTTCCCAGCACGATTTGTGCGCGACAGGTACGACGGGCAAGCTTGTGGCGGAGGCCACGGGCCTGCGCATCCAGCGTTTTCTGTCCGGCACCCATGGGGGCGACCAGCAGATCGCTGCGCGCATCGCCTGCAACGAGATCGACCTGCTGCTCTTCTTCAGAGACCCGATCAGCGCGAAGCCCCATGAGCCCAATGAAATGAATCTGCTGCGCCTGTGCGACGTACACAATATCCCCATCGCGACCAATATCGCCACAGCCGAGGTACTCATCCATGGCCTGGAGCGCGGCGATCTGGACTGGCGCAATATCGTCAACCCCAACCGCTGAATGTATGCAGAAAGCCTCGGCTGTTTGCCGGAAATGCATAAAACAAACGGTCCCCCGTATGATTTTATTCATACGGGGGACCGTTTGTGCTACGGAATTTTCAATTTGCCGGTTATGTACAGCAGAGCAGCGGAAGCGGCGGCGCATGCAGGGATAAGGGCTCCTGCAGAAATGAAGCGGCGTGCGGGCGGTTCACACTTTTGCAAAATACACCGCAGTGTTCGCCAAAAGCATAACGCCTGCAAGCGCTGCGGCAATTCCCTTGAAAGGTTTTTTTAAATGACGCAGGTGAATGCACAAGACAACGGCAATTGTCAATGGAACGGCCGTTGGTTGATAGTACAGGTACATTTTGAGATCCAATTGCAGCAGGGCGAGCATGGCGCGGGTCGTGCCGCACGCGGGGCAGGCGAGCCCCGTCAGCGATAGAATGGGGCAAGGGATGTCCAGACAGTAATAAGCCGTCCATATGCCCAGAAGAACGGTGATGTTGCGGAGATGCTTTTTTACAAGCCGCATACAGCGTCAAATTTATAAAAGCGTCATGACCTTATTGAAGTTGAGCTCCCTGGTTTTCTTGGAGATGGTGAACCAGTCGATAATGGTAAGGACGCCGCAGCAGCCACAGGTCAAAAGTTTGAGAATCCCCATACCGGTGTCGCCGATCATAAACCGGTCGATCCCGAGTACGCCGAGAAAAATTGAGACAAGAAGCACAGTGTTGGGGTCCTTCATTTGAACGGTAGAGATGAGGGAAAATTTATCGTCATCCATTGTACGCAGCTTATCCTTTAGATAGACGATTTTTTCTTCCGGAAAATACTTTTAGTTTGTCATGATAAACATGTCGATTTTCTGCTGGTCCAGCATTGGTGAATCCTCCTCATTTTTTTGCATAAAATATAAACTATATAGGCATAAAATAGCCTGTACAATTTATTAAATCATAACATAATTGCCTATACAATTCAAGTATAATTATATTAGATAGGCGATGAATGATGGACTATTACGCAATCGGCCAAAGAATTCGCAAAATAAGAAAAGCGCACAAACTGTCGCAGGAAACATTATCCGAGCGAATTGGTATTTCGGTCACGCATATGAGCCACATTGAAACAGGCAATACAAAGCTGAGCCTGCCGGTGCTTGTCGATTTGGCCGCAGTTTTGGAGGTGCGTGTGGATGATTTGCTTTATGACAATTCGCCCATGAAACGGAACGCGGCCATAGAAGCCATCATTGAAATGCTGGATACCTGCACGACGCCGCAGATTAAGGTGATCGAAGATCTCGTAAAAGCCGCTAAAATCTCTTTGAACCAGCACTTTTGAACTGGAAGCAGCACGAAAAAAGCAGTCCATTTCCAGTTGCTTTCTGGAAATGGACTGCTTTTTTGACCGGATCAGCCAATGTACAGCAGGCGTGTCAGCTACAAATCGAACGGCGCGTCCTCCGCGCCCGGAACAGGGGCAGCTTCCGTATCCGCCGCGGCGGTTTCTTCCGGTGTGGGCGGAGGCATTGCGGGGCATGCGCTCCAGCGGGGCACATCGGCCTCGTACTGTGCGGCCACCCAGGCCTCGGCCCGGGCAAGCCCGTCCGCATCGAAGGGGAATTCGGCAAAGGCCTTTTGCGTGTCATCGGTTTTTTCAAAGCACCAGGGAAACGGCCACACACAGGCGGAAAGCGTGCCGTCCGTATATTTCAGCCGGTACCACATGCCTCCGTGTCCGCCGGAAAAGCTTTTGTTGGCCTTTAAATACACAAGGCCGGGTGTTGTAACGGTGAATTCATCCATACTGTCCCTCCGTGCTGCGAAGCGGCCCCAACAAAACCGCACGTGCTGCGGTTTTGCATGGTTCAATGTTCTCAA